>Ga0157375_10000337_pt1 | contig 42439 bp, 44 predicted proteins | sample M35metaG_FD_115311 | JGI IMG/M metagenome (GOLD analysis project Ga0157375, IMG submission 115311) | Miscanthus rhizosphere microbial communities from Kellogg Biological Station, Michigan, USA - M3-5 metaG | ecosystem: Host-associated > Plants > Roots > Rhizosphere > Soil | place: USA: Michigan...
GATAATCCACGCGTTACTCACCCGTTCGCCGCTCGACTGACCCTTGCGGGCCGCCTCGCTCGACTTGCATGTGTAAAGCACGCCGCCAGCGTTCATTCTGAGCCAGGATCAAACTCTCCAGTTGAATTCTGCGGCCTTGCGACCGCTTAAACTTGGAAGCTTGATATCTGACACCAATCGTGAACGACTGATGTTTTGTTATTCGGTTCGTATTGGATACGAACTGTTTCTTTGAGGATCGCTGCAGACATTGCTGTCCACAACTGATTCTCGAAAGGAATCACGTTGTCTTTCTTGCTTTCCTATTCAGTTGTCAAAGAACCGACCTCGCGGAAGGGCGGCTAGATTGCCAGACCCTCCCGTCCGTGTCAAGCGGAATGTTTCCGTGCTCGCAGAGGCGTTTTTGCCTCGCGCGCGAACCCATCCCGGTTGACCCGGACACCGGTACCACGCTGGTTTTGCTGGGGTTGGAAAGATCGAACTGCCTGCTGCGCCGGGACCGAGGAGTTTACGTCCCGCTCCGCCGCTTGTCAATCATCGCGTCGGGAACGTTCATAACTCGTGACCGCCCGTCGCTATTCCAACCACTCGCTCGTTCTTCAAAGATCCAGGCGTTCGCCGCCGGGACTCGCGCTAACGCCCGAAGGTGCTTGCCTATTCCGAGCCAGCCATGCACAAATGGTTGTGCATGTTGTGGTTACCGTTCAGTTGTCAGAGAACTACGATCCCCGTTTGGGACCCGTGACAACGGCAGGTAGGGGGGTCCTATTCCCGGATTTTGGAAAGATGAGCGCGCTCGCAGCAATGATCGCCATCAGCACCGGGCCGTAGAACGAGATCGACCTGTAAGTGACTCGTACACGGTGCTTTCCGGCTCCCACCCTGAACCCGATGAAGCCTCCTCGGATCGTTTCGATCGGCACACTCTTCCCGTCGATCCTCACCGTCCACCCCGCGGCCATCGGCTGACTCGACTCCACGAGCCCCGGAACCGCGGTTTCCACCGTCAGGGTGAAGGATGAGGGCGAGTCCTGACGCGCGAAAACGCTACCTCCGGCAATCACGAAGCGGCCTCTGGCCTGCCGGTTCTCGAACAACGTCCCGTCCGCCCCGCTGTAGATGAGCTGCCATTTCGGCCCGAACACCGCGCCCGGCTCGGCCAGCAAAAACCGCACGTTCAGAAAATCGATGAGCTCGTGATCAACATCTCCGACTCGCAGCACATCGAACTCGGCGTTCTCGAGCGAGACGGGCCGGAGCGCCTCGACATACCACCGAAACGCCATCGGATCGGAGCCCCGAATGTCCTCCAGCCCGTACGGCGCCGCCGCATTCGGCAGGAACACCCAGTCGTGTCCGACCACGCGAAATGGCTCCGCGGGTGCGTGTCGGCGCAGCGCCTCGATGATCGGCAGCCGTGGCCGGTAGTACCGTCCATCGACGAGCGCGTTGAAGCCCGCATTCAGGACCAACAGCTCGATCGTGACCAGCACGAACGCGAACCGCCGTGGCAGAAAGAGGAACGCGGCGACCGTCAAAACGCCGGCCAGATCGATCGGCCGCACGACAGCCGGCTTGGCCCGCCAGACATACACCGCGAGCCCGGCCACCAGCGCCGCGACCGGCACGACCACCCACCACTCCCTCTTGCGGTCGAGCCAGAGAGCCCCCGCCGCCGCGGCGATGAAGCAGGCAACGAAGCGGAACTTGTCGTGCGCCGTGACATCGAGCAGCGGTATCAGCCGGATCGCGTGGCCCACGACGCTCCAATTCATCGCCATCAGATAGATGAGGGCCGCTACGCCGACCCACACCCGCTCCCGCGCGGTCGCGCGTCGCGACACCAAGACCGCGATCGCCAGCACCAGCGGCAGAAGCCCGATGTACGAGGACGCGATCGTGAAGTAGTTGCTGATCCAGTTCCAGTTGTGCCGCAGCGGATTGCCGAAGCCGTTCGGGCTGACCATCGCCCAGAGCGCGGTGAGCGGAAACTGCTCGAGATGCGGAGCCGCGCGCAGAGCCGCGTACCGCGCGCTCAGCGGCACCTGCATCGCCGACGGCACCCACGCCGGCGCCGACAACGCCACACCGGCGATCGCCCCGAGCAACGGAAAGCGAAATCGCCGCAGCCAGTCGCGCCGATCGTCCGCCAATACCAGCTCGACTGCCAGCAGCATCGCCGCTCCCATCGCGATGTGCACGACGCTCTCCGGATGTCCGCCCGCCATCAGCGACGCGATCACCAGCGCCACGAGCACCACCCCGCGCCGCGACGCGACATCGCTGGCATAGAACAGCGCGAAGAGCGCCGCCGGCAGCATCGACATCACCGTTCCGGACGAGTAATAAAGGTTGACCGTCGCCCCGACCGAGAACGAGTACGCGCACGCCGCGAAGCACGCCGCCGGGTCGCTCGCTCCGAAGCGCTTCATGAAGAGGAACGCGAACAGCAGTGAGATGAAGATCTTCAGTCCCGCCATCGCCACGATCTGCTTCGGCAGCGTCACGAAGAGCGTAGCCAGAAAGATCGGCGAGAAGGGCGCCGATTCGCCGTTGCCGAGGAGCGGGTAGCCGGAGAACGCATAGCGGTTCCAGAGCGGCGCCCGAAAATGCAGGAGCTCCTCGCGCGCCACCTGCATCCATGGCAGAAAGAGCTTCACCGTGTCGTTCGTCAGCGGATTGCGCGCCTCGACCTCGCCGAAGACGCCGCGATACGGATAGCCGCGCGCCACCTCGTCGACCGGCACCGGCAGCTTGGACGTGAAGACCGCGCCTTGCAGGAACCCGAGCGTCAGCACGAGAAACAGCAGCGCGATCCGCCACGGCACCGTCGTGATCCATCGCCGCAGCACGATGACGAGCAGCAGCGAAGGCACCACGATCCCCAGCAGCGTCACCCGATCTCCTCGGCGAGCTTCCTGCGCAGCAATTTCCCGAGCGGCGAGCGCGGGATGGCGTCGACGCGATGCACCGCACGGATCCGCTCGAACGGCGCCACACGCGCATCGAACTCTTCCCGCAGCGTCCCCGGATCGCACGCAACCGCGAGATGGATCACGAACCCGAGGCGCTCGTCCGGAACCGCAACGATGGCCGCATCCGGAGTGAGCTCCTCGAGAATCCGGTCGAGCCGTCGCAGATTCACCAGCTCGCCGCCGATCTTGATGACATCGCCGGAGCGTCCTTCGATCTGCAACACCCGCCCCTCGACACTTCCGAGATCATCCGACACGAACCAGCCGTCCACCTTCGGATCGACAAACCCTGTATTAGATGTTGCAAAGCCAGTCAGAAGAGACGAACCGGCGAACGCCAGGCGGCCGTCCGATTCGACGCGCGCCTCGAGGTGATCGAGGAGCAGCAGCTCCGGACCGTCATGCGTCGCCGTCGCGATCTGCGAGCAGCATTCGGTCATGCCATAGCTCGGCAGCACCGGCCAGTCGAGGGCACGCGCATCGCGATAGAGCTCGGCGGACATCGTCCCGCCGCCGACGACGATCGCCCGCATCGAGCCGGGCGCGCGCAAGCCGGCGCGCACGAGATCGACCACCTGCGCCGGGACGAGCGACGAAAACGCCGCGCTGGTCTCGACGAATGCGTGCGGATCCCAGGTCATCTCGATCACCCGGCCATCGCTGATCGACGCCCGGGCCCAGATTCCGAGGCCGCCCACATGAAACGCCGGCAACACACAGCACCACGTCTCGCCGCCAAGCACACCGAGCCGGCGATTCACCGCCGCGGCCGACGCGAGCAACGCCTTCTTCGACAACGCGACGAGCTTCCACCCACCCGTGCTCCCCGAGGTCGCGATCCAGACATGCGCCCGCAGTCGCGGCGCCGCGGCGTACAACGCTTCCAGCGCGAGACGATCCTCATCAGGCAGCCGCGGATTGAGGAGCAGATGCGACTCGTCGCTGGTGAAGTCGATCATGCGAGCTTCTTCCACGGGAGCGCTTCGAGCAGATCATCGAAGCCGATCCCCGTCCCTGACGGAGCGAGCAGCCGCGGCCCGTCGGCGCGAAGCCGCTCGAAGAATGGATCGGGCTCGTACAGCACATGCGTGAACAGCCCGCAGACGTTGCCGATCCCGTGCGACGCCGCGAAATGCGCCGCGAACATCTGCCCGATCGCATGATCCATGTACGACGTGACCACGATCTCCCGCCACGTCGACGGCATCTCCTGCACCGCCGGCTTCACCACCAGCACATCCACCCCATCCTCGGACACCTCACGATCGAGCGCCAGCCGCAACCCGGTCCGCTCCCGAAGCATCCGCCACGTCGCTGCGTCGTACGGACACGGATCTTCGATGAAATCGATCCGATCGGAAGGAAGGCGAAGCGCCAGAAACTCATCGGAAGAGAGCGTCATGTTGAAGTCGATCCGCAACCGGACCCGCTCCGGCAGCTGCTCGATCGATTTCACCTTCGCAATATCAAAGGATGGTGGCGGATCGCTCCCCGGCCAGTGACTCGGCGGAATGGTCAGTCCTTCGAAGAGACCACGCGATTCGGCACGCGCAGCGGCATCGAGCGAGGCGAAGTGCAGCGAACGCCGCGTCAGCGCCGTTGTAGAGCCGCGTGCGAGTAGCGACAACTGCTCGTCAAGCGGCAGATCGCCGAGCTCCGGCCACGGATGCACATCCGCGAACCCGTCGCCCACGCGAATCAGTGCTCCCTCCCGCGGCGCGTCGCGTGCGATCGCGCTCAGCCGCCGCTTCGGAGTGAGCTCATACCGCCAGAAATAGCAGTCCATAGCACCAATGCAGCAGACCGGCGAGCGCGAGCGACTTGTTCAGCTCCCGTCCGTTGCCGCGCCACGCCGACACGATGACGAAGATCGCGAGCGGCAGCGCGATCAGCGTGTAGAGACGCCCGAGGTACGCCGCCGCCGCGAACGGCAGGAACGCGCAGAGCGCGATCTCGACCCGCGCGAACGTCTCGCCGAAACGCACCACCGTCGTCCGCTTGTTGCTCACGCGATCGCTCGCCACGTCGCGCAGATTGTTGATGACCAGCAGCACTGTCGCCAGGCAGCCGACTCCGAAGCCCGCGATCGTGATGTCGGTCGTCCAGCCGAGCGTCTGCACGAAATACGTCCCGCCGACGGCGACGATCCCGAAGAAGACGATCACGAAGATCTCGCCGAGCCCGTGGTACGCGAGCGGATACGGCCCGCCTGTATAGGCGTAGGCGGCGACGATCGACGCGACGCCGATCGCCAGCAGCGGCCAGCCGGCGTGGATGATCAGCGGCACGCCGCACGCCGCCGCGGCGCCGAAGCAGAGGTACGCGCCCATCATCACAGCGTTCGCGCTGAGCAGTCCCGCCGCGGTGACGCGCGTCGGCCCGAGGCGCTCGCCCGTGTCCGCTCCCTTTTTGAAGTCGAGCGCATCATTGATGTAGTTCGTGGCGATCTGGATGAAGACCGCCCCGAGCAACGTGCAGGCGAGCAGCCCCCACTTCAGAGGTGTGCGGACCAGCGCGGTGCCGACGAGCACCGGCACCACCGCTGCCGACAGCGTCTTCGGGCGCGCCGCGAGGATCCAGGCGTTCACGGGAATCGGGGGAACTTCTTGAAATCTGGCTTCCGCTTCTCGACGTACGCGTTGCGCCCTTCCTGCGCCTCTTCGCTGAGGTAATAGAGCAAGGTCGCGTCGCCGCCGAAGTCGAGCAGTCCGATCTGTCCGTCGCAATCGGCATTCATCGCCGCCTTGAGGAAGCGGAGCGCCATCGGCGACAGCGCCAGCATCTCCCGGCACCACTTCAGCGTCTCTTCCTCCAGCTGCGCGAGCGGCACGACGGTGTTGACGAGGCCCATCTCCAGCGCCTGCGTCGCATCGTATTGCCGGCAGAGGAACCAGATCTCTCGCGCCTTCTTCTGTCCCACGATCCGCGCGAGATACGACGACCCGAGTCCCGCGTCGAACGAGCCGACGCGCGGTCCGGTCTGGCCGAAGCGCGCGTTGTCGGCGGCGATGGTCAGGTCGCAGATGACGTGCAGCACGTGGCCGCCGCCGATCGCGTAACCGGCGACCATCGCCACGACCGGCTTCGGCATGCTGCGGATCTGCTTCTGCACGTCGAGGATGTTGAGCCGCGGGATCTTCTCCTTCGGATCGACGTAGCCGCCCTTGCCGCGCACGCGCTGATCGCCGCCCGAGCAGAACGCCTCCGTCCCCTCGCCGGTGAAGATGACGACGCCGATGTCGCCGTCGTCGCGCGCGAGGTCGAGCGCTTCCTTCATCTCGGATACGGTCAGCGGGCGGAACGCGTTGCGCACTTCCGGCCTGTTGATCGTGATCTTCGCGATGCCGTCCTCGGTGCGCTCGAACTTGATATCGGTAAACTGTTTGATGGGAGTCCAGGTTTCTGCCATGGATTGAAACCTATTGCATTTGCACCGCGCGGGACAAGTGCCGGAGCGGGCACCCCCTGGGAAAAGCGCGATCGTCGGTTCGCGAACCTGGTCCCGTCAAAGGGGGGACTGGGCGGAAGGGGGGGACAACGGGCGGATCGTGCAAACGTTTGTCTCCGCGCAGCGCGTGCGGCAGCTAGCGAAAAAAGCGTCGCGAGTCGAACCACTCGCGCGCCATCACGTTCGCGCGTGACCGTCATTCGTCGTCTACGTCAATATTTCGATGTCGAACGGCTTTGCAGCACTCGAGCTCTGCGTTCTGGCCACGCCTTCCGTATGTGTTCAACGTCCCGACTGCCCGTCTGCGCAGTTCGCTGCCCTCCCCCCAAGCCGAGCGGGCCCGCGCGAAGAAACGGCCGCGACTGCGATCGTGCTCTCCAAGCAATACGCCGCTGCTATCTATTGCGGTCAGCCGTCGCAGTGTAAAAGGTAGCTGGGCCGACCAGTGGTGCCTGACGGGTAGGGAAAGTTCTAATCTGATACTCCTAGATGTATGAACACAGCAGCGGACGTCATCGTTGACTTGAAAGATTATGGCATGGCCCTCAGGGCCACTGATGACCGAGTACGCCGACTACTCGTGACGTTAGCAATATTCTCGACTTTCGTTATAGCGAGCGAGTGGAAACGTGTAGCGTACGAAGAAGAAGATAGGCAACTCATATCACTCGAACGGCGCGTTAATTCAATAGTAACGACCGACCCAGTCATCACGAATCTGCTGATCGAGGTAATGAGCGACGGACGATTTCGCTCTCGTTCTGAATTCGAAGCATATACGGCTTCACGGCGTTTAGATGACGACAGACAAGCAGCAGTGGTTATCCCTGGTGTCGGCGTGACAATCGATGTCGGTAATGTCCTGTTATTTACCGGTGCTGGCAACGTAAGTCTCTTGCTGCTTCTGTATTTTGCGCTAGCCCAAGGAAGGCAGGACTTATTCTTGGCGTTATTTGCTCTGCGTCAATTTCACGACGTCCAGGTCGGACCTACGGTGGATACCTCGGACCGAACTAATCACGAATATAATGCACTCGCAATGACTCAGGTGATTGTATCACCTCCGACTTTGGCGTACTGGCGGCGATCCCGCGTCAAGCCACTATTAATATCGGCGGCACTTCTTTCGCCGGTCATTCTGCAGGTGCTGATAGGTTATTCGGTGCTTCGTTGGCGGTCCGCGGCCATGTTTGATGGGCCGCTGTCAGCGTGGTCAGCCACGATCGCGCTGGCAGGCGGTCTATTGGCGTTGGCTATAACCACAATTCAACATTATCAGGCATCTAACAGAGCGTGGACGGAGACATTCTTTTATATTAACCCTCAGTTGCACTTGGTGCGGGCCAGCACGATCAGCTTTGTGCGAAACCGTATGTCCGTCAATCACGGTGCCCTGCGGCGAGCATTGGCCGGCCAGGCGATCTCACGGCTGCGCCTCACGCACGAGCTGTCAAGCTTTCGCATCACGGCCACCTACGCCCTAACCCTGTCCGATCATCTCATCGGTCCTACGGACATCCTTGAAATGTGCAACGGCCTTGAGTTGGCTGCCGTCCGGAACGCCGAGCGACCATATTCGCGCTTAATGATTGTGGCGGCATACGTTCGTTCAAGTAACGTGCAGGAAGACGCTTGGGAAGTAGTCGCCGATTTTGTCCTACAGAGTGCTGAGTGAATTGCGGCCCAACTCGCCGTAGAAGCTGGCACGGGCCGGCTTCGGCCCGGCGGCCGAGCCGCTCGTGAAGTCAAGAGCAACACGGTGGCGCCACGCGGGCCCTGGCCGCGCAGCTTACGTCGTCTGATCCCTTGGGTGGACTGGAAAAGGTGCCTCACGGCGACATCATTAGACATGGCCAAGGGCTGTACGGTCCCACTCACCGGCTGGTGCATCGCAAGACGGCGGCGTCACCCGCTGGTAGATGTCGTGGGAAAGCTGGTCGCGGCGAGCGGTGCGCCGCGTCGGTCCGCTTGCACATGAAGCGAGTCTACTCCGTTGAGTGGACGTACGCTCACGGAATCCAAGGCGTCCGGAAGATTGCTTTCCAGGGATTGAAAAGTGGTTTCGGTGGACACCTTCGTCGCGTCAAAGAGCAAACGATACCGCTTTACGAGGTCTGCGCCGACTACTGGCTTTCCGTCCAAATACTTCGGGCCCCCGAAGGCATCGTCTGAAGAATCACGCGCCGATCTTCGGCGGTTAATGTGCCCATCCGTTCCCGGTGGAACATAGCGAGACAGAAGTTTGCCGCAGCAGCACAGCGCTCCACCAGCGCGACATCTTTCTCGCAGGAATCATCAGAGTACGCGATCTTCCTGAGAGCAACGCGCATTTCCAGGTCGCGCACTGTCCGCCCGTGAACGGATGCCGAGAGGTCTTCATACAGTGAACTTAGGCGCGCAATAGCATCAAAATGCCGTTCGGTTTCACGAAAGATAGGATGCAGCTTGGCGTACTCAAGGAGGGCATCGTTTCCGATGTACCACTTCCGCTCACGGTTCATTCGCTCGAATTCGATGGGATGATCCGAAAAGTAAATGTGCCTTAGCGTGTTCTCAACAATCCCGCGCGTGAGCATCCTTGCCGCCTTGCTGTAGCCCATCAGCGCTTGCGGAAGAACCTGTAGGGCGTCTGAGGCGATCTCCTCGACAAATATCGTCCCGTGTTTTGGCAGGCGCCGCAGGCGGAACCGCCACAGAATCAGGCTATAGGTTGCTCGGTGAATCCGTTTCGCGTTAGCAAACAGCGATGGCGCGGCGGTTGTCGGGATAATTCCGCGTCCCCGGAGAAACTCAACCACGCTAGCGAAGTCGGCCGCGACGGATGGAACCGATCGTCGGGACATGCTTAGAACTCGATGCCCTTGATGATGTTCTCCCACGTCGAGAAGAAGCTTTTTCTGTCGGCAGGTCTGTCGGCAGGTGAACTCATTGCCTCCCTCATCGAGGCTTCCAGTTGTTCCCGCGTGCTACGATCGAGTGTCTCCAGATACTCGATAATGCGCCCGGCGATATCGCCGCGGGACATCTTGTCGAACCGTCGCGCAGTCATGTTCGGGAGCACTCGTGCGGCAAATTGCGATAGGTCGGCATTCGACGGGAATAGACGTTTCTCGCGGAGGAGATCGAAAAGGTGCATCTCTCCGGGCTGTGTCGATATGGTCTTTACTGCGCGAGACTTCGCGCTGGCGCGCGGTATCACGTCCGTATCAGCTCGACCGGCTAGCCGGATGTACTCGTCAACTAGCGGCACTATGCCCGGATAGTCACGCATTGCGGCTCTGCGGAACGCGAACAAATCGTCCTTCGAATAGTTGGCTGGCACACTGACAATTTTGTCAATGAACTGAAGTAAACTTCGATGCTTGCGATTATCGACCAACGGCTTACTCTCCTAACGTCCGGCGCAGGAATTCGTCCGTGATTTCGAGTACTTCCCCTGCTGTTTTGTGGTTCTTCTTGAAAAGAAAGACGGGCTCGTGCGCTTCGACAGACGCGGACACGTCGATTGACTCACTCAGGTGCGCCGTGAACACAGCCTTGCCGCGCTCCGCCCGGAGATCGCGCATGACGTCGCGCATCCGTTGCGGCGTGTTCCCGCGGACGAGCGTAAACACGAGGCCAACCGGATCAATACTGAAGCCGGCATCATCTGTAAAGTCTTCAAGCCAGCGCTCCAGAAGCGGCAACCCGATAACGGATAGCGGGTCCGGTTTGATGGGGACGAGATACTTGTCGCTTGCAAGAATCGCCGCCTGCGTGAAGATCGAGATCGTCGGCGGGCAGTCGATGATGACGTAATCGAAGCCAGTAGCTTTTTCGTGTAGATATTGCTTGAGTTTCGCTTCAGTGCCGCGTCGCGACGTTTCGATTTCCATCAGTCCCAGCGTCGATGGAATTAGGTCCAGCCTTCCTTGACCAGCGCCCCCGTAGAAGACTGAGATGGCGCATTCTGAAAGCGACATCTTCACTCGGTTGACTGGCTTCGCGGCCCCACGAACGGTGTTGATGAGCCCGGGTCTACGCGGGAAGAAGATGTCACGCACCGTCCCCTTCTTCGGGTCATTGACGTGTGCCAGATACTCATCGTCTTCCAGTAGGTACTGTGAAGCGCTGAACTGCGGATCACAGTCCACCACTAAGACTTTCTTTTGATGCACTCTAGCGAGAGCATAGGCCACGTTGACCGAGAGCGTCGTTTTGCCAACGCCGCCCTTCATATTTATGAATGAAATGACTTGCATCGTCGCCCTCGCCCGTTCCCCGGGTAGATTTCAGCCGGTTTACCCGGGGAGTGTAACCGATTTTGCACCAACGGGTTGCGGCGTTTCTAGGGCTGCATAACTCCCCCGCAGGCCACGTTCCCCGGGTCGCACCTTCAGAATCGCTCAACGCTCGACGCCAGGCCGGTCCCGAGCCCGCACCTCAACGGGCACGCGGTTCGACATCTTCGAGAATGTCGCGCAGTGGGAGCCGAAGCGCCCGCGCGATCCAGACGACCGCTAGCAAAGCCCGGGGCCCCTCTTTTCGCTATTCATCGGATCGGTTTGAGCAACTCACTCGCCGTCAGCCCGCGCCAGCCGGATAACCGTCATGAGCTTAGCTTCGTTAGCCCCACGCTCGATGTGGTTGATCTGCACCGCATTCATGTCCGCTTCCTCGGCGAGTTGCTCCTAAGTCTCACGTCCGGACTTGGTGCCATGCTCAACCGACGGTGATCCGGGGCGTCGGCGTTACACACCTGCCCTACCCGGTACGCAAGGCATAGTCGGCCCTCACAAAAAGGGCCGGGCGCCCGTCGACGCCCGGCTCTTCCGTACCATAACTACAACTCCAGTTTCGGCGGAACCGGCAGTGTCGGAGGAGATGCCGGCGTCGTACTGACCGGCTTCCCGCGCTTCACACCGAACTTGTTCAGCCGTTTCATCGTCTCGACGTGCGGCAGGAGGTTGGCGTGCTGCTTCTGGCGCACCAGCCGGCGCGTGATGGCGTAGGCCGCCAGCGCGGTCTCGCCGATCCGGTTGCGCCGGACGAGATTGGACGCGGCGACGCCGTCGAGCAGAGCGCGCAGCTCGTCCTCTAGGTCGCTCCATCCCTGCGCCTCGGTCGTCTCCCGGCGCAGATCGTCGGCCGTCCGCCCGAGGGCCTGCTGGACGTTCGGCGACTCCGCGATGCTGTTGATCGACGCGCGCACGAAGTCGGGGTTCGTGCCCGCGACGACGCGGATCGACTTCCGTGCGGGAATGGGAAGCTGCGTGTATTCCGGGATCTGCTCGCGCATGGCGCGTAGCTGCAGGATCAAGGTCATTGGATTGAGAGGTTCTTCGTTCTGGGCCATGGTGGGATCTCTTTCTGCCTTTGGGGGCAAGTCGAACCAGCCCTGGGCGGGCTGGCGGGTCATTCGGCGACGCGTCGAAAAACCCGGCGTCAAACATTCCCGGAGTGCGCACTCCGGGGGCCTGATGGGGGGAGATCCGATGGGAGGAGCCTCACTTCACTCACTCCAGCGCCTGCGGGGTCTTGCGACCGGCACTGCTGCTTTTTCACCCGGGCAGTACTAACTGGTTTCCACGTCCCGGCGCCGGATCATGGATCAGGAGACTTCGATCCCGCGCTGCCGTAAAGATTGGGCTCGTCAAATCGAGTTGTCAACCTTCTCTCCGGCTCTCCGGAAATTGATGCTTTTTGATCGATTGCTCGACATCTACGTCGCGTCGCTCGAGGTCAATGAGCTGTCGCTCGATATCTACGCCGCGTCGTTCGAGATCAATGGCTTGCCGTTCGATGTCTACGCCGCATTGATCGAGATCAACGACCCTGTCGTTCGATATCTACGCCGCATCGTTCGAGGTCTGCGTCGCATCGTTCGAGGTCTGCGTCGCATCGTTCGAGATCAATGACCCTATCGTTCGATGTCTACGCCGCATCGATCGAGATCAACGACCTCTCGTTCGTTGTCTACGGCGCATCGTTCGAGGTCAACGGCCTGCTGCTCGCGATGAACTCCCTCAAGCGCGCGGCGAACGCCTCCGGCTGCTCCCACGGCACGCGATGCGCCGCTCCCTCGGCGATCCAGAGCTCCGCGTTCGGCAGCAGCTCGACCGCGCGCCGCGCCTCCGCCACGTACTTTGCGTCGCGGCTCCCGGCGATCCAGAGCACCGGAATCTCGATCTCGTGCAGGCGCGCGGCGACGGGCGGGAGGGCGGCGGGGGACCACTCGCGCAACTGGCGCGCGAGCTCGCGGCGATCGAAGTCCGCTTCGTGGCGCGGCATGGCCTGTCCGCCGAAGATCGGCTGCGCGTTCCAGTCGCGCATCAGCGTGTACCACTCGCCGTGCTCGAAGCGCTCGGCCCAATGCTCGTCCTGCGCGAGACGCGCATCGCGGTCTTCTTCCACGCCGAGTCCCGCCGAGACGATGACCGCGTTGCGATAGCGCGCGCCGTCGAGCAGGGCGTGCAGCGCGAGTCGGCCGCCGAGCGAATAGCCGAGGAGTGTGTCGCCTTCGCGCGGGATGTCGCGCAGATCGGGCGCACTCACGTCCATGCGGAGAAAGTCCCAATCCGAGGGGAGTCCGAGAAAGCCGTGAAGCGCGGTGATCACTTCCATAGCTCGTCGTAGCGTTCCCACACGCGCCGGCTCGCCTCGTTGTGGGGACGCAGCTCCGTGACGTCGATGCCGAACATCTCGCCCCACTTGTCGAAGTGGAGCTCGTGGTCGTTGATCACCAGCCGGCGGTCGGCGGCGACGACGCGCTCGAAGATGCGGCCGCCGCGGTTGTTGATGATGACGATGCGAAACGACGCGTCGAGCTGCGGCACGATCCACGGCGCGTTGAGGTCGTAGAGCGCGGTGAGATCGCCGACGATCGCCACGTTCGTTGCGTTCGGCATGCACCAGCCGAAGAACGTCGACAGTTGCCCGTCGATCCCGTTCGCGCCGCGATTCGCCTCGAATTCGAAGCCGCGCTTCTCGCGTGTCGCGGCGAGATCCCATTCGCGGATCGGCAGCGAGTTGCCGAGGTAGATGCGGGCGTTCGACTGCAGCTCGTGTGAGAGCTTGCGGATCATCGCCAGCTCCGACTCCGGCTCGTCGTCGAGGATCTTCGCGATGTGCGACGACTGCTCGCGATCGAACGCGTACAACGCCTCGTCGCGACTGCCTGCCAGCGACGGCAGCTCATCGAGCGAATGCATCGCGCCGCGCGTGAGTCCGGTGAACGGCAGGCGGCTGTAGTGCGTCACCGGCACATCGCGGGTCTCGAGATCGCGCCAGTAGCGGAACGTCGGCACGTTGCCGATGCGGATCACTTCATCGAATGTCCCGCGCTGCAGTGTCCGCTCGTTGTGGATCGCGATGTCCGCGAGCTCTTCGCGCAGACCGGACAACGGTTCGGCGTACACGGTGGCGTTCGAAAGCAGCGAGCGCACGCGCTGACGATCACCGGGCGCGAGTCCACCGAGGATGATGAGCGGACTATTCATCGATCAGCGGCTCGTCGAACTCCACGTTGATGTGTCGCGCTCCGTAGACGCCGAAGAGGTTCGCCTGCTCGATCGACTGCGGCGCGCCGGTGCCGTGGAACCGCGCCGGGCGATCTGCCGTGATCACGAAGAGCGGCAGTCCGGAGTAATGCGCTTCGATCAGCGCGGGCAGCAGCTCCGCGGCGGCGGTTCCGGACGTCGTCACCACCGCGACCGGCGCGCCGAGCAACTTCATCCGCCCGATGGCGAAAAACGCGGCGGAGCGTTCATCGACGAACGTCCAGAGCTTGAGGTCGGAATGAGACAGCGCCACCAGCAGCGGCGCGTTGCGCGAGCCGGAGCAGACGCACATCTCGCGCACGCCGGCGGCACGCGCTTCCTCGATCACGGCGCGCGCCCTGCCGATGTTGGTCATGCGCGAAGTTTATGCCGAGCGCAGCGAGGCATCAGCGGAGCAGCCTCGCGAGCACGCATCACGACGCGGTCCGCGCAGCCAGCTCCGGTGATCCCTCGCTCTGCTCGGGATGAACTGGGAGAAACAGCGCCTTCACCTGCTCGCGTTTCTGGCGCAGCTCCTCGAACTCACGCTCCAGCCGGCTCTCCGGCAGCAGACCCGCGCCGGAGCCGACGCGGATCGAATCGCGCGTCCACTGCAGGTTGCGGATGGCGACGAGCGCCAGCGCCGAATGATCCTCGCGCTCCACGCCGAACGGCGCGCCGAACGTCCGGCGCTTCACGCCGCGGTCGGCGTCGCGCAGCCAGCGCTCCCCTGCTTCCGTGCGCGGCCAGACGCCGAGCGCCGCGGTCGGATGGAGGCGGCGCACCATTTCCGCGAACGACATCTTCTCCTGCACGTTGAGACCGCTCTCCTGGAAGAAGATCGGCGTGGCCAGGTGCGCGATCTTCGGCAGCTCAAGCACGCCGAGCGCGCCGACTTCGATGTTGCCGAACGGCGCGAGGCGGCGAACGATGTCGTCGACCACCATGCGGTGCTCGCGCAGCTCCTTCGCGTCGCTCAGCAGCTCCGTCGCGCGCGCGATCGGCCGCGTCCCCGCGAGCGCCATCGTCGCGTAGCCGCGTCCCTTCGATCGGAAGAGCAGCTCCGGCGTGGCGCCGATCAAGCCGTGCGATTGATACGAGTAGCCGTACGCCGTCATGTGTCCGGGAAGCATCGGCAGGCGCTCGATGAAAAAGCGCCAGTCGACCGGACGCGCCAGCGTGCCGCTCTCGAACAGCACCGGCACGATCTTGCGAAACTCGCCGCGCGACATCGCCTCCGCGGCCGATTCGAACAGCGGTGCGAAATCGTCGATCGACGGAGGCAACCACTGCACGAGCGGCGCCTCGGCCGGTTCAAAACGCGACGCGAACTCCGCGAACGTCAGCTCTTCCCACGTCGCCGGATGCCGCCACGGATGCGGGTCATCGAGAAAAAAATCGGCGATGAAAAACGCCGGCTTCCCCGGCCGCCGCATCGGCGCCTGATCGAACGGTCCCCAGCCGACGAAGAGCCGGTCGGGAGCGGTCTGGATGAAGGCGAAGTCGCGTTGCATCGCTGCGAAATTGTATGAGATCGTCGCGCGCGCCGATGGCCAACCCATATCAGGGCCCCGATCCGACGAAGATCCGCGCCATGTTCCGCGACATCTCCCCGGCCTACGATCGCGCGAACACGATCCTCTCCGGCGGCATCCATCACCTCTGGCGCCGCGCCGCCGTACGCGTCTCCGCGGCGAAGCCTGGCGACGCGGTGCTCGACTGCGCGACCGGCACGGGCGACCTCGCCATCGCGTTCAAGAAGCGCGTCGGCAGCGGACGCGTCGTCGGCACCGACTTCGTCCCCGAGATGATCGAGCTCGCGCGAAAAAAATCGCCGCAGATCGAATTCGAAGTCGCGGACGTGACGCAGCTGCCGTACGCAAGCGACACGTTCGACGTCGCCTCGATCTCCTTCGGCATCCGCAACGTCGGCGATCCGCGCCGCGGGATCAGCGAGCTGGCGCGCGTGGTGAAGCCGGGCGGACGCGTCATCGTGCTCGAGTTCGGCCAGCCGTCGAGCCGCGCATTCGGCGCGCTCTACGACTTCTATCGCAAGCGCATCCTCCCGCGCCTTGGCGGCGCCGTCACCGGCAACCGCGACGCCTACGACTACCTCGAATCGTCCACCGCGCGCTTCCCCTCGGACGCCGACTTCGTCGCGCTGATGCGCGAGGCCGCGCCGTTCACGTCGATCACCATGCGCCCGCTGACGTTCGGCATCGCCTGGCTTTACTGCGGCATCAAATGAATTCACACTCGGCGGATGCGCAACATCTCCGTCGCCATCCTGCTGTGCGTCTTCGCACGAACGGCGCTGGCCTGCGCTCCTGCGCCGCATGCCGGCGATGAGATCGCGATCGTCGAAGAGTCGGCGCTGATCGTCTGGGATCCGGCGACGACGACCGAGCATTTCATCCGCCGCGCGACGTTCCACGGCAAGGGGCGCGACTTCGGCTTTCTCGTCCCCACGCCGTCGGTGCCGACGCTCGCCGAGGCGGACGACGCCATCTTCACAACGCTCACGTCGTGGGCGCAGCCACCGGTGAAGTACGTCTCCAGAAAAGAGCTCGACTGGAGTCCGTGGCTTCTCGGGAGCTTCATGCGCAAAGAGGTGGCAACGACCGCGGCTGCCGGCGTCGAAGTGCTCGCAACGCAGACGATCGCCGGATACGAAGCGGTGGTGCTCGAGGCGAGCGATTCCGCCGCGCTGCAGAAATGGTTGAGCGACCACGGCTACGAGGCGAACCACGATCTCGAGTACTGGCTCGACGCCTACATCGCGCAGCGCTGGAAGATCACCGCATTCAAGATCGCCGCGACGAATCCAGAGGCCCGGACCGGCGCGGTGAAGATGTCGTTCGTCACACCCCAACCGTTCTTTCCGTATCGCGAGCCGCAATCGCAACGCACGTTCTCGTCCCAACTCAATCGCACGCTGCACGTCTTCTTCCTCGGACCGGAGCGCGTCACCGGCATGATCGGCAGCGGCACCGAATGGCCGTCGGAGTTGAAGCGCAGCGAGAACCTCACCGCACCGATGCACGAGGCGATCGCCAAAGCGACCAGCCTGCCGATCTCCGCGTCGCTTCGCCTCACCGCATTCGAAGACTGGTTGTCGGTCCGGCCGGGGATGGACGATCTCTTTTTCCATCGCGCCGACGATCAAAGCCCGTTCATTCCGGAGCCGAAGATCATCACGAACGTCGACACGACGCACATCCCGCTCGACGTCGTCCTCGCCGTCGTGGCGCTGATCGCACTGACCATATACTTGCGCGCCCGGTCCAGACGCCATGAACATTGAGGTCTATAAATTCGGCGGAGTTGCCGTCGGTTCCGCCGATGCCATCCGCACCGCACTCGCCCACGTCCGCCGTGGAATCGCCCAGCCGAAGACGAACATCGCCGCTGTCGTCTCCGCGATGAACGGCGTCACCGATCTGCTGCTCGACGCCGCAAACGCGGCCCTTCGCGGCGATCGCGACAAAGCCGCCGCGTCCGCGCGCAAGTTTTTCGAACGGCACGACGCGCTGATCCCCGAGCTGATCACGCAGAAGCGACGCGCCGACGGTCTGCGCGCGTTCCTCACCTCCGTCACCGACGAGATGACGTCGATGACCGACTCGATCGCCGTGCTGCGCGAGCTCACGCCACGCGCGCAGGACGCACTCGTCGCGCGCGGCGAGCGCGTGCTGGCCCGCTTCTTCACCGAGGCCGCGCTCGACGCCGGCATCGACGCGGTGTACGTCGACGCGCCCGAGATCATCATCACCGAGCGCCGCCTCGGCAGCCTCTGGCCGAACTTCACGAAGTGCGAGCGCGCCGCGAAAAAAATCATCACGCCGCACCTTGAGAAAGGCCGTGTCGTCATCATGCCCGGCTTCCTCGGCGGCGGTCCCGACGGCGAAGTCGTGACCCTCGGCCGCGGCGGTACCGATTTCTCCGCCGCCATCCTCGCCCGCTCCCTCGCCGCGAAATCGGTGACTCTCTTCAAGGAAGTCGACGGCCTCATGACCGCCGATCCGAAGAGCGTCCCGCAGGCGCGCGTGCTCGCGGAACTGCACTACCGCGAGGCCGCGGAGCTGGCCTACTACGGCGCGAAAGTCCTCCATCCGCGGACGATGATCCCGCTCGTCGATCGCAAGATCCCGCTCTTCGTCCGCAACACGTTCCGCGATCGCTACCCCGGCACGCGCATCGCCGACGACGTGAAGCCGGGCGAATATCCGGTCAAGGCGCTCACCGCGATTCATAAGCAGGCGCTGGTGGCGATCGAAGGTAAAGGAATGATCGGCGTCCCCGGCGTCGCCGCGCGCGCGTTCACCGCGCTCTCGAACGCGGGGCATTCGGTCTCGATGATCAGCCAGGCGTCGAGCGAATCGAGCATCTGCTTCGTCCTCCCCGAGGCCGAGGCGAAGCATGCGATCGAAGCGCTGGAGAACGCCTTCCAGCTCGAGCGGAAGCTCAAGCTCGTCGATCGCGTGAACGCGTCGCACGACGTCGCGCTGATCGCGGTCGTCGGCCTCGGCATGCGTCATCGTCCCGGCATCGCGGCGCGCACGTTTTCCGCGCTGAGCGGCGCGCGCGTGAACGTCGTGGCCATCGCGCAGGGATCGTCGGAGTTGAACATCACGGTCGCGGTCACCGAGTCCGATGCGGCGCGCGCGCTGATCGCGCTGCACGATGAATTTCAGCTCGACAAACTGCGCGCGCTCGCCGACGTCACCGGACGCGAGTCGAAGCTCACGCTCCTCGGTTTCGGCCAGATCGGACGCGCGCTGGCGCGGCAGATCATCGCCCAGGAGCCGCATCTGCGCGACGAGCTCGGCGTCGACCTGCGCGTGATCGCCATCGCCGATCGCTCCGGCATCCGCATCGAGGAAAAGGGCTTCAAGCCGGCGACGCTGACACGCGTCGCGAAGCAGAAGGAGTCGGGCGGCAAGCTCTTCGACCGCAGCTCGCCGCTCACGCTGTTGCAGCTGCAGGCGATGATGCAGAAGGAGCTCTGGCTCCTCCCCGCGTACCGCCCGATCCTCGTCGACCTCACGTCGGAAGAGACCGCGCCGCTGCTGCAGGAAGCGCTGGAGAACGGCTTCCACATCGTCACCGCGAACAAGAAACCGCTCGCCGTGCCGCAAATCGAATTCGATCGTTTGATTCAGACGGCGAAGGATCGCCGCCTCGAGCTGCGCTACGAAGCGACCGCCGGCGCCGGACTGCCAGTGCTCGACACGCTGGCGAAGCTCGCCGATGCCGGCGATCGCGTCGAAGAGATCCTCGGCTGCTTCTCCGGAACGCTGGGCTTCCTGATGACCGCGCTGGAGGATGGACGGAAGTTCTCCGAGGCCGTGCACGAGGCGTGGAAGCTCGGCTACACCGAGCCCGATCCGCGCGACGATCTCTCCGGCATGGACGTCGCGCGCAAGGCGCTGATCCTCGCCCGCACCCTCGGCCGCCGCGCTGAGCTGAGCGACATCATTCTCGAACCGCTGTTCAGCAAAGAGGTCGACGATCCAGATCCCGCGCGCTTCATCGAGAACCTGCGCGCGCTCGACGGTGAGATGGCGAAGCGAGCTGCTTCCGCCGCGCGCGAGGGCAAAACGCTCCGTTATGTGGCGAAGATCGGCAAGGACATCCGCGTCGGAATCGAGGCCGTGCCGCTGGCATCGCCGATGGGAGGCCTGCGCGGGACGGCGAACCAGGTGGCGATTTACTCGAAGCGCTACAAGACGAATCCGCTCGTGGTCACCGGGCCGGGGGCGGGGGCGGACGTGACGGCGGCGGGGGTGTTGAACGACATCGTCGCGATCACGGTGCAGGAGCGGAGACGGGCGCGGCGATGAGCGCCACGGCCTTCGCCCCCGGCTCCGTCGGCAACGTCGGTCCCGGCTTCGACGTCCTCGGCCTGGCGATCGACGGCATCGGCGACACCGCGACCGTGATCCTCCGCGACGGTCCCGCCGCGATCGAATCGATCACCGGCCGCGACGCGGAGCTCGTCCCACTCGATCCGCAACTCAACGCCGCGGTCATCGCCGCGATCGCGTTCCTGCGCGCGCATGGCGACAACCGCAATCCGCTCGTCGCGATCGAGAAAGGTCTTCCCCTCTCCGGCGGCCTCGGCGGATCGGCCGCGTCGAGCGTCGCCGGCGCGTACGCCGCCGCACGCGCGATGGGCATCGACGATCCGAAGCCGGTCGAGATCATCGCCGCCGCGCTGGAAGGCGAAGCGGCGGTCGCGGGGCGTCATCTCGACAACATCGCCGCCTCGGTCCTCGGCGGACTCACGATCTCGCGCTCCGTCGATCCCCTGGATGCGGTCGCCGTCGCCGTGAAGGAGCCGTGGTGGGTGGCGGTCGTCACGCCGAACGTGCGCATCCGGACGAAAGACGCGCGCTCGATCCTGCCGATGGAATGGGAGCGCTCGCAGTGGGTGCAGCAGATGGCGAACACCGCCGCGCTGACGTACGCGTTCGCCAGCGGCGACGGCGATCTCGTCCGCCGTTCGCTCGATGACCGCTACGCCGAGCCGCGACGCGCGTCGCTCATCCCGCATTTCCACGACGTGAAGCGCGCAGCCGTCCTCGCAGGCGCCTTCGGCTGCTCGATCAGCGGCTCCGGCCCGACCGTCTTCGCCATCGCCGAAAATGAAGAGGTGGCGAAGAAGTGCGCGACGGCGATGCAGCATGCGTTCGGCGAGGTCGCGTCGACCGCACATCACGGACCGATTGCGAAGAAAGGCGTTCGATGAAACTCCGCTGCATCGACTGCGGCACGTCCTACCCCGCCGACAAGATCCGCTACACGTGCGACTGCGGCAATCTGCTGGCCGTCGAGCGCGACACGTTCCCCACGAGCACGAAGCTCTTCGACGATCGCCGCCCATCGCGCAAAACGATCGACCAGAGCGGCGTCTGGCGATTCCGCGAGGCGGTGCTGGATATCGACGACGCCGACATCGTCACGCATCCCGAGGGCTCGACGCGGCTGTACGAGCGCAACGGCATCTTCTTCAAACACGAAGGCGAAAATCCGACCGGCTCGTTCAAGGACCGCGGCATGACCGTCGCCGTCACGCAGGCCGTGCGTCTCGGCGCGACCGCCATCGCCTGCGCGTCGACGGGCAACACCAGCGCGTCGCTCGCCGCATACGCCGCGCAGGCGGGCTTGCGCGCGCTCGTCTTCATCCCCGCGGGGAAAGTCGCGGCGGGCAAGCTGGCGCAGACGCTCGCGTACGGCGCGACCTGCCTCGCGGTCCGCGGCGATTTCGACGCGGCGATGTCGCTGGTGCGCGAAGCGTGCGATCGCCTCGGCATCTACCTCGTCAATTCGATCAACCCGTTCCGCATCGAAGGGCAGAAGACGATCGTGTGGGAGCTGCTGCAGGACCTGGAGTGGAACGCGCCCGACTGGATCGTCGTCCCCGCCGGCAACCTCGGCAACACGAGCGCGTTCGGCAAGGCGCTCGCCGAGGCGCATGGCGCGGGGTGGATCACGAAGATGCCGCGCATCGCGTCGATTCAGGCCAGCGGCGCGAATCCGTTCTTCCGCAGCTATCGCGAGAACTTCGCGCAGCGCCATCGCGTGACCGCGGAGACGATCGCCAGCGCGATCCGCATCGGCGATCCGGTGAGCTACGAGAAAGCGGTCGCCGCGATCCGCGACACCAACGGCCTCGTCGCCGAGGTCTCGGATGAAGAGTTGATGGCGGCGAAGCGCGACATCGACCGGATGGGCATCGGCTGCGAGCCGGCCTCGGCCACGACGCTCGCCGGCGTGCGTAAGCTGAAGCTGACAGGGAAGATCGTCTGCGTCCTCACCGGACACGTGCTGAAGGATCCGGACGCGATCCTGAAGAACTCGCCGGCGGAGCAGATGATCGACATCGATCCGACCATCGATGCGGTCGAGCGAGCGCTAAAATAGGGGCATGAAAAAAGTCCTTGCCGCCGCGGCCCTGCTTCTCATTTCCTGCGGCGGCAACAGCTCGCCGACCGATCCGCTCTCCGGCATCCGTCTCGGAAAGCTCGTCGGGCTCGTGACGATCGGTCCGAACTGTCCCGGTCCGACCGACTCGAATCCCTGCCCCACGCCGCCCTCGGCGTACGCCGCGCGCAAGGTGGAGGTGTGGGACGCCGGGCGCACGAAGCTGCTGTTCACCGTCGACATCGACAACGGCGGCTTCTACTCGATCGAGCTCTCGCCGAACACGTACACCGTCGATCTCAAGCCGAACGGCATCGACAAGAGCGGCAGCGTGCCGAAGCAGGTGATCGTGAACGGGAACGAGACAGCGCGCGTCGACATCTCCATCGATACGGGCATCCGCTAAAACAAAAAGGCGGGCCTCAGCCCGCCTTCGTGCACGTCGTTGACGCGTGTAATTACTTCGACAGGTGCTTGTTGACCAGCGCGGTCATCTCGAACATCGAGACCTGCTTCTTGCCGCCGAAAACCTTCAGCAGCTTGTCGTCGGCGTTGATCATGCGCTTGTTGGTCTGATCCTGCAGGCCGTGCTTCTTGACGTAATCCCACACCCGCTTCGTCACTTCGCTGCGGGGAATCGGATCGCTGCCAACGATCGGCGCCAGGTCGGCGCTCGGCTTGACTTCGGCGGCGAGGCCTTTTCCACCGCCCTTTGACTCTGAGCTCTTGTTCGTCGCCATTACTTCTCCGTCCTCTCCAATTTTTTCGCGATTCTGCGCTTGCTTCGGTATGCGCGTCAAACCCACCGTACCATACGAACAACGTCAATGGACCTTGTGACAATCGATCGATTCACCAGTATCGGAGCCGCCAACATCGCCCGCGCAACTCTCGAAGCAGCAGGCATCGACGCCTTTCTCGCCGACGAAATCGACTCACACGCGCACGGAGGCATTCGCTTGCAAGTTCCGCGCGAAGAGATCACCACCGCGCTCGACGTGCTGCGTGAGGCACACGCAAACACCTCTATCAGCAGGCTCGAACCGCTCCCGCCGCTCGAGCCCGGTGATTTCTGCCGCCGCTGCGGATCGGACGAAATCTACCCTGCCATATCGCGCGCACGGGCCTATGCCCGCGCGCTGATCCTGTCGATGTTCGGCGGCGTGCTGGTGCAGTTCATCGTGATCGTGGCGCGCATGGGCGGCGTCGGCATTCCGCAGCGCGCGATCAACGGGATGTTCCTGCTCGCGCTCGCCGCGCCTCTCGTCACCGCGCTCGTCATCAACATCGCGCCGCGGATGATCTGCCGCAATTGCCAGGCGCGGTGGCGAGCTGGTACAAACCTCCCATCATGAAACGCACGCTGGTGCTCCTCCTCGCGATCGGTGTGTCCACGTCCGCCTTCGCCGGCTTCCGCGGACCGGCGCAGTTGAGCATGGCCGTCGCGGCGGGCAAGAGCATGAACGGCGTTCATGGCCACGGCACGTTCGCCTCGGTGCAGTTCGAGCTCTCGCGCAGGTTCCTCTCGCGCACCGAAGTGACCTCGGGCATCCAGCCGATGCTGATCGAACAGCCGAGCCACTTCTTCGTCGCCGACGGCAAGGGGAACGAGCACGCGATCGGCATCCAGTCGACCCTCGGCATCCGCCATCACTTCAGCGGAGAGAACGCGAGCACGCGGCTGTTCGTCGAGCTGGCCAGCGGCCCGCTGTTCACGAACAAACGCGTCCCGACGTCGTCGTCGCGCATCAACTTCTATTCGTACGGCACCGCCGGCGCGACGTTCCGCGCGCGCAACGGCTACGCACCGTACGCCGGCGTCCGCTTCGGCCACATCTCGAACGCCGGCATCGTCGCCGACCGCAATCCCGGCTACAACATCGTCTCGGTCGTCTTCGGCTTTCGGCGCGTGCGTTAGACTGCGAAGCCGTGACGCCGATCCTCTGGATCCACGGTTTTCCCCTCTCTTCCGCGATGTTCGAGCCGCAGAAGCGGATCGAAGGCTATCGCCACCTGATGCCCGATCTGCGCGGCTTCGGCTCGGCTCCTGCGGCTGATGACGCGATGTCGATGGCGAGCTACGCACGCGATCTGCTGAGCGCGATCGGCGAGGATCGCTTCGTCCTCGCCGGCTTCTCGATGGGCGGCTACATCGCGATGGAGCTGCTGCGCCAGGTGCCGGATCGCATCGCCGCGCTGCTGCTGCTCGACACGCGCGAAACGGCCGACACCGAGGAAGCCCGCGCGAACCGCTACAAGCAGGCGGACGACGTGGCGAAGAACGGCATCGGCAGCGTGGTCGAGGCGATGCTCCCGAAGATGGTCGTGCAGGAGGAGTATCGCGCCGATGTCCGCCGGATCATGGAGAGCGCGTCGCCGCGCGGTGTGATCGCCGCGCTGAAGGCGATGGCCACGCGTCCCGATTCGACCGAGACGCTGCGCAACGCGACGATGCCGGCATTCGTGATCGTCGGCGACCGCGACGAGATCACGCCGCTGCGCGACGCGGAGCGGATGGTCTCGCTCCTGCCGAACGCGGAGATGGCGCCGATCGCGCGCGCCGCGCACATGGCGAATTTCGAGGCGTCGGAGCAGGTGAACAATCTCATCGCGGCGTTTCTGGGGAGGGCGCTGCGCACGTAGCGGCGGGGACGACGAAGGGCCTCCGGCGGGCGGGCCCGGCCCGCAGCGTTTGTCTTCGCGTAAATCGTGATTCGTGCGAGAAGCGTGCGTTCGGGCTAGGCCAACAAACGCCGCGGGCCGGGCCCGCCCGCCGGAGGCCTCCCAGTCGTCTCACCCTCGTGCGATGAACCGCAACGCCCACTCCTTCGTCGCCGCGATCCTCTCCTCATCGAGCAACGGCAACGGCAGCGCGCCGTCGCGCTTTCCCAGCTTCGAGCCATCCGCATTCGTCACCAGCGGCAAATGCGCGTACTCCGGAGTCGCGTAGCCGAGGGCGCGCTGCAGCGCGATCTGGCGCGGTGTCGATGACAACAGATCCCGTCCCCGTACCACCTGCGTCACGCCCTGCTCCGCGTCATCGACGACCACCGCGAGCTGATACGCGAAGACGCCGTCAGCGCGGCGCACGATGAAGTCGTCGCTCTTCGCCTCGATCCGTCCGCAGAGCAGATCGTCGAACGCGATCACTTCATCCGGCGCGCGAAAGCGAATCGCGCGCGCGACCTTCCCCGGCGGCAAACCATCGCGACACGTGCCGGGATACAACACCTCGCCGTCGACCGGCGCCGACGCCGCGCGCTGCAGGTCGGCGCGTGAGCAGCCGCAGTCGTAGACGAGCTTCTTCTCGCGCAGCACGGCGAGCGCCGCTTCGTACAACGCGGTCCGTTGCGACTGGAAGACGACCTCGCCGTCCCAATGCAGTTCGTAGCGCCGCAGCGTCTCGAGGATCTCCTCCGCCGATCCCGGCACGACGCGCGGCGTGTCGAGGTCCTCCATCCGCACCAGCCAGCGGCCGTTCGCGCGGCGGGCGAAGAGCCACGACCCGAGCGCGGCGACCAGGCTGCCGAGGTGAAGGGGGCCGGTGGGAGATGGAGCGAAGCGGCCGGTTACTTCCACGAGATGTCGAACGTACAGCTCGGATCACCGTAGCACTGACACTCCACCTCGACCACGCTCACGTTCGTGCCGCCGTGCGACTCGACGCAGCCCTCGAAGTAGCCGAGCGCGCTGGCGCAGAACGACGGCGAATAGCTCGTGTACTGCGTGTAGATCATCCGCCCCGAGGTCTCGCCGGTCTGCTGATACGCGACCTTGCCGAAGTCCTGGAACTGCGTGTGGAGCAGCGCGGAGTGATTGAAGAACTCGTGGTTCGCCTTGCGGTCGAGCAGCTTGTACGTCGTCGAGAGATTGATCAGCGCCGAGTATTTGCCGAGCTCGCGGATCGTGCTGTCGCCGCCTCCGAACTCGGCGGCGACGGCGCGGTCGAGCGCGATGAGCCACGCGAACGGGAACCACGACGTGGCCAGGATCGCGCCGGTGAGCGCCTGCTTCGTATCGGCCGGCAGGCGGTCGAGCACCTTCTGCATCTCCGCCGGATGCTTGTCCTTGATCCACTGCAGATGGGAGCGGAAGATCCCGCCCTTCAGCCGGCCCGGCGTGAGGACTTCGCGCGGCGTTCCGGTTTTCGGCATCAGAGTTTGAGCACCAGCATCGTCATGTCGTGCTGATTGCCGTCGGGATCGGTGCCGTAGCCGGCGTGGATGTGCGACTTGAAGCCGAGCGTCTCCAGCGTCTGCACCGCGTCGGCCTCGAGGTCGGAGATGAGCATCGAGTTGAGATGCCGGAGACCGTTCTCGCGGGCGATGGTGATGAACTGGTTGACCAGCAGCGTGCCGAGGCCGACGCCGCGCCACGCGGGATCGATCATCCACTTCACGCGGCCGACCAGGCGCAGCGGACCGCCGTCGCGGCGATGCAGCGTGGCATCGGCGACGATCTTGTTGCCGTCGACCGCCAGCAGCGGAAAGACGCGCGAGTAGTCGATGTTCTGACCCCAGCTCTCGATCAGCTCGCGATGCTCGATCGGATCCCACGCGAAGCGGCGGTACTCGACCGGCAGGCGCTGGAAAAATTCGTAGAGAGCATCGACGTCCCGATCGGTGAATGGACGAAGCATGATGCGGCGCCCGTCACGGAGCGCGGCCTGCTGCGGATAGTGATGCGGCATAGTGCGCGGGAGAATATCAAAATGAAAGTACGGATCGTTCTCGTCGAGCCGCACGAAGCGGGCAACGTCGGCGCCGCCGCGCGGGCGATGAAAAACTTCGGCTTCACCGACCTCTGGATCGCCGGTCCGCGACCGCAGCGACCCGACAACATTTCGGAGTGGTGGGCAAAGGGAGCGATGGACGTCGTGGAGTCGGCGACGCGCGTGGCGACACTCGAGGAAGCGCTCGCCGACGTCCATCTCAGCGTGGCGACGACCGCTGTCCGCGCACGCCAGGTGTTCGAGCAACTGATGCCGCACGACGTCGCGCAGCTCGCCGCGGAGCATCTCTCGGATGACCAGACGCTCGCCCTCGTCTTCGGACGCGAGGAGTCCGGTCTGAGCGGACGCGAGGTGGCGCTGTGCCGGCGTACCGCGGTCATCCCGACCTCGCCCGCATTCCCCACGATGAACCTCGCGCAATCCGTCGCGGTCTTCTGCTACGAGCTCGGCAAGGGGCTTCGTCCCGCGGTGAAAAAACAGGAGCCGGCGGCGGGACATCTGCTGCAGGTTCTCGACTCGCGCGCGCGGCGGCTGTTCGAAGAGGTGAACTTCTTCGGCGAGAAGGACGCCGACCGGATGTGTGCCGAGCTGAAGGCGGTGGCGGGACGCGCGGTGCTCACCACGCGCGAGGCGTCGCTGCTGCTCTCGCTCGTGTCGCAGCTGCAGAAATCACGCGAAAAACCCTGAGAAAACGCTTGCTCTGCGCGTGGAAGCACCGTACATTGCTGCGTCTTTGCCGCAAGGCAGACATAAATAAAACGAAGGAGTCACCACACACCCATGGCAGCCGGTCCAATGACCAAATCGAAGATCATTGCTCATCTCGCCGAGGCCGCTGAAGTTTCCAAGAAGACTGCGGCCCAGATGCTCGAGGCGCTCAGCGACCTCGCGTACAAAGAGGCCAAGAAAGGCTTCACCGTCCCGGGACTCGGGAAGCTCGTGCTCGTGAACCGCAAGGCACGCATGGGCCGCAACCCGCTCACCGGCGCGACCATCAAGATTCCGGCGAAGAAGGTCGTGAAGTTCCGCGTCGCCAAGGCGTGCAAGGACGCGATCCTCGTTCCGAAGAAGTAGTTTTTTTAGCTCTTAGCTCTTAGCTGTTAGGGGGACCGGGCGCGTCAACGCACGGTTCCCCTGCACTCTCCGAAGCCGACGCGCAGGCCGTCCTTCTCGCACCAGGCGCGCATCACCACTTCATCGCCATCCTCGAGGAACGTCCGCGTCTCGCCGCTCGCCAGTTCCAGCGGCTCCGTGCCGCGCCACGCCAGCTCCAGGAGCGAGCCGCGCGATTCCTTCGTCTCGCCCGACACCGTGCCGCTGGCCAGCAGGTCGCCCGAGGAGAGGTTGCAGCCGTTCGACGTGTGATGCGCGACCAGCTGCGCGAGCGTCCAGTACATGTCGCGGAAGTTGCCGCGGCTGACGCGCTGCGGCTTGTCCATCTTCGCGCTGCGGATCGCCACCTCGACGTTGAGGTCGATCCCCAGCCCCGCCGGCTGCAGGTACGGCAGCGGCTCCGGATCGCCGTCCGCGCGCGCGAAGGCCGGCACGCGGAACGGCTCGAGCGCGTCGAGCGTGACGACCCACGGCGAGACCGACGTGGCGAAGCTCTTCGCCAGGAACGGCCCGAGCGGCTGGTACTCCCACGTCTGGATGTCGCGCGCCGACCAGTCGTTGACGATGCAGAGTCCGAAGATGTGCTCTTCCGCCGTGTCGACCGAGACCGGCTCGCCGAGGCGATTGCCCTTCCCGATGAACGCGCCGATCTCCATCTCGTAATCGATCCGCTTCGACGGTCCGAACGCCGGCGGCTGCGCTGCGTCATCGCGCGTCTGTCCCGACGGGCGCGCGAACGACGTGCCGCTGACGACGATCGACGACGCGCGGCCGTGATAGCCGATGGGAACGTATTTGTAGTTCGGCAGCAGCGGATTGTCGGGACGGAACATCGAGCCGACGTTCGTGGCGTGATGGATCGAGGCGTAGAAATCGGTGTAGTCGCGGATGGAGAACGGCAGCAGCATCTCCGCCTCGCGGCGCGGCAACAGATTGCGCGCCGCGCGATGCCGTTCCGGCGCGCCGTCGATCAGCAGCTCCGTCACCCGCGCGCGCAGCGCCCGCGACGCGTCGCGTCCGCGCGAGGCGAGCTCGTTGAGCGTCGCGTGCGTGACCGCCTCTTCCTGCAGCAGGCCGTCGGTGAAGCAGGCGGCGAGATCGAGGATGCGGTCGCCGATGGCCACGCCGATGTGCATCTGGCGTCCGGCGCGGAACACGCCGAACGGGAGGTTCTCGAGCGGAAAGTCGCTCGCGTAATTCGCCGATTCGATCCATGACTTCAAAGCCACCCCAGCTCCTTCAGATCGGCTATCGGCTCCTCGAACGAGCAGGAGCCGAACGAGATCGCGAATTCACTTCTGACCCGGGCGATCGCTTCCGTGGTCACCGAATGCCCGCGCCACGAAGCAGCATCATCTCCGAATTCGAACGCGCGCGCATCCGCCTCCATGACGATTGTTTCCGCATATTGCGGCAGCGCCGCGGCCATGAAGACGTTCACGAATCCATGCATCGTCCCGGTCGGCGCATCGGGCTCGTACGTCAGCGGCTTCACGCAGCGGATCGGATGATGCAGCCCCGCCGTCGCCTTGAACGGCACGCCGCGCTCCGCGCATCGATTGATGAAGTGCGCGATCTGCGCGGCGGGCGGGAACGCGTCGTTCGTGACGCCGCCGGTACGGATCTTCGCCCGCAGCCCGCGCTCGGCGAGCATGTCGATGTCATCGGTCTCGATGTACACGACGTCATTGCCGGCGACCTCGATCAGCGGCGCGACGAACGCGATCGGATAATCGCCCGGCACCTCGCCGAGCTTCGCCAGCGGCACGATGAAGCGTCCGAGCATCCAGGCGTGCTCGCCCTTGCGGTACGCGTCGTAATTGCGCACCGCGTCCGCCATCGACAGCGCCGCGGGAGGAAACAGTCCCGCGTAGTCGATCAGGCCGGAGAAAAGTTCTTTCGCAGACCTTGCCAGCATGTCTGGTAATCGCGCTGCCGCTGCGGCGCATCCATCGCGAATTTCGTCGGCCGCAACACGGACCGCGTCTCGAACATGAACGCCAGCGTGTCGGCGAGATAGCGCGGCTGCAGCTCCGCGCCCGATGCCTGCTCGAACGTCGCGGCGTCGGGCCCATGTCCCGACATGCAGTTGTGCAGGCTCGCCCCGCCCGGCAGAAAGCCCTCGGCCTTGGCGTCGTACACGCCGAAGATCAGCCCCATGTACTCGTTCATGATGTTGCGGTGGAAGTAGGGCGGGCGGAACGTGTGCTCGCCGACCATCCAGCGCGGCGGGAAGATGACGAAGTCGATGTTCGCCGTCCCGATCGTGTCCGACGGCGACGTCAGCACCGTGAAGATCGACGGATCGGGATGATCGAACGAGACGGTGTTGATGGTGTTGAAGCGGCGCAGATCGTATTTGTACGGCGCGTAGTTGCCGTGCCAGCCGACGACGTCGAGCGGCGAGTGATCGACGCGCGCGGTGTAGAGCTTCCCGAGAAATTTCGCCACGAGCTCGAAGTCGCCGTCGCGATCCTCGAACGCGGCAACCGGCGTGAGGAAGTCGCGCGAATTCGCCAGACCGTTCGAGCCGATCGGCCCGAGGTCGGGCGGGCGCAGGAGCGCGCCGAGGTTCTCGCAGATGTAGCCGCGTGACGGGCCGCTCACCTCGACGCGGAACTTGATCCCGCGCTGGATGACCGCGATCTCGCCCGGCTCGACTTCGATGACGCCGAGCTCCGTCCGGATGGTCAGCGTGCCGTGCTGCGGAACGATGAGCAGCTCGCCGTCCGCGTCGTAGAAGAAGCGATCGTTCATCGATCGATTCGCGCCGTAGACGTAGATCCCGATCACGTCATTCGCGCAGATCGGCAGCATCCCACCGACGAAATCGATCTCCTCGGATGGAATCGGAAACGGATCCCAGCGCAGCTGGTTCGGCGTCTCCTCGAAGTCGCCCCAGATCGCGCGCACGCGCTCGAACGGCGAATGGCAGACGGAAGGACGAATGCGATAGAGCCACGAGCGACGGTTCGTCAGTCGTGGCGCGGTGAACGGCGTGCCGCTCAATTGCTCCGCGTAAAGCCCGTGTGCGACACGCTGCGGCGAGTTCTGTCCCACCGGCAACGTGCCGGCGACCGCCTCGGTCGCGAAGTCGTTCCCGAATCCCGACTGATACTCCAACTACAGGTTCCCTCTCTTCGCCTGCTCCGCTTCGATCGACTCGAACAGCGCGCGGAAGTTCCCCTTGCCGAATCCGCGCGAGCCCTTGCGCTGGATGATCTCGAAGAAGACCGTCGGCCGGTCCTCGACCGGCTTGGTGAAGAGCTGCAGCAGGTAACCCTCGTCGTCTTTGTCGATGAGGATCTTCAGCTCGCGGATCTTCTCCATCGGCTCGTCGATCTCGCCGACGCGCTCCGAGAGCTCCTCGTAATACGTGTCGGGCACCGAGAGGAACTCGACGCCGTTCGCCTTCAGGCGCGTGACGGTCTCGATGATGTCGCCGCACAGCAGTGCAACATGCTGCACACCCGCGCCGCCGTACCACTCGAGGTATTCGTCGATCTGGCTCTTCTTCCGTCCCGGCGCCGGCTCGTTGATCGGGAACTTCACCACGCGGTTGTCGTCCGACATCACGATCGACATCAGCGCCGAATATTCAGTGGAGATGTCCTTGTCGTCGAACGTGATGTAGCGCGAGAAGCCCATCACCTTCGAATACCACTCCGCCCACTCGTTCATCTTCCCGAGCTCGACGTTGCCGACGATGTGGTCGACGATCAGCAGCCCCGCGCTGTCGCCCGGGACGTCCGCCGGCGCGTAGCCCGGGAGGAACGGTCCCTTGTAATCGTTGTGAGAGATGAAGGTGTGCAGCGTGTCGCCGTACGTGTGGATCGACGCGCGGCGGATGGTCCCGAACTGGTCGGTCACGTCGTGAGGCTCGACCGCCGGACGCGCGCCGCGGCGGACCGACTCATGGAACGCGAAGTCGGCGTCCTCGACCAGCAGCGCGATGTCGATCACGCCGTCGCCGTGTTGCCGGATGTGCTCGCTCCACGGATGATCGGGACGCAGCGGCGAGGTGATCACGAACCGGACCTTCCCCTGCGCCAGGACGTAAGACGTGGCGTCGCGGTTGCCGGTCTCCAGTCCAGAGTACGCGACCTGCGAGAAGCCGAACGCCTTGCGGTAGAAGTAGGCCGACTGTTTCGCGTTCCCGGCCAGGAACTCGACGTGGTGGATCCGCTTCAGTTTCAGCGGGTTATGTCCACTCTTCGGCTCGCGAACGGCGACGTTGGTCTCGACTGCGGTCATCGGTTCCTCCTCGGGGCGGTTTCGGGCGCCGATTCTACATGCTCTACAAACCGTGCCGTGCTCATGCCACTCTCTACATGTCGTGGAGTCGATGTGCAGCATTTTGCTCATTTGACTCTACCGCTTGTATACTGCGCACTTTAAGTAACTTATGCGAGTCATTTCCCTCATCCGCGAAGCCAAAGCCATCCTGACCGCCGCCGGCTGGACGGTCCGCGAAGGAGCCGCCCACTCCCGCGGAACGGTCGACCTGGCTGCCCAGCGGATCTGGCGCCGTGGCGAGCTCGAAGCGCACATGCATCTGCTGGTGCTCCTCGATCCGCACGACGGCGAGCTCGACTTCCTCGACGTCCCGGGCAAGATCCCGCACGCGCCGATCACCTTCTCCCTCGGCGACGACGATCCCGCCCTGCAGCAGCTCCTCGGCGATGAGCTCTTCGCCCGCGTGCACGCGATCGCCTACCGCCGCGAGCAATCGATCACCGCACCGGCCCGCGTCGAGGCCCCACCCGCCCGCACCCGCGCATCGTTCGCCACAGGCGACTTCGCTCGGGCGTTCGACGCACTCGATGGCGTCCGCGACGACCTGCTCGAGTTCGCACTGGACATGCTGGCCGACGACGGCGAGGCCGCGCTCGACCCGTTCATCCGCCGCTGCGATCTCCTGCACGCAATCGTCATCACCGACCGGACGATGCGCCAGAAGAGCATCCGCCTCGAACAATCGCGCGTCATCGGCGCCGACTATCGCTGGATCGATATCGTCCGTTCGAATGCCTTCGCCGATTACGCGAACGCATTGACGCGCCATTACGCGTCGCGCTTCGCGAAGCGCCGCTTCGCGTGAGCGGCGCAGCCCGGCTATCCGAGTTTGATCGGCACCGCCTCGACGCCCCAGATCTCCCGCGCGTACTCGGCGACCGTGCGGTCCGCGGAGAAGCGTCCGCTGCGCGCCGTGTTCAGGATCGACATGCGCGCCCAGTCGCTCGTGCGCGTCCAAGCCGCCGCCGCGCGGCTCTGCGTATCCGCGTACGCCGCGAAATCGGCGCAATGGAAATAGCGGTCGCCGTTCGTCAACAGGTTGACCAGATCGTCGTAATGCCAGCCCGCCAATCGGTTGATCACGTTCCGCAGCTCGGCGTTCTCCGCCACGCACTGCTGCGGGTCGTACGACGGCCGCAGCGACTCGATCTCCTCCGCCTTCAATCCGAACAGGAAGATGTTGTCGTCGCCGACCTCGTCGCGGATCTCGATGTTCGCGCCGTCGTGCGTCCCGACGATCACGCCGCCGTTCAGCACCGCCTTCATGCAACCGGTCCCCGAGGCCTCGGTGCCGGCCGTCGAGATCTGCTCGGAGAGGTCGGTCGCCGGAAACAGCAGCTCCGCTGACGAGACGTCGTAATTCGGGACGAACACGACGTTCAATCGCTCCGCCACGCGCGGCGTCGAGCGCACGAGCGACGCCGTGTCGTGGATCAGCCTGATGATCCGCTTGGCGATCGCGTAGCTCGGAGCCGACTTGCCGGCGAAGATCACCGTCCGCTTCACGTCGTCGCCGTCGCCGCGCGCGATGCGCTCGAACAACGCAAGCACGTGCAGCACGTTCAACAGCTGCCGCTTGTATTCGTGAATGCGTTTGATCTGCACGTCGAACAGCGAATCGGGATCGACCTCGATCGCATGCACGCGGCGCAGCCATTGCGACACGCGCACCTTGCGCAGCCGCCGGATCGCCATCCAGCGCTCCCGGAACTCCGCGTCATCCGCGAATGCCTCCAGTCCGCGCAGGCGGTCGAGATCGCGCGGCCATTGATCGCCGACCGCTTCCGTGATCAGGATCGACAATTCCGGATTCGCCTGCAGCAGCCAGCGCCGCGGCGTAATGCCGTTCGTCTTGTTATTGAAGCGGCGCGGATAAAACTCGTGCAGCTCCGGAAAAATGCGCGACTTCAGGATCTCGCTGTGCAGGCGCGCGACGCCGTTGACCGAATGGCTGCCGATGATCCCCAGGTTCGCCATGCGCACGCTCTGTGCGTCGTCGTCGATCACTGTCATCCGCTTTGCGCGCGCCTCGTCGTCAGGATGGACCTCGAGCACCGCGCGGCGGAAACGGCGGTCGATCTCCTCGATGATCTGCATGTGCCGCGGCAGTACGTTGCGGATCAACTCAATCGGCCACGTTTCCAATGCTTCCGGCAGCACGGTGTGATTCGTGTAGCCGAACACCCGCTCGCCGAGGTGCCACGCGACGTCCCATTCCAGCTGCTGCTCGTCGACCAGGATGCGCATCAGCTCGGGGATGGCGATCGTCGGATGCGTGTCATTGAGCTGCATCGCCACTTTCTCCGGCAGGTCGTGCCATTGCCGCCCCGGATATTTCGAGAAGCGGCGGAGAATGTCGCGGATCGTCGCGGAAACGAAGAAATACTGCTGCTTGAGCCTCAATTCGCGGCCGGCGTATTGCGCGTCCGACGGATAGAGGACCTTCGAGATGTTCTCCGACCGCGTCTTGTCCTCCACCGCCTCCACATAGGCGCCGGTGTTGAATTTCTCGAGGTCGAATTCACGGCTCGATTTCGCCGCCCACAATCGCAAGGAATTCACGCTGTCATTGCAGAAGCCGGGTGCGGCCAGGTCGTACGCCATCGCATAGACGTCGTCCGTATCGATCCATCGCCAGCGTCCGCGGCCATCGCCGTCCGTGTAGAACTCCGTGCGTCCGTGGAACTTCACCGGAAACACGACGTCGGGGCGCGGCACCTCCCACGGATTTCCATAGCGCAGCCACGGATCGGGCGCCTCGCGCTGTTCGCCGTCGACGATCTTCTGCCGGAAGATGCCGAACTCGTAACGGATGCCGTACGCGTAGAACGGCAGCGCGAGCGTCGACGCCGAATCGAGAAAGCAGGCGGCGAGACGTCCCAGTCCGCCGTTGCCGAGTCCCGCGTCCGCTTCCTTTTCCGCGAGCTCCTCGAGATTGAATCCGAGACGCTGCATCGCGGCGAGGTATGCCCCGGCGGCGCCGAGGTTCAATGCGCTCGACATCAGGAGCCGCCCGAGGAGGAATTCGAGCGACAGGTAATAAACGCGCTTCACGTCGGCCTGGTAGTACTCGTCCTGCGTGGCGAACCAGCGCTCCATCAGCCGGTCACGCACGGAGAACGCGAGCGCCTGAAACGAATCGAGGTCGGTCGCGTTGTAGTGATCGCGGGCCACCGAATACATCATGCGCAACGCGAACGCGTCGATGATCGACTGCGGATCGAGGCCACCCGGACGCGGTTTTGGAATCACCCGCCGCCGATTATCCGCCCGAACCCGCCGATTCCGCACGGCGCTTGATCGCCTCCAGCCATCCTCGGCGAATCAGGTCGCTCCCCGGATGAATGATCCGCCAGTAGACGGCGAAACGGCGGCGCGCCGCGGCGTCGGTCGCGTGGATGCGCGTCTCGGTGATCAGCCGCGACGTCGACCCGTGCGGGACGACGCGGAAATTCATCGCCGCGATCGCGCGATGGGGTCGGATCACGTCAGTGCCGATCACGATCTCGCGCGGCGAATCGTCGGCCATGACGAAAAATCCGCTGCGCAATGCGACGTCGAGAATCGGCGCGTCGTGCGATGGATTGAGGATGTTCTCCCGCCCGCCGCGCCCACCCCGCCGGATCGCGGTGAGCGTGTTGAAGAGGCGGATGTCGTCGGAACGCACCACGCGGATCGCTTCGAAAATCTGCGCCGGCGTCGCCGCGACGTCGATCTCGTGCCGCTCGTCGAACTCCCACACCGGCATCACGCGATCGATCTGCGCCGTCGCCGACGCGCGCTTCTCACTCGCCGGCCAGAAGAGCGCGATCGCCATGCCGGCGATTCCGGCGATGAGCGCGCGCGTCCCGAGCCTGCGCGTCCGTTTGCGCAACAGCATGCCGAGGCCTGCGAGCGCCAGCACGCCACTGGAGTAGAGGAGGACGGAGTCGATCATCATGGGTCGAGCGGATCCATCGGATCGATCTGCAATGAGTCGATCGCCGGCGTGAAATCGAGATCGAATTCCGACGCACGCTGTCCGATTTTACCGGGCTGATAATGCAGCTCGTCCGCGCAGCGCTTCGTGAACGCATCGCTTTCGATATAGCTGCTCTGATACGAATCGGTCGTAATCAGCGCCATGCGCTCGAACGGGATTCCGTAGCGATAGATCAGCCGCGCCGCATTGCGCAGATTCGTCGTCGTATGCCGCGCCTGTGGCTCGACGATGATCGCGTCCGCCGGCACGCCGAAGTCCGCCACGAGCGACTTCTTCATCTCGACCGCTTCGCAATACTGCGTCTGGTTCGGATGCACATAGCCGCCCGACACCATAATGAGCGGCGCTTTTCCCTGCTTGTAGCGTCGCGCGGCGAGCTCCAGCCGCAGCTTCCCTTCAGGCGCGAGCGCCCATTCCGGTTTCTCCGGACCGTAGCCCGGCACGACGATGACCGAATACGGGAACTTCTTCCATTCGATCGACGGAATACGATGTAGGACTGTCGCATTGACGCCACGCTCGAGCGGCTCCAGCCGGCCCGCCTCATCACGCTGATTGAGGTCGAGCAGATGCAGCGCGAAACGGAGCGACGGCTGAAAGAAAAGCGGCATTTCTTCTTCGCCCAGGCTCGCTGTGAGCGTGTGCAGCAGCTTCGTGTACGCCTCGCTCTTGACGTCATACGAGACCGCATCGATCGCCGGATAACGCGGCGCCTTGCCGCTGCCGTAGACGTCGAGGATGTTGTTGATTGCGCGCGCCGAGTCATCCCACGCCGCGATCACGTCCGCGTAGCGCACATAGACGCCGCTGCGCACGATTTCGCCGTCCGGTTTGTACAAACGACGCAAAACAGCGCCCGCGGCCGTGATCTCGGCATCCGAGAATCGCAGCTTCTGCCAATCCGTGCGCAAGGCGTCGGCCTTGTCGCGACGGATCGCCGCCAGTTCCGGATCGCTCGCAATCACACGCGCGACGTCGGGCGTCCGCTCGATCAATGACAGAAGATAGAAATTCTTGTCCTGAACCGGCGCACGCAGAGGAAACGGCGCACGCTTCGGCTCCGCGGCCTGAAGAACCAGGCCGCAGAGCAGAAGAACGAATACGAATGCGCGGCGGATCACTCCGCCTTCGCCGTGATGTTCATGACTTTCCAGCCGCACGAGGTCATGACGTCGGCAGTACCGGCGTACACACCATCATGCTGAACCAGGTCGCCCTTGACCGCATACGTCGCATAAGGCGCATTGAGCCGGTAATCAATGCACTCACCGCGCAATTGCATCTGCAGCGCGCTCGCCGAGGCCGGCGGACGCGCCGCCCTTCCTCGGCCGCCAAAGCGCACAGCTGCGTCGGTATTCGCCGCCGCGGCAGGCGTTCCATAGAAAAGCCGCGGCCACGGATACATACCGCCCCAGATCAGCGTTCCCATCACATAGAGATCATTGAGACCTGAATTGCGGAACGATCCCGCACGGATGTCGAGCAGCCAGTACTCGGTCGGCGTGCGCGACACTTCCTTCAATGCCCCCTGCTCGTACGCGAAGACGACGAGATCGCCCTCCCCCATCCCGGCCGCGATCTGCGTCTGATCGGTCCGCGTGAAGTGTCCGATGGCGATGTCGCGCGGCTGGTTCATCCGGTCGACGCCGAGATCGGGAAGGGACGACGGAATGTTCGCGGTGTGAAGCTGAGCGATCAACGCACGCGTCATGCGCGGGAAGTTTCCATGGCCGTCGCCGAAGAAGACCCTGATGTTGCGGAAGCCGGGGATGATCACGTCGAGAGTCCGCCGCCGGTCCCGCGCACGATGACCAGGTCGTCGACGCAGCGGACGACCATGTCGGGCAGGCCGTCGTGATTGAGATCGCCGGTCAATACGCGATAGTCCGGCACGATCTGCGGCGACGCCGCGATGCGGACCGGATTCAGTTTCTCGAATGTACCGTCGCCATTGGAACGGAGCACGGTCATGTCGGTGGCGACCGTTCTCACGCCGTCGGGACGCACGTCGTTCATGAGAATCAGATCGTCTTTGCCGTCGCCGTCGGCATCCGCGACATAAGGCTGCGGACCAGTGGGGATTTCGATCCCTTTGGCCGGATAATTCCGCGCCGTATTGGCAATGTAAAGACGATAGTGGTACGCCCTGCTGGCGCCGCCGCTCGGATCGACCTGCACCGGAACCATGACCGGCGCTTCGACGGTGATCAGATCGAGAAGGCGATCGCCATTTACATCGAGCACTCCCATGACGCGCTCGCCCTTCGGCAGTGCGAGATCGCGCTCCTCGGGGAATGCGGCTCCATTGTTGAGAAGAACGTTCCGCTCCTGGATCAGGTCATCCAGTCCATCGCCATTGAAATCGGCAACGATCGGAAACGGCTCGCCGGTGCGCACGACATAGCCGGGAGTGAGTTGCGCGACAGCCGCGGTGCCGAGTGAAACAGCGAAAACAGTTACCGCAGAGAGTCTCATCAGGGCCTCCTTCGGCACGTCGACCGGCGGATGGATTCAGCGCCGGGAGTTGCCGCGGCCGGAGCCTCGAGAGGCTAGGCTTCGGTAGGTGTCTGGACTTCTTCCTCGGGCAGAAACTCGTCTTCAGTCTCGGTGCCGGGCTCCGCGTTCTTCCGCTCCGCCCGCTTCTCTGCCTTCCGAAGCTGCTTGTCGCGCTTCGCTTGCTCCCGCTGACGCTTGGTTACCGATGGTCTCGCTGTGGCCATGTGCTCTCTTTCTCACTGCGGGATGCTATTTGGTTGCCTTCTTGTTCTGAGGAGCCGCGGACTTGATTTCCGCGAGTTTTGCTCGATCCTTTTCTCTCTGGGCGGTGCGACGCCGTTTCTCGATCGCCGCTCTCGCTTTCTCACCGTTTCGTTTCGACATGAAGCCTCCGAAGCCCGACTGTATCATCTTTTCAACGGGCCTCTGCGGCACCCGCCCGCGGCCGGTCCGTCGGGCACCGTGATATCGTCGCAAGTCCCGTCCCTCCTTCGTGCCCGAGTCGAGGAAAGGCTATTTCTTGAACACATCTGCTCTTAGTTTGCCTGTTGACACCGATTCACCTGCCGAACACGCCCGTCGGCGCACCGATACTCCGATCGTGTCGAGCCTCGGTCCCGAACCGTGGAAGGCTCCCTGGTGGAAGCCCGCGAAAGGGGATGAGCCGACGTTCTTCTTCATCGTCGGCATTCATCTGCTCGCGCTGATCGGCCTCGTGTTCTTCCCGACGCCGGGCTGGAAGGTTGCGGTCGCGACGGTCGCGCTGGCCTGGATCGGCGGACTGGGAGTGACGGTCTGCTACCACCGCTCGCTCGCACATACCGCGCTGCGGCTGCATCCGGTGGTGAAACACATCCTGATCTTCTTCGCCATGTTCAATGGCTCGGGCTCGCCCGATTCATGGACCGCCAATCACCGGCAGCATCATTCGAAAGTCGAGACCCCCGAGGACATTTCCAGTCCCGCCATCGGCGGCTTCTGGTGGGCTCATCTGCGCTGGCTCTGGCAGGCCGGAAAAATCCCGCTCGATCGCTGGTGTCCCGATCTCAATAAGCCCGAATATCGCGTCTGGAGCAGACTGCAGATCCCCCTGCTCGCCGTGTCATTGTTCGGCGGCCTCCTGTTCGGCATTCCGGCATTCTTCTGGCTCGGTCCAATGCGCCTCGTCGTCTCCCTGCACGCACAATGCTTCGTCAACAGCATCGCCCACATGCGAGAAGGCCGCAAAGCCGGCGACGACTCATCTCAGAACATCACGTGGCTCGCCCCATTGCATTTCTTCCAGGGCGAGAACTGGCACCACAATCACCACGCCAAACCCTCCTCCGCCCGCCTCGGCTGGCGCCTCTGGCAGATCGATTTCGGCTGGTATGCGATCGTGCTGCTGGAGACCCTCGGGCTGGCGACGTCGGTCAAGAAGGTGTCGCGGCAGGAGCGGATGTCGCTGTAAGAGACACCTTCTGCTTGGCGTTTTCAAGCACGCTCGACGAAGTAGCGTTGTCCCTGCACGTAGGCGAGCCGCTCGACGGGCGTTTCCGGCACCGGCGTTCGAGAGGCTGTACTTAGCCGGTTGGCCGACCGTGCTCATTGGCGCTTTGGTAGAGCCATACCCGACCATGCAGAACCTGCACTCTCATCGGTCCCTTGGTTCCTTGCGCATCTCTATCCCCCGCCAGCGCCACGCTCTTTCTCACGCGCGAGCGATTGGAGATCGATGAGCCTGTGCTCACGGCCGCCGACGTTCAGATGGTGCTCGTGCACTATCTCCCCCGCCGCGACCGGAATCCCGAGGACCTGATAGATCTCCTCCGAAGACAAAACGAGTAGAAGTCTCTCCTGACCCACCGACGGCAACCACTCTAGCGACTATTCGCCCACGCCGAAAAGTAAGAAGTCTATGCGCCTCGTCGCGACCTGTTTCCGTGAATGCAACCGAGGGATCTGAGATGAGGCCCCTCAAGTGAAGGCGGGTAAGGGCATCTCGATAGAATCCTTTACATGCACGCCAATCCTCGTGAAAACCGAAATACAGCAGTGCCAACACGGCGCGAACAATCTTTTCGGTATTGATTTTCAAGCCCGATTCCTCCGGGTTTGCGCACGATTGGCCGTGAGTTCTGCCGGAACAGCACCCACCTCGACGGGTACTATCGCCCCCGCCGCGCCCAGGAGGCCTCCAATGGCCGCCGATCGCGGTCCAGGCTCAAGAGTCCCTTTACCTCGCCACGCACACCACAGTGCCTACGGACACCGTGTGAAGCGAATATCGGCTACGTCCGTGATATCGATTGACACTGATGGCAAAGGGAATACGAGTTCGAATGGTTCCGGACCCGGCATCGCAGGATTCTTCCAGCGAATCCACCCGGTAAACGTGGCTGAGAAGCCGGGGTGCGGACAATAGACTGCTCGGATGAACGCCGCTTTCGCCGGACCGCGGAAGGTGGGACCGTCATGGGGGCCGATCACACCTCGTTTGCACTGGAAGTCCTTGAGGTATGAAGAATGATAGCCGTCGGTTTCGAAGCGAGCTCTGAAACGAACGAGGCGATTTTGATAAGCGTGCGGTGCGGCGAGAATTGTGCACACCTTCGTTTCGATTGGTATCGGCACTTGATGGCCGCGACTCAGGGGCGATCGACGTCCGCCTAACGGTCCAGAGGTTAACCCGCGCGGCCAGGGCCCTCATGGCTACGGCAGCGCGGCACGCCGCATGCCTGCATTTGAAGCGCGCGATGCAGGCGGCGTGACGCCGCGCAAGTTGCGCTGAACGAGCCGGCTCGGCCGGCGGGCCGAAGCCGGGCCGCGCCGGGTTCTACCTCGAGTTAGGCCGCACCGCGTTTCAGCGTACGAACGGACAAGAGGTCTTCGTCACTAACGGAACGCACATCTCCAGTAACAAGTGTGACCAAAGCCTGCGTACGACCGGAGGCAGTAACGAACTCTACTTCAACCGCGTCGGCGCCATACACTTGCACCACAGCGCCAAGATCTCCGCTCCTAAGTCCCAGCTCCGGAAGATCGCGATTCAATACAACTGTGTCGAGTTCTTTGTAGCCCACGACTATTCTCCAGGATACGCAGTCACCAACTGCGGATACGTTTCGCCGTTGAGAACGATCCAAACGGTCACGAAGCGCGCTTGTCGCCCCGACGGTCCTACGAGGGTACCACGGACCTCGTACTTCTGGCCGTACGGGCTCCCCTGCCCTGCGACAGCTTCACCTGAGCGCGCGAGTTGCAACAGATCGTTCTGCAAGCGTTCCCAATTGTCCATCGTGTAGCCGAGTACCGAAAAGAATGCCGCCTTGAAACGGCCGATCGGATGAGTTGACGAAAGCAGATAGTCATGAATTTTGGTCGGCGAAATGACCGCCGACTCGCCACCTGGCAGGCGCAGAGGAAACTTTGACGGCGGTTCGTTTGCCATACCGATCCGGCTTCCGTGACGCTCTGAACGTTCACACTCCCGGATTCCGCGGAGAGATCTTAGCCGAAGGACCTCTGTCGGCCAATGGAGACGAAAAGTCCGCAGCGATCTCACAGGAGCGATCGCTGCGGCGACAGGAACTCCTCGAAAGGCTGCATGGGTTCGTTCACTGCGGCCGGTCGCATCGCGCGAGACTCGCCATCGCTGTCATTCTCTTGCGTAGCGCTACCTGAAAAGTCGGCAACGACAGACAAGCAAGCGGCCTTCGGCCAGTCCCTCACAACCGCCGCCGTGCGGGCGGCCTCCTTAATGTCCTGCGGTCTAGCCATTTAGCGAATCACACCGGTAGAGACGGGTTCGGGCGGGGGAAATGCGCGGCTACGAGATCGTGGCCGGCCTAAGGAACCTCTGCACAAGTCGGCCGAATGCTGTGGAAAACGCGGTTTGAGTAGATACTGCGTGCATGGCGAAACAGCAGACGTTTGCCGGGCTGGCGTGGAAGAACAAGCGGAAGAAGACACGGC
>Ga0157375_10000338_pt1 | contig 42355 bp, 44 predicted proteins | sample M35metaG_FD_115311 | JGI IMG/M metagenome (GOLD analysis project Ga0157375, IMG submission 115311) | Miscanthus rhizosphere microbial communities from Kellogg Biological Station, Michigan, USA - M3-5 metaG | ecosystem: Host-associated > Plants > Roots > Rhizosphere > Soil | place: USA: Michigan...
GCAGTACCACGACTGGCTGCACGTCGTTCTCGTGCTCGCCGTTTTCATCGTCGGCCACGTGCTCGAATCCTACATCCTCGTGCCGCGCCTGGTCGGCGAAAAAATCGGGCTGCATCCACTGGCTGTGATCTTTGCCATCCTCGCCGGCGGCGATTTGTTCGGCTTCCTCGGCGTGCTGCTCGCACTGCCGGTGGCTTCGGTCGTCAACGTCGTGCTGCGCTACCTGCATGAGCGCTATCGGAACAGCGCGCTCTACAGCGCCCGGCACGCACCCGTTGTCGTGATGCCCGAGGCGCGCCCCGCAGTCGAAACTTCCGCCGTTGCCGGCGCCCACCCACCGCCGCCGGCCCCCGCCGGCAAAGCATGAGCAACCAATTGCCGCTGGTGCTGCGCTGGCCGGCGCAGCAGCGTTTTGATTCCTATGTCCCCGGCGGCAACGGCGTCGCGCTGGCGCTGCTGCACGATGCGGTGGATTCGGCCGTGGCGCCATGGGTCTTTCTCGGCGGTGGCGCCGGCTGCGGCAAGACGCATCTGCTGATCGCCGCCTGCGCGCAGGCCGACGCCGCAGGACGCAATGCCCAGTATCTGCCGCTGCGCCGCCTGCGCGCGGCGAGCCAGGACGTCGCCGGCGCGCTGCGCGCGTTCGGCGGCAGCGATCTGCTGGCCCTCGACGACATCGATGCGCTCGCCGGCGATGCGGCAGCCGAACATGCCTTGTTCGATCTGTACAATCGCTGCAAAGTGGATAAATCCACAATGCTCTTCAGCGCGACGGCGGCACCGGGTCAGGTCGGCATCGGTCTGCCGGACCTCGTTTCGCGCCTGTCCGCGTGCGCACAGGGCGTGCTCAAGCCGCTATCGGACCCCGACCGCCGCGAAGCGTTGCGCCAGCGTGCGCTGGCGCGCGGCCTGACGCTCGATGACGGCGTGCTCGACTGGCTGTTCGCGCGCACGCAACGCGACCTCGGCAGCCTGACGGCGCTGCTCGATCGCCTCGATCGCGAATCGCTGGCGGCGCAGCGGCGGATCACGGTCCCCTTTCTGCGCCAGTTGCTCGACAAGTCGGAATGAAACCGCGGCGCATCGATTCCTGGCGAACTACCGTACGTCGTCTTGCTTTTTCTGCCCGTCCCATCGGCGCCAACTCGGATTCCACAAGGCCTGTTCGAAGGTTGCTGGTCGCGGTGCGAACGCGATTTCGACAGCGCCTGCATTTCGTTCGCGATCGTCCCGCTTGCACGCGAAGCCTGGACTTAGTGCGGCGGTCCGCCGTTATCGCCGCCCTTTTGTTTACCCGGGCCTTGCCGCGCGAATTGCCGCGGCGCGTTGGGCGCGCGTTGCCCTTGCGCTGGGGCGTACCCGCCGCGATACGCCGGCGCGCCCGCGTGTTGAGACGGCGACCGCGCAAACTGCGGCGCCTCGTGCATCGCTGGCGGCGCATGCGAGTTGCCTGCCGCATGGCCTTGCGCGTATGACGGCGCGGTGCCGCGTGGACTCCTCGAGTAGGCGCGGTTCGTGGGGCGTCCGCTATCGGCATAGCTCGAGCGTGACCTCGGGGCGGAGCCGCCGCCTTGCTGCACCGGTGCGTGGACGTTATGGCCCGATGCAGCAGTCGATGGGCCCGCGGACTGCCTGACGCCCCGGCCGCGGCGCTCCTGCTGAAGGTTCGCGGCTTGCGGTGCCCGCGCCGCGCTGCCCTGCGTCACACCCGCGCCGATACTGTCGCGCTGCTGCGCGACACCAGCATGGGCGTAGGTGGACGATCGCAGCGGTGCACCGTGCACGGCCGATCCAGGAGCACCCGTGTCGACGCGCCCCGGCAGTGTCTGCGCCGAGCGCTCGCTCGGTGCCGGGCCAATCGCGGATACACGATCTTGCATCGCCGGTGTCGTAGTCCTGCTGCTGTTGGCTAGCCGCACGTTCGACGCGGCACCCTGCTGCGTTTGCCGCTGCGCCAGTGTGTTCGCCTGCGCCGCACTCAAGGGTTGGCCTGGCGTTCGCTGGAGCAACGCGCTGCGCTGGGCAAAGGAAGCAGGAATGGCCGGTGGACTGCGCGTCGCGACCACGCTGCGGCTCATCGCACTCGCTGGTGCCGCCGCGGCGCGGCCGCCGGCGCCGAGCACGCTGCTCTGTGTCGGCGTGACGGCCGCGCGCGACATGACGCGCGCGTTGCGCAGCGCCGCGCTGTTGGCCGGCGCCATCGAGTCAGCGACCGGGCGCGCGCTGGCGAAAGCGCCGGCCGACACGGCGGTCGTCGCGCCCGCGACGTTGCGGTTGGCGTAGTTCATCCGTGCCATGTTGACGCTGTTGCTCGCCATGGCGCCGTAATAGTTGTTGACGGTGGTGCGGTTGATCGTGGTGTTGCTGATGTTGAGCGCGGCGAAGTAGACGCCGCTCGTCGCGTACGACGGGAAATAGACCTCTCCCGGCGCGAGCGGGAACCATCCGATCGGGCCGCCGTAGGAGACGCTGATGCCGAAGCCGCTGCCGCCGACGAATGCCACCAGCGCCGGCGCATAGACTGGATAAACGCCGACCGGACCCGGCACCCAGCCCCAGCGCGACTCGATATTGACCCAGCGCCCATAGTGATACGGCGCGAAGCCCCAGGCTTCGTCGCCGACCCAGGTCCAGCCCCAGGGCTCAATCCAGACCCAATGCCCGTAGCGATAGGGCGCCCAGCCGACGGCGACTTCGGGGTACCAGACCCGGCCGTAATGCCGCTCTTCGTGCCAACTACCGTATTCCTCGAGACACTCGCAGCCAATGGCGTCGTTGTTGACGTACCGGCGCGTCTCCGACTGCAAGCAGCGCTGGTCGCGCTCGGCGACGAAGCGGTCGAAATCGTCGGTGTGCTGCGCGACCGTATGAGAGTCGCGCAGCGTGGGATTGTCGAAGCTCAGCGACTGGCCCGCATTGATATGCACATTCGCGCCGCCCTCGCCATAGATGTCGCCGGACCCGCGCCGCACAGTGACCGTGGTCAGCGTGCCCTTGGGGTCCACGTCGATGCGGTAGTCGCCGACGTCCCTGGCGACGAAGGCGAGAGTCGGCGTATCGACCTCGTTGCTTTCGCCGTTGCCGAACCGGTGCACGGCCAGGTCGAGCGAACCCTGGGTCAGTTCCATCTGCGCCGTGCGCTCGTCGAGCTTGAGCAGATCGAAGCTGGTCTGCTGGTCGATCCAGGCCGTCGCCGAGCCGAGTTGCAGCTCGGCGCGCGCATTGCCCTGGGTCCAGAGCTTGTCGCCGGTCACCAGCGGACGATTGAGTTCGGCACGGGCCCAGTCATTTTCGCCCGCGGGAGCCAGACTCACCTCCCCGCGTAGCAGGGATAGCCGCGCAACCCGTGAAGAAGGATCGGGGTGCGCTGCGGGTTGAGCTTGCGCTTGGGCGGATGCGTCGAATTGCGCCGGCGTGGATGCGATTGATTGCGTGGGCCCGGATGCTTCCGATTGCGCCGGCGCTGACGTGTCGTGCTTCCCGCAAGACGCCGCCGCGCATGCCAAGGCCGCGCTCGCGTAGAGCACGGCAAGTCGCGATAGTCTGAGCATGGCAGTCACCTCTCGCGTTTAACCGGAGTGGCCGCGCCGCTTGGGTCATGGTGGCCGATGCGACAGCGGCCAGACCTCCACGGCCCCATGAAAGACCCGTGACGCTGAACGGCGCCCTGCGGCCGTGTGCTTGCCGTCTTTGCGTTCAGTTCCCGGCCAGATAGATGACTGCGTGCCCGCAAAGCGCTGAGCAGCCGGGGCCAATTGTTCAGAAAGAGCCTGCCAGGGCTGGCGAATGCGAACGGCGGAGGCGGGGCAACCTCGCCATGCGTGCGCGCGCAAGTCCATTTTTATACCAAGCCCACGCCAAGGTCGGGCTACGTTGCCGACGACGCTCTCAACGACGCGAGGCGCTGCGGTGTGCCGACGTCGGACCAGAAGCCGACGAAGTACTCGCCGCTGACGCGGTCCTCGCGCATCGCCGCGCGCAGGATCGGCACGACCGAATATTTGCCCGGGCCGTGCGCGCCCAGCAATTCCGGGCGGTATACGCCGATGCCGGCGAACGTCAGCCGTGGTGCGTGCTCGTCGAACAGGCGTCCGCCGCGCAGGACAAAATCGCCGTTCGCGTGGTGTGACGGATTGTCGACGACGACGAGATGCGCGAGCCCGTCCGGTTCGTGCGGCAATGTGGAAAAGTCAAAATTGCAGCGGATGTCGCCATTGACGGCGATGAACGGGTCGATGCCGAGCAGCGGCAGGGCGCGGTGCATGCCGCCGCCGGTTTCGAGAGGCTCCGGGCCTTCGTATGAGTAGGCGATGCGCAAGCCCCAGCGCGCGCCGTCGCCGAGCGCGGCCGGAAACTGTTCGGCGAGGTGCGAGGTGTTGATGACGACCTCGCGCACGCCGGCGGCAGCCAGTCTTTCCAGGTGCCACTCGATCAGCCGCTTGCCTCCGGCGCGCAGCAACGGCTTCGCCGTCGCATCGCTCAGGGGCCGCATGCGCTCGCCGCGCCCGGCCGCGAAGATCAGTGCGCGCTCGATCATGCCGGAACGGAAATCGCGTCGCGCGGCTGGCTGATATCGCGTCCGTCGACTGCGCGTTCGATCAGATCAGCGAAGTCGATCAGACCCAGGTAGAGCCTGGCGACGCCGAGTACGTAGTCGAGCACGCGCGGCAGGTCGCCAAGGTAGCCGGGCTTGCCGTCGCGATAGCACAGGCGGCAGAAGAGGCCGAGAACCTTCACGTGTCGCTGCAATCCGATGATGTCGAACCAGGCGCGGAACTGCTCGCTGTCGGCCGCCAGCAGATCCGCGGCGACGAGCTGCGTGCGATAGTCCTCGACCCAGGCATCGATGCGCTCGCTCGGCCAGTCGATGTAGCAGTCGCGCAGCAGCGAGGCGAGATCGTACGCCACTGGTCCGAGCATGGCGCCCTGAAAATCGATGATGGCCGGACTGTTGCGCGGCGCTATCAGCAGGTTGCGGCTGTGAAAGTCACGGTGCATGAAGCAGCGCGGCTGCTCGTCTGCCGATGCGGCGATCTGGCGGAATGCATTCTCGATGACGTCCCATTGCGCGCGGCTCGGAACGACACCGAGGTGGCGTTCGAGGAACCAGGTGCCGAACAGTTCCATTTCCGGGATCGTGCGCGTTGCATCGAATACCGGCAGGCCGGTGGTCTCGACCTCGCGCTGGATGCGCAGCAAGGCATCGAGGGCCTCGCCGTAGAGACGGTCGACGCTGGCGTCGGTCAACTCCGGCAGGTAGGTGCGCGTGCCGAGGTCTTCCATCAGCACGAAGCCACGGTTCACGTCGCTGGCGAGAACCTGCGGTGCGTGCAGGCCGACACCGCGCAGGCGCGCGCCGATGTCGAGCCATGGGCGCACGTCTTCGCGGTCGGGCGGCGCATCCATGACAATCCACGATCCACCATGGGCGCGAACGCGCCAGTAGCTGCGGAAGCTGGCGTCGGCGGAGGCCACCTCGATCGTCAGGGGCTGGCCGGTCAGGTGGCGTTGTGCGAACTCGAGGCTGGCGCTGCGGCGATCGTCGGCCATCGATCGTTCCAAGTCGGGGGCGGGCACACGTACAAATCGGGCGGGCGGTAGTGTAGCGGCTGTCCTGCGGGTTTTCCTGCCGTTCATTTGACGCTGCGGAGCCTAAATAGTACCATTTCAGTACTGTATCCGAGGCCGCGCCGGAATGCTACGCGTCAGCAAACTCACCGATTACGCCACCGTCGTCATGACCGTGCTCGCCGGCGTTGCTGCGGCACGTGGGGCCGAGGCTGTCATCAGCGCGCAAGACCTTGCCGAGCGCGCCCATCTCGAGTTGCCGACGGTCAGCAAGCTGCTCAAGCAGCTGGCGCACGCGAATCTGGTCGTGTCGTTCCGCGGCGTCAATGGCGGCTACCGCCTTGCGCGCGCGGCGGAACGCATCACGATCGCCGAGGTCGTCACGGCGATGGAAGGCCCGATCGGCATGACCGAATGCAGCGCGCAGGCCGGCCTGTGCGGCCACGAGCCGCATTGCGGCGTGCGCGTTAACTGGCAGCGCATCAACCAGGCCATCGCGCAGGCGCTGGCCGGCGTGACGCTTGCCGACATGGTCAGGGCAGCGCCGAAGCGCCATTCGGTGATTCCCGTGCAACTGGCGACGGCATGATGGCGACCTCCGAACAAATCAGACAGGCCGAAGCGCCGTCGACCGACGTCGTCGCCGACGCGATCAATCGCCGTTACAGCGCCGGCTTCGTCACCGATATCGAAAGCGAAAGCCTGCCGCCGGGCCTGAGCGAGGATGTCGTGCGCGCGATCTCGGCGCGCAAGCAGGAACCGGACTGGATGACGCAATGGCGCCTGGCCGCGTATCGCCACTGGCTGACGATGACACCACCGCACTGGGCCAAGCTCGACATCGCGCCGATCGATTTTCAGGCGATCAGCTACTTCTCGCAGCCGAAGAACCGGCCGAAGTCGCTCGCCGATGTCGATCCGAAACTGCTCGAAACCTACGAGAAGCTCGGCGTGCCGCTGCACGAACGCGCACGTCTTGCCGGCGTCGCGGTCGATGCGGTGTTCGATTCGGTCTCGGTCGGCACGACGTTTCGCAAGGAACTGGCCGAAGCCGGCGTGATCTTCTGCTCGATGTCCGAGGCGGTGCGCGAGCATCCGGACATCGTGCGCCAGTACCTGGGCACGGTCGTGCCAACCGGCGACAACTATTTCGCCGCGCTGAACTCGGCCGTGTTCTCCGACGGCAGTTTCGTGTTCGTGCCGAAGGGTGTGCGTTGCCCGATGGAACTGAGTACGTACTTTCGCATCAACGCGCGCGATACGGGCCAGTTCGAGCGCACGCTGCTGATCGCCGAGGAGGGTGCCAGCGTGTCGTACCTCGAAGGCTGCACGGCGCCGATGCGCGACGAGAACCAATTGCACGCCGCGGTCGTCGAACTCGTCGCACTCGACGATGCCAGCATCAAGTATTCGACCGTGCAGAACTGGTATCCGGGCGACGAAAACGGCGTCGGCGGCATATTCAACTTCGTCACCAAGCGCGGCGACTGCCGCGGCGCGCGCAGCAGGATCTCGTGGACCCAGGTCGAGACCGGATCGGCTATCACCTGGAAGTACCCTAGCTGCGTGCTGCGCGGTGACGATTCGAGCGGCGAGTTCAACTCCGTCGCGTTGACGCACCATCGCCAGCAGGCCGACACCGGCACGAAGATGATCCACATCGGCCGCAACACGAAGTCCAAGATCATCTCGAAGGGCATCAGTGCCGGACGCGGCCAGAACACTTATCGCGGCCTGGTCAAGATCGAAAAGGGCGCCGACGGCGCGCGCAACTACACGCAATGCGATTCGTTGCTGATCGGCAAGAAATGCGGCGCGCACACGTTCCCGTATATCGAGGTCAAGCATCCCGGCGCGATCGTCGAGCACGAGGCGACGACCTCGAAGATCTCCGACGACCAGCTGTTCTATTGCCGTTCTCGCGGTATCGCCGAGGAAGACGCCGTGTCGATGATCGTCGACGGCTTCTGCAAGCAGGTGTTCCGCGAGCTGCCGATGGAGTTTGCCGTCGAGGCGAAAAAGCTGCTGGAAGTTTCTCTGGAAGGAGCGGTGGGCTAGATGCTGAAGATCGACAACCTCCACGTCCGCGTCGCGGGCAAGGAAATCCTAAAGGGCCTCACGCTGGCCGTGAATGCGGGCGAAATGCACGCGATCATGGGGCCGAACGGCGCCGGAAAATCCACATTGGGAAATGTGCTGGCCGGGCGCGAGGGCTACGAGGTCACGCAGGGCACGGTCGAGTACAACGGCCGCAACCTGCTCGACCTGGAGCCGGAGCAGCGTGCGGCCGAAGGCATGTTCCTCGCGTTCCAGTATCCGGTCGAGATTCCCGGCGTCAACAACACCTATTTCCTCAAGGCGGCGCTGAACGCGCAACGCAAGCATCGCGGCGAGCCCGAACTCGATTCGATGCAGTTCCTGAAATCGGTGCGCGAGAAACTGCGTGTGCTGCACATCTCCGACGACCTGATGAACCGTGCGGTCAACGCCGGTTTCTCCGGCGGCGAGAAGAAGCGCAACGAAATCTTCCAGATGGCCCTGCTCGAGCCGGCGCTCGCGATTCTCGACGAGACCGATTCAGGACTCGACATCGATGCGCTGAAGATGGTCGCCGACGGCGTCAACGCAATGCGCGATCCCAGGCGCGCGTTCGTCGTCATCACGCACTACCAGCGCCTGCTGGACTACATCGTGCCGGATTTCGTGCATGTGATGGTCGACGGCCGCATCGTCGAAAGCGGCGACAAATCTCTGGCGCTCAAGCTCGAAGAGCATGGCTATGCCTGGATCGCCGGGCGCCAGGTGCCCGACCAGAACTGGGCCGGAGCGGCCTGACATGGCTGCGGCACTGCTCGAAGAGTTCGGAAGCGCCGATGTGCGCGAGCGCGAGGAATCGTGGCGCTACAGCAAGACGGCGCTGCGTGCGCTTGCGCAGAACGACTTTCTCGCCGCCGATGGCCGCGCGCTGCCGTCCTCGAATCTCCTGGAGAGCATCGACTGGCCGCATACGCGCGGGCGCCGCCTGGTATTCGTCAACGGCGTTCATTCGCATGCGCATTCGGATTTCACTGCCGCCGATGGCATTGCGTTCGAGCGCGGCGCCGAAGCGAACGCACTGAATATTGCCGGAAACGATCAGGTGGTGCACCTGATTTACGTGAGTGTCCCTGGTGCGCAGCCGGTGCGCTGGGACGCGCAACTGAACATTCGCGTCGCCGCGCCCGGCGCGCGGATCATCGAACAGCACACCGGTGATGTGGGCGCCGACGTGCTCGGCTCGCTGCGTGTGAATCTGGAAATAGCCGAGCGTGCGGAAGCGCGGGTGACCATGCTGACCGATCTGCCGGATTCGACGTCACTGTACCGACGCGAGCAGGTCGGCGTCGCGCAGGACGGTCTGCACGCGAGCACGCATGCGCTGTTCGGCGGCAGGCTGCAACGCCATGATGGCAATATCGCATTGCGCGGACCGCGCTCCCGGCACGCGGCGCGCGGCGTATTCGTCGTGCGCGGACGCCAGCACATCGACGTGCATCTGGATGTGTGCCACGAAGCGCGCGATACGGCCTGCGACGTGGTCTGGCGCGGCGTCGCCGATCAGCGCGCGCGCGGCATCCTGCGCGGTGCGATCACCGTCGCCACAGGTGCCGACGGCGCCGATGCGCGGCTGCAGACGAAGAATCTGCTGCTGTCGGCGCATGCCGAGATCGATGCGCAGCCTGTGCTGGAAATTTACGCCGACGAAGTCAAGGCGAGCCATGGCGCGACGGTCGGCCAGCTCGACGAGCGCGCGCTGTTCTACCTGCGCTCGCGCGGTGTGCCGGCGGCGGTCGCGCGCGGTTTGCTGATTGCAGGGTTTTGTCGCGAAGCTCTTGCCGACGGCAGCGATGAGGATTTGCGCGCCCGCCTCGAAGCCGCGCTCGACGAGCGGCTGCCCAGGATCGACGGGGTCTCGCCATGAACGCCGTGCCGCAACTGATTCCGTCCGCATTCGACCCGCTGCGCTATCGCGCGGACTTCCCGCTGCTCGCGCGCCAGGTGCATGGCAAGCCGCTGGTCTACTTCGACAACGCGAACACCGGGCAGAAGCCGCGCGCCGTCATCGATGCGGTCGATCGCTACTACCGCGAGTACAACGCCAACGTCGCGCGCGCCGTGCACACGCTGGGCGAAGAGGCCACCAGCGCCTACGAAGCGACGCGCGACAAGGTGGCGAAGTTCATCAATGCCGCTTCGCGCGACGAGATCGTTTTCACCAGCGGCACGACGCAGGCGATCAATACGGTCGCCTACAGCTTTGCCCTGCCGCGCCTGAAACCCGGCGACGAGATCCTGGTCACGACGATGGAGCACCATGCCAATATCGTGCCCTGGCAGCTCGTGTGCGAACGCACCGGCGCAAAACTCAAAGTCGCACCGATCACGCCGGCGGGCGAGCTGATCGTCGAACGCTTCGTCGAATTGCTGACACCGTCCGTCAAGCTGGCCGCCGTCGTGCACGTGTCGAATGTGCTCGGCACGATCAATCCGGTGCGCGAACTCGGGCGCGCATGCCGCGCGCGTGGAATTCCGCTGCTCGTCGACGGATCGCAGGCCGCGCCGCATCTGCCCATCGACGTGCAGGCGCTCGGCTGCGACTTCTACGCACTGACCGGGCACAAGCTGTTCGGCCCGACCGGCACCGGCGTGCTCTGGGCGCGGCCCGAATGGCTCGAGGCGATGCCGCCGTTCTTCGGCGGCGGCGAGATGATCCGCATGGTAACTTTCGAGAAGACTACATTCGCCGATCCGCCGCACAAGTTCGAAGCCGGTACGCCGAACATCGCCGGCTTCATCGGCCTCGGTGCCGCGCTCGACTATGTCGATGCCGTCGGCCGCGAGAACATCGCCGCGTACGAGCACGAACTGCTCGGCTACGCCACGGCTGCGATGAAGGCGGTTCCCGGCCTGCGCCTGTTCGGCGGAGCGAAGGACAAGGTCGCCGTGCTGTCGTTCCTGATCGACGGCATTCACGCGCACGACCTGGCGACATTGCTCGATCACGAAGGCGTGGCGGTGCGCTCAGGCCACCACTGTGCGCACCCGCTGATGCAGTTCTTCGGCGTGCCGGCGACGGCGCGCGCATCGCTGGCGTTCTACAACACGCGCGACGAAGTCGACCGTTTCGTCGAGGCGATCGCGCGCGTGCGCAAGCTGCTGGGCTAGGCGCTTGAATCCGGCTACCACCATCGCCAGCGCATGACGGCTGCGGCGCTCTACACGAAGGCCGTACTCGACCATCAGCGTGCGCCACGCAATTTCGGCGGGCTCGAAGGACATTCGCATGCCGCCGACGGCGCAAACCCGCTGTGCGGCGATATGCTGCACATCGAGTTGCACTGCGACGGCGGCCGGGTTCGCGCCATGCGCTTCCGCGGAGAAGCCTGTGCCATCGCGATTGCGGCGACGTCGATGCTCAGCGATCTCGCCGTCGGCATGTCGTCGGCCGATATCGCGCGACTCGAGGCGGTCTTCGCGCGACTGGTGGGCGGCGAAATCGAGCAGGACGAATCGCTGGCGCAGCTCAACGCGATGCGTGAGCTGGCCCGTCACCCCGCGCGGCGCAAGTGCGCACTTTTGCCCTTTGCTACACTGCGCGCCGCGTTGGTTGGAGAGCCATCGGCCACGACTGAGGAAACCCGATGAGCGCGGTGTTGGCCAATCCGGTCATTTCTTTTCGCGATGCCGTTCCGGCCGATGTGGCGGCAATCGTCATGCTGGTCGAATCGGCTTACCGCGGCGACGCGAGCCGGGCAGGGTGGACGACGGAAGCCGACATGCTCGATGGCCAGCGCGTCGACCTGGCGGGTGTCGGCGAGGCCGTCAGCAAGCGTGGCAGCCGCGTGTTGCTGGCGGAGCGCGCAGGCGATGAGGCGATGAGGGAACTGCTCGCCTGCTGTCATCTCGAGCATCAGGACGATGCCTGTTACTTCGGCATGTTTGCGGTGAAGCCCACGAAACAGGGCAGCGGCATCGGCAAGCTGATGATGAGCGCAGCCGAGCGCGTTGCGCGCGAGGACTGGAAATGCACGCGCATGGAGATGACCGTGATTTCGATCCGCGACGAGCTGATCGCCTGGTACGAACGGCGCGGCTACCGTCGCACCGGCCGCTTCCGGCCGTTTCCGTACGGAGACGAGCGGTACGGGATTCCGAAGCGCGATGACCTGCGCTTCGAGTTGCTGGAAAAACGGCTCGGATGACGATAGCGGGTTTCGCCAACCGATGAACGCTTGCGCTCCACGCGACGACGGGCACCGCATCGATCCGTACCAGCGACAACTCCTACCATCCAACTCCCAAACCAGATGAAGTGGATTCGAGTCTGCGCGCAAGCGGAACTGCTGCCCGGCGAATACAAGATTGCCTGGGATGGCGACGTCGCGATCGCTGTGTTCAACATCGACGGTGAGCTGTATGCGATCGAAGACGTGTGCACGCACGATGGGGGCGAACTGACCGGCGGGGAACTGCACGGTTACGAGATCGAATGCCCGCGCCACGGCGCACGCTTCGATGTGCGCACCGGTGCAGCGCGTTGCCCGCCGGCCTACGAACCAACGGCGGTGTTTCCGGTGAAAGTCGAAGACGGCGTGCTTTTCACGCGCGACGACCGCTGGGATTGACGAGCGCGGCGTTGCTCCGGCGTGGGAAGTGGACGTTTTTTGGCTCCGATTCGATACGACGCGGCCCTACGACGCGGCGTGCCAGGTTTGCTACGGACTTGCAAAGTTAGGATTGCGTGCAATAATGAGAGTCATTCTCATTTGTATCCCGGTTACGCCAGGAACCGATGCGCACGCCAAGACGCCCGCTGCATGCCGCGCTGCTGCTCGCCCTCTCTGCCTCGGCTTCGGCGGCGGACCCGACCGCCGCTGCCGACAATGACGCGCCGGCGTTGCCGGACGGCAGCCACATGCTCGAAGCCGTGCACGTGACCGGCACTTCGGTCGACAACGATTACGACGCGACGAGCGCAAACGTGGCGAAGGTGCCGACGCCGCTGCGCGACATTCCCCAGTCGGTCACGGTGATCGATCGCGCGCTGCTCGAAGCGCAGGGCGTCACCTCGTTTGCCGATGCGCTGCGCAATGTTCCAGGCATCACGATCGGCGGCGCCGAGGGCGGTCAGATCGGCAATAACATCAATCTGCGCGGATTTACGGCGCGCACCGATGTCTATATCGACGGCTTCCGCGACCGCGGCCAGTATTACCGTGACACGTTCGATCTCGACGCGATCGAAGTATTGAAGGGTCCGTCGTCGATGCTGTTCGGGCGCGGCTCGACCGGCGGCGTAATCAATCAGGTCAGCAAGGTGCCGCTGCTGCACGCGTCCGGTGACGTTGTCGCGACGATCGGCAGCGACGATCGCTACCGCGTGTCGGGCGATTTCGACGAGCCGTTTTCCGACACGGCGGCGGGGCGCCTGAACCTGTTCGCGCAGGACAACCACTCGACTCGCGACGTCATGTACTACCAGGATGCCGGACTGGCGCCGAGCCTGCGCTTCGGCATCGGTACGCCGACCGAGATCACGCTGTCGGCACTCCTGCAGCACAACCGGGACATGCCGGACTACGGGCTGCCGCCGGTGAACGGCAAGCCGGCCGATGTCGATCCCGACAACTTCTATGGACTGACCGATGACCGTACGCTTCAGGACGTTGCCATGATCGGTGGCCGTCTGCAGCACGCGTTCAACGACAACCTGACGCTGAAGAACCAGCTGCAATACAACTGGTATCGCACCGATGCGCGGGAAACGGCGCCGAACAACCTCGTCACCACCGACGGCGTGGCGCTGGACCGCACCACCGGCAACTACACGGACGCGGCGTTGGACGACCTCCTGGTCCAGCTCGCCAGCCACGATCGCATCATCCATGACACCGCGCTCGACGATCAGGCCGATCTGGTCGCGAAGTTCCATAGCGGAGCTTGGGAGCACACGCTGCTGAGCGGCATGGAATTCGCGCGTGACACCTATCGCAACCAGGCCTACACGCGCAATGGGCTGCCACTGGTTTCGCTGACCGATCCGGCCTACCTGCCGCAGGCCGCCGACGTCGTGTCGACGACCGGCAATCGCGCGCAGGGCAGCGCCGACACGGCGGCGGCCTATGCGAACGACACGATCAGATTCGACGACCACTGGCAGGCTGTCGTCGGCCTGCGTCGCGACCGCTATGCGGCGACGCTCGACAACTCGGTGTCAGCGCCGGGCTACGCCGAGCAGACCGTCTACTTCACCAGCAAGCGCGGCGGCGTCATCTGGCAACCGGACGAGGCGCAGTCGTACTACGCCTCGTATGGCACCTCGTTCAATCCGTCGCTGGAGACGCTGACCGTGACCAACAACACGCAGGCGTTGCCGCCGGAATCCAACCGTTCGTACGAGATCGGCGGCAAATGGGACCTGCTCGGCGACCGGCTTGCCCTGACCGCGGCACTGTTCGACGTGGAGAAGACCAACGCGCGCACGCAGGTGTCGCCGACCGAATTCGCGCTGACCGGCAACGTCCGTGTCCGCGGCGGCGAACTCGGCATCGCCGGATACCTGACCGACGCCTGGCAGGTGTTCGCCGGCTACACGCGCCTGAACGCGCGCATCGTCGAAGCGCTCGACGGCACCGAAGGCAACGTGCCGGCGAATACGCCGCGCAACAGCGCCTCGCTGTGGAACAGCTACCGCCTGACGGACGCCTGGGAAATCGGCGGCGGTGCGACCTACCTTTCGCAACGCTACGCCGCGAACACCAACTTCGTTTCCGCCGGCGGCTACACGCGCTGGGATGCGACAGCCGCCTGGCACCAGCCGCAATACGACCTGCGCGTGAACCTGCTGAACCTCACCGACCGCAGCTACTTCGATGCGCTGATTCCATCTGACGGCGGTCGCTCCATACCGGGAATCGGCCGGACTCTGCTGCTGTCCGTGGACTACAAGCTCTAGCGCCTTTCCAGCGAATCTGAGAGGCATGTGTTGCAAACGAACAAATGAAGCAGTGCCCTGGCGTCGATTCGTGGCAACGCCGCTGCCTGATCCCCGCCATTGCGCTCGCGGCACTCGTGCATTGAGGATGAAGAAATGCTGGTCCAGATTCCGAAACTGCTGAGCGACGAGCAAGTCCGCACGATCCGCACGGCACTCGACGCGCCCGAGGCGCCATGGGTCGACGGCCGCGCGACAGCGGGGCATCAGGGCGCGCGCGTCAAGGACAATCGCCAGATCGCCGAGGATTCGCCGCTGGCCGCGCGGATCGGCGATGCGATCCTCGCCGCGCTCGAACGACATCCGCTGTTTATCAGCGCCGCGCTGCCGCGGCGCGTCTATCCGCCGCTGTTCAACCGCTACGAAGGCGGCATGCAGTTCGGCAACCACGTCGACGGCGCCGTGCGCCTGCTGCCCGGCAGCGGCGAGAAGATGCGCACAGACGTTTCGGCGACGCTGTTCCTCGCCGCGCCGGACGAATACGACGGCGGTGAGCTGCTGATCGACGACACCTACGGCACGCAGTCGGTCAAGCTGCCGGCCGGCGACCTGATCCTCTATCCCGCGAGCAGCCTGCATCGCGTCGCGGCGGTGACCCGCGGTGCGCGCGTGGCATCGTTCTTCTGGGTCCAGAGCATGGTCCGCGACGACACGCAGCGCGCGCTGCTGTTCGATCTCGACCGCTCGATCCAGCGCCTGAGCCGTGATCATGCCGACCATCCGTCGCTGGTCGACCTGACCGGCGTGTATCACAACCTGCTCCGCCAATGGGCCGATCCATGAACGCATCTCCGGCTCATTCCGGCGCGCCGCGCATCGCTGCCGGTCCGCCGCTGCGGCTGCGCGGCATGCGCCTGTTGCGGCAATTGCACCTGTGGATCGGCGCCTGGGGCGCGATTGCGGCGATCCTGTTCGGCGGCACCGGCTTCCTGCAGAACCACCGCGCGATCCTCAAACTGCCGCAGGGCGATTCGACCGAGCTGGCGAAGATCGATCTCGAAGTGCCGGAATCGGCGCGCACGTCGCCGGAAACGTTGCGTGCATGGCTCGCCGGCGAGCGCCAACTCGACGTCGACACGCAGCGTGTGCAAGGTATCGGTTCGGCTGAGTTCAACGGCGAGCGCTTCCGCCAGCCGGCGCGTTGGACGTTCGCTGGCGGCAATGCGCGCCGAAGCTGGAACGCGGAATACACCGTCGGCAATGCGACGCTCTCGCTACGGACGACGCAGCACAGCCCGCTCGCGGTAATGAGCCGCCTGCACAAGGCCGTCGGTGGCGGCGTCGCCTGGATCCTGTTGACCGACAGCTTCGCCGTAGCGCTCGTTGCGCTGGGCATCACCGGCCTGATGTTGTGGGGCCGCGCGCGCAGCGCACGGCAGGTCGCATTCAGCGTCGTCGGCCTTGCCGTCGTCGCCGTGCTCGTCGTCGGCCTCGCCGCAGTGACCTGATCCGAGCGCTTGCGACCGATGAAATTCCGGAGCGATATCCGCGTCGGCCGGGGTGCGCCGATGTTGTCGACGCGGTCGGAATTCGTTTCGGTGATCGGCTGCGGTCGCGCCGGTCTCAATTTGGGCGTCCTCAATTTGGGTGTCCCAGGCCACTAGAGCCCTGTCAACTTGACGAGCACGACCTCGCCACCGCCGCTGATCACGCGGTTGCGTGCTTCGCCGTCGCGCTCCAGCAGCAATGAATCGCCGGCCTCGAGGTCCATGCCGGCGACATCCTTCAGCTCCGCACGACCGCCGGCAATGTAGATGAACCATGTCGTCTTCGCCTCCGGCAGAAACACCATCGGGCCGACCAGCGGACGATGCAACACTTCGGCCTGGAACGCGGCGCGGCGTACGATGACGTTGAAATCGCGCACGGCACCGCCGAGCAGGCGTCCGCGCGCCGTCCAATCGCCGCTGAACTGCAGGAACTTCAGGCGCTGGTCGAGCATGAGCGGCGCCGACGCGTCGAAGTCGATCTGCATGCCGGGGCCATCGAGCAACGCGATGTGCCGGTCGCATCCGGGAAATGTGGAAAACGCACCGTCGCTTTCGACCTCGGCGATGCTGATGCGCCAATCGAACGCTTCCGCGCCGGCCGGAGCTGCGGCCAGCTCGGTCGTCCAGCCGCCGTCGTTCTTCCAGCGCACGCGCCGGTATTCGCCGGCACGGATGCGGCGCGCGCTCATGCCTGGCCCCACAGGCGCAGCGCATACAGACCGATCGCGTACCCGGCGATCGTCGCCGCGCAGCCGGCGCCGAGACTCGGCCAAAAACTCCAGCCGCCGCGCAGCAGCAGCGGCGTGACGATGAACAGCAGCAGCGAAGGGACGACGAACCAGAGAATGCTGCCGGTGAAATCGGCGATCTGCTCCGGCGGCGCGCCATCGCGCCAGAGCCAGATCATCGCCAGGATCGAGGTCAGCGGCAACGATGCGAGCAACGCGCCGACGATGCTGTAGCGGCGCGCCAGCTCCGATGCGCCCGCGGCGATCAGCGCCGATAAGAGTACCTTGAGCAGAAACTGGCTCATCACGAAGCGACCGGAAGCAGCGTCCCGGTGTGTCCAGGTGCGCGGCCGTCATTCCATTTGTATACTTTGCGCATGTCGTCCGGTGCGATGATCAGCCGCTGCGGGCGAGCGGCTTCCTCAGAAAAACAGGCTCTGCCGGCGCCCGGAATCAGCGAGGCGGAAATGCGGTGTCGCGGCGTAATCATGACGCCTCGATCGCTGCGGGGCGCAGTTTAGCGCAGGCACCGGCATGAGGTCGCCGGTGCCGGTCGAGGGTCCGGCGAAGGACGGAACACGACGCGCGCGTGGGCAGTACGGAACCGGCAACCCGCAACGCGCGGACCTACAACCCGTAACCCGCGACCCTGTACACTCCACCTGTTTACCTTCAGCCCCGAGGCTCCGTGATGGATTCAAGCCAGACCCGTGATGTGATCTCCGGCTTGTGGGACGGCCAGATCGTCCCGCAACTCGTCGACTACATCAAGATTCCGAACAAGTCGCCGATGTTCGATGCCAAGTGGGCCGAGCACGGCTACATGGATCAGGCGGTCGCCCAGTTGTCGGACTGGGCCAAGTCGCATTCGATTCCCGGCATGAACGTCGACGTGGTCCGTCTCAAGGGGCGCACGCCGCTCATTTTCATCGACGTTCCGGCTACGGGGCCGGGTTCCGGCGACGACTGTGTACTTTTATACGGGCACCTGGACAAGCAGCCCGAGATGACCGGCTGGTCGGCGCACCTGGGTCCGTGGAAACCGGTGATCGAGGGCGACCGCCTGTATGGCCGCGGCGCCGCCGACGACGGCTACGCGCTGTTCGGTTCGCTGGCGGCGATTCTCGCGCTGCAGGACCAGGGCGCGCCGCGCGCGCGCTGCGTGATCATGATCGAGGCGTGCGAGGAATCCGGCAGCTACGATTTGCCGTATTACGTCGATCACCTGGCCGAACGCATCGGCAAGCCCTCGCTCGTGGTGTGCCTGGATTCCGGCTGCGGCAATTACGATCAGCTTTGGCTGACGACGTCGCTGCGCGGCCTGACCGGCGGCAATCTCAGCGTGCAGGTCCTGGAAGAGGGAGTGCACTCCGGCGATGCGTCCGGCATCGTTGCGTCGAGCTTCCGCATCCTGCGACAGGTCCTTTCGCGTCTCGAAGACGAGGTCAGCGGCCGCATCAAGCCGCAGGAACTCTACGTCGAGATCCCCGCCCAGCGCGTCGAGCAGGCGCGGCGCACCGCGCAGGTGCTCGGCGATGCGATCTACTCGAAGTTTCCGTTCGTCGCCGGCATGCAACCGGTGGAAAAGGATCTGACCGAGCTGGTCTTGAATCGCACATGGCGCCCGGCCCTGGCCGTCACCGGCCTCGACGGCATGCCGCCGCTGGATTCGGCCGGCAACGTGCTGCGGCCATCGACCGCGGTCAAGCTGTCGTTGCGCCTGCCGCCGACGCTCGAAGGCAACGCGGCCGGCGAACGGGTCAAGCGGCTGCTCGAAGCCGACCCGCCGTATGGCGCGAAGGTCAGCTTCGCACTCGAAAAAGCGACCTCCGGCTGGAACGCGCCGGCACTGGCCCCGTGGCTCGAAGTCTCGGTCGATGGCGCGTCGCGCGGCTTCTTCGGCGCACCGCCGGCATACAACGGCGAAGGTGGCAGCATTCCGTTCATGGGCATGCTCGGCGAGAAATTCCCTGGCGCGCAGTTCCTCATCACCGGTGTGCTCGGTCCGCACTCGAACGCGCACGGACCCAACGAGTTCCTGCACATCCCGACCGGCAAGCGCGTCAGCATGTGCGTGGCCAAGGTCCTCGCCGATCACTACAAAGCCAGCGAACAGGGTTTGACGACCGGCGTCGCGGCAACCGCTGCGCATACGCACAAGGGCGATGACGGCTGCTGTTGATCGGCGCGCGATGAGCGAAACGTCTACGGCAATTTCGATCCGGCTTGCGCGCGGCGATGATGCCGCTGCGCTGGCCGAGCTCTCGCGGCAGTTGGGCTACCCGACGGATGCGGTGACGATGTCGCGGCGCCTGGCACGCGTGCGCGACGCGCGCATCGGCGAGGTGTTCGTCGCCGTCGACGAACAGGCGACCGTCGTCGGCTGGACGCATGTCGTGCCGCGCCTGCATCTGGAGGAGATCCCGTTTGCCGAACTCGCCGGTCTCGTCGTCGCCGACGGCGCACGCGGCAACGGCGCCGGTGCCAAGCTGCTGCATGCCGCGGAAAGCTGGGCCGCGCAGCAAGGTTTCGAGCTGATGCGCGTGCGCAGCAACGTCATCCGCGAACGCGCGCACCGCTTCTACCTGCGCGAGGCTTACGCCGAGCGCAAGCGTCAGGTCGTTTTCGAAAAACCCATCTGAAAATCTGCTGCGCTCGGCCCGATCCAATATGAGATCAGGTGCGCCGGCGGTGCTCGGAATGCTCATGTACTGCCGTGCACACTCCGCTTCCTGCGCACCGTCGTCGCGCAACCTGCCTTCGCTCGCTACGATTTTGAGATGGGTTTTGCCGCTTTTCAGTGGGCCAGAGCGACCGGCGCCACCGTCTGCAGGTAGGCCCACAGCGCGTCGAGTTCGGTATCGGTCATCGTGGCAAAGGCCTTCCACGGCATGAACGTGTTGAGGTCGCTGCCGTCCGGACGCTTGCCGGTGCGCAGCGCGGCATAGAAATCCTGCTTGCTCCACTTGCCGATGCCGGCCGGAGTGATGTTGCGCGCGTCGGGAAAACTCGGCGGCGTGCCGGGCACGTGGCCACCAGCGAAATGCTCGCCATGACAGCCGGTGCAGCTCTGCGCGATGTAGCGCCCGTACTCGGGCGTGGCCGAGGGCGTCATCACCCCCACGTGCTCCGCATGATGATCGACCTTGAGCGCATAGACGAGCGGTGCCTTGTCGAGCAGGAACAGCGTGCGCATCAACGGACCGGCGGTCGGCCCCGGACTTTCGCGGTCGACCGCGGGCACGGACGAAACGTAGGCAATCAGGTCGGCCATGTCGGCATCGGCGAGACCGGCATAGTCGGTCGCCGGCATGTACAGCAACAGCCGGCCGCCCTGGCCGAGTCCGTGGCGGACGGCGCGTTCGATGCTGGCCGCGTCGAGGCGTGAACCGACGCCGCCCGTGCCGCGTGTCAGGTTCGGCGCGGCCAGGCGGCCGATCGGCAAGGCCTCCACGAGCACCCTGCCGCCAAGATCCTTGTCATGGCAATCGGTGCAGCCGCGCGTGATGGCAAGGTGCTCGCCGCGCGTGCGCGCATCCGCATCGGTCGGCACGAGCAGTGCCGGCTCCTTGACATCGATGTGCTGCGCGATCAGCGAGCTGCTGCGCCAGTAGACCAGGGCCAGCGCCGTGCCGAGCACGATCAGCAGCACAAGCAGAAGCTTGCCCAGAATGCGAATAAATTTCATGTCACGCCCCCGTAACGAACGATTGCGGTTCGGCCTATCGAGCCGCCGGTATCCGCAGTTTGCCGTATCGGCACGAGTTGCGCACGCGTCCGCCGCAAGCTTGCGGCGCAAGCGAATCCCTGCCCAGGCACACGCGCACCTCAGTCAGCTCGCTGCCGTCGTGGCAGACGACGCTGAGCATCGAGTCTTCGAGTCCCGGGTTGGCCCGGGCGAATGCCTGCACGACTTCGGCAGCGCTCAGGGCGGGCGGTGAGCGCGGCGCCTTCAACGCCTGCGGAATCGTCACGCTGGCGAAGGCGCGATCGGCGAGTGCGAAATAGGTTTTCGGATCCAGCCCGCTGCAGGCGCCATGCGTCTGCCATTCATGCTCGATCAGCGATCGGCTCGGCATGAACGCGAGCGTGTGTTCGATCGTTGCCGTATCGGGCGCCACGTGCGTGCCGCAATGCTGCTGCCAGCTGCCATCGCGATTCTGCGGCCACAATCCGTGCAGTACGAAGCCGAAGCCCTTGCTGCCGCATTGCAGGGGCTCGTTCGGATGCGTAAGGCAGTAGCTCGGCGACCACGACAGCGACATCAGGTAATAGTCGAAGCGTGCGGCATCGCTGCTGCCGTGGCTGCGCGCCGGCGCGCCGGCGGCGGCAAGAGTTGCGCAAAGACCGAGGACCGTGGCCATCAGCAGTCCGAGCGGCGATCGATTCAGCATGTCGTTCATGGGTCCGTCAAGTTCAGGCGATGATACGGAACGTCCGCAGCATGCGCCAATCGCCCCGAATGCTTCAGCGCACTCGCTGATCGCGTTATCATGCAAGGCCGACATCGCCACGAGAAAGAGTTTCCTGCATGACCCGACGCATCATCCGGCGCCAGTCGCCCATCCACGGCAACGGCGTCTTCGCCGCCCGCGAAATTCCCAAGGGCGCGCGCGTAATCGAATACCGGGGCCGCCGCCTGACGCACGCCGAGGCCGATGATCGATTCGGCAACGATACCGACACCGGCCACACGTTCCTGTTCACGCTCAACGAAAAGTACCTGATCGACGGCGGCGATGGCGGCAATGTCGCGCGCTGGATCAATCACAGTTGCGCGCCGAATTGCCAGGCCTGGATCGTGGAGCATGCCAGCGGCGATCCGCGCAAGGATCGCGTCGTCATCGAATCGCGCCGCAGGATTCGCGCCGGCGAGGAACTGACCTACGACTATGGCATCGTCCTGGAAGAGCGCCAGACGGCGCAGCTGAAGAAAATCTGGGCATGCCATTGCGGTGCGCCGAAGTGCAGCGGCACGCTGCTCAAGCCCAAGAAAGTCCCGCGCAAGTAGCGGCAGCGGCGCCGACACCGGGTCGGCGCGCACGTTCCGGCGTATGGCTCAGCCCAGATGCCCGCCGAACAGCCCGAGCAGCCCGATCAGGATCAGATACAGGGCGATCACGTAGTTGAGGATGCGCGGGACGAAGAGGATGACGATGCCGGCGATCAACGCGATCAGTGGTGCGGCGGATTGGTGGATGGTCAGAACCATGTGTGGCATCTCCAGGTCGGGACGCGTCGCTCGCGCCAGCCGCGAGGCTAACACACGCATTCCTTGCGCTTCGCTGAACGCCTGTTCGGCCTGCGGGCTTGCGCAACCCGATCCGGGTCATTCATGCCGGCTTTCACTCGAGTGACCTGGCTATGCTGCGCCGACTCGGCGCAGGTATAGGACTACATTTATGTAGTATTCCACAATGCTGGGGCGCGCTCGCCATGCGGTATACACGCGGGCGCCGCTGGCGTGGCGCGTTACGAACGCGTGGGCCTACATCGAGCCCGGCTTGCCGGTTTCTGCGCCGCCGCCGCGGAAAAATGCAGCAAACGAAAGCAGCAGGATCGTGGTGGCGATGCCGACACCGGTATAGAAGATAAAGCCGCTGGAACTGGTATCGGCCGGCTCGTCGGCTGGCGTTTCTGCCGGTGTGTGTATTGCTGCGTCAGCATGGGGCGACACCGCGGACGCACGCAGTCCGCCGGACGGCATCGACTGCGCCGGCGGCGTCGCAACGGGTTTGGCTGGCGTTGCCGACGGGGTCGGAACACGTACCTGCTGCGGCGATACCGCCGTGTCGACGGCAGCGGAGGCGTCGGCGGCCGGTGCACTTGTGGTGTCCTTGTTCAGCGGGCGTATCACCGAGACCGGCAGGGTCGCCGGATCGGGTGGCGGCGGCGGTGTCGCGACCAGAGTCTTTGCCGGTGCTGTCGTGCCGCCGCTCGAGGTGCCGGCGGCCGTTCCTCCCGGCGCGGTAGCCGTGCCGGCTTGGGCGGTTGTGCCCGGCGCGACGGTTCCTGCGGCACTGGTGCCGGCTGCCGTCGTTCCCGACGAGGCTGGCGTAGGCGCCACCTGGGCGAGTGTCGGTTCGTCCTGCTGGTTGTTGGTGGGTGTCGGATCGGCGCCCGCGGAGGTCAGGCCGGCACCGGCCCAGACCGGCGCCGCAGCAAGGCAAGCGATTGTCAGTGTCAGAATCTTCAGTTTCATTTCAACGGTCCGCACGGCAACTGTGCTATGACCGCCATGTTAGCGCGGATGTTCCTTCCGCGGCGATCCATGTCGACGGGCGCACTGCGAATGGACGGCTTGCACTTCTCGCGTGCCGCTACAATCGTGCCGCTACAATCGCCTCGATGCTCGTGCGCTCGCCTCCGCAGAATCTCACCCGGCTGCTGCTTGGCATGTTGGCCGCGGTTTCGGCGACAGGATGCTCGACCGTCGGCTATTACGGTCATCTCGCGCATGGCGAGTACGCAATGCTGGCGGCACGCCGGCCGATCGAGCGGGTGGTTGCCGATCCCGCAGTCGATGAGTCGTTGAAGGCGCGCCTGCGCGTTGCCGAACAGGCGCGCGCCTTCGCATCCGAGCGCCTGGGCCTGCCGCGCAACGCCAGCTATACGCAATACGCCGACCTGCACCGGCCGTATGCGACCTGGAACGTGTTTGCCGCTGCGGAATTCTCCGTCGATGCGCTCGAGCACTGCTATCTGATCGTCGGATGCCTCGCCTATCGCGGCTATTTCGACCGCGCGCACGCGGAAGCGGAGGTAGCGCGTCTTCAGGCGCAGGGCCTGGAGACGTGGATCGGCGGCTCGGCGGCATACTCGACGCTGGGTTGGTTCGCCGATCCGATCCTCAACACCATGCTGCGCTGGGACGACGACGAACTCGCCGGGACGATCTTCCACGAGCTTGCGCATCAGCGCCTGTTCGTCGGCGGCGACACCGAATTCAATGAGTCCTTCGCGACCTTCGTGCAGCGCGAGGGTCTGCGCGAATGGCGCGCGGCACAGGGCCTGCCGCCCGCCGACAGTGCCGACGAAGGACGCGCGGACGAATTCGACCGCCTGGTGCTCGACGCACGTGAACGGCTGCGCGCTCTATACGCCTCGCCGCTGACAGCCGAGGCGATGCGCGAGCGCAAGCGCGAGGAAATCGAAGCACTGCGCGCCGGCTACGCGCAGCTTCGCGACCGCCAGTGGCAAGGAAGGGGTCTCTACGACGACTGGATCAACTCCGAAATCAACAATGCCAAGCTGGTGCCGTTCGGCCTGTACCACCGCTGGGTATCCGCGTTCGCCGAATTGTTCGCCCAGCAGCAGAACGTCTGGCCTGCCTTCTACGACGCGGCAGCGAAGATCGCGCATCTCGACGCCGAGGCGCGCGCGCAGGCCTTGTCGCGCCTGGCCACGCCTTGATCGGCGCTCAGTGCCTTGGCCTCGCGCCGACACGAGGCGACGACGGAGCGCAACCTTGCCATCAGGTGTTCACGCGTCCGCACCGGTCAGCCGCCCTTGCGGAACAGGTAGACGAAGCGATCGGTCTTGCCGAGCATCGGCTCTTGGAACGAGATCTGATCGAGCTTGTCCTCGGGCCGGCGCAGGAGGTCGCTCTTGTTCACGAATTTGAAGCCGTGCGACTCGAAATCCTTGCGCATGAACTCCTCGTCGATGCGGTGCAGCGTCCCGGCCACCGAGCTGCCGCTGCCCGGTTTGGCGGAATGGTCGACGACCAGCAACAGGCCGCCCGGCTTCAACGCGCTCGCCAACTGGTCGAGCACGGATGGCACGTCGATCTTCGGCCAGCCGCTTTTTTCCGGATCGACCCAGTACAGATCGTGATAGACCTTGACCATGACGACGGCGTCGAGCGATGAATCCTTCAAGCCCATGTGCGCGGGATCGACGGTGACGTGCTCGACATTCTTCAGATGCTGCCTGGCGATGCGATCCTTCCAGGCGTCCTTGACGAACTTGTCGTAGGGTGTGTTGTTGAGCAGCAGCACGTGGCCCTTGGGACCGACCGTGTAGCTCAATACCTCGCTGTAGTAGCCATCGGCGGCGAAGAAGTCGAGCACTTGCATGCCCGGCCTGATGCCCGAGAAGCGCAGTACGTCGGCGGGCCGATCGGTGACGTCGCGCTGTCGATCGTCGGCACTTCGGCCGGCGCGCGCGACAGCGGCATCGTAGATGTCCGCGGCAGACGCGGCGCAACAAAACCACAGGTTGGCGACGAGCAGCATCGCAGCAAGAAGACGACGGTCAAGGACGATCATGCGCATGGAGTTCTCCCCGCTCTATGGCCATGGAAGGGTGCAAAGCGTGCGCGCAAACAATACCGTGTTCCCGTGCCAAAAGTAGGCGCTGCCGGAAAGTGCGCAATTTTCTGCAACCTGAGTGAGCCGGCCAGGAGAAGCGGTTGGCTTTCGCCGCAGCTGCCTGTTGCATTGGGGGGACCCGCGTGCCGCGGAGCGGAGTAGACTTTCCGGCGGGTCGGTCCGGAAGACGTCACGTGCATTACCTGATCACCGGCGGCAGTGGCTTCATCGGCAGCGCGCTCAGCCGTAGCCTCGTGGCGGACGGTCAGCGTGTCACCGTGCTCACGCGCGACATCGCGCGCGCGCGGCCGCGTCTGCCCGGCGGCGTCGCGCTGGTCGAACGGCTCGATGCCGCGGGTGATGTCGATGCCGTCGTCAACCTCGCCGGCGAAAACCTTGCGGCGGGCCGCTGGACGCCGGCGCGCAAACGCGAGTTCGTCGATTCGCGCATCGGCATGACGCGGCGCGTCGTCGACTGGATGGCGTCGCTGAAGCAGCGACCTCTCGTGCTGGTGTCGGGTTCGGCGATCGGCCGGTACGGCCCGCGCGGCGACGAGCAACTGGCCGAAGACGCGAAATCGGGCGATGACTTTTCCGCGCATCTTTGCCGCGATTGGGAGCGTGCCGCGCGCGAGGCCGAGGAACTCGGCGTACGCGTCTGCCTGCTGCGCACCGGTATCGTGCTCGACAACGACGGCGGCGCGCTCAAGCAGATGCTGCTGCCTTTTCGCCTCTGCCTCGGCGGTCCGATGGGCGACGGCCGCCAGTGGATGAGCTGGGTCACGCGGCGCGATCTCGTCGCATTGATCCGCTGGCTCGTCGATAACGCTGGTGCGTGCGGCGTCTACAACGGCACTGCGCCGTCGCCCGTGACCAATGCGGAATTTGCGCGCACGTTGGGCGCTGCGCTGCATCGACCAGCGCTGCTGCCGACGCCGGCGTTGGTGCTGAAGATCCTGTTCGGGGAAATGGCCGATATCCTGTTGACCGGACAGCGCGTCGTTCCGAAACGCGCGACTGCCGAGGGATTTTTGTTCACGTATCCGGACCTGACATCGACGCTGGCGGCGATCCTCCGCTAGGGACGACGCGACGTCGCTGCCTTTGGTCGTATCGCTGCTTGCAGCCTGCGCTGTTCGCAGGGATGTGCCTGCGGTCGGCGCACGTCAAGGCGTGATGCTGCCCCAGCCCGGATCGTCGGTGACCATCAGCGTGATGAATTGCAGCACCGTCGTGCCTTTCGTCGACAGCGTCGGACTGAACCACAGCACGTGTCCCGATCCGCTGACGTTGAAGTAGCGCAGATTCGCGCTCGGATCGAAAAACTGCGTCTCGGTTTCGGTCAGTCCCTGCGTGAACTTCTGCGTCGAGATGCCGTAGAACAGCGGCAAGACGCTGTCCTGCTGATACGACAACAGGGCGCCGCGGCTGTTCGGAAACGCGCTCGAATCGAAGCTGTAGATCGCGTCGAAGGCCGTTGCGCAATCCGTGCAGCCGGGTGGCGTAGTCGCGGCGAGATTCCACGCCGCGCGTTGCGCATCCTGCTCGGTGTTCGGCGACGGCAGCACATCATTCGGCATGATCGCACCGGAGTCATCGATCATGTCGACACGCACGCCGGGAAACGCCTGCGCCGTCTGCCACCAGTTGAGCGTCGCGCCGAAACCGCCGGCACTGCTGCCGGCGAGAACGATCCGGTCGGCGCCGGGAAACGTCACGGCGAGGCGTTCGAGATACGCGGCCATGTTCCGAAAGCCGACGAAATACGAGGTCTTGCCACCCAGGGATATGACATTGCTGCCCGAGTGCGTATCGCCCGTGCAATACGGGACGAAGACGTAGCTAAAGTCCTTGAACGGGTTTGCCGCTGCCGATCTGTCGAAAAAACCGCCAGCTTGCGCAAGGTAGGTCGTATCGCCGGCATCGGCTGCAAACTGGGTGGCGCCGTAGCCGCTGGTGAAATTGTCCGCAAGTTGGAAAAAGTAACACGTAGCGTAGTCCCAGCATGCGCCGCCTTCCTGGAGGTATATCAGCAGACGGCTGCTCGCGGACGTCAGGTTGACGCCGATGCCGGTCTTCGTGCCATTGCCGCAGTAGGCATCGTCGAACGGCACCCAGGTCCAGGTCTCCGGCGGCGCCGTGATCGGCGGTTCGAAGCCGTTCCAGAAAATTCTGTCGCCACCGCCATGCGCGGATGCGGATGCAAGTGCGACGATGGCAGCGAGGGCCGTGCGAGCGGCGGCAAGGGTAGGCATGGCAGGCCCCGCGTGTACCGAGATGGAAGCGAAAGAACAGGAAAAGCTTAGCCGATCAGACCTTGCATGGACCTTACAGGGTCACGCCGGCTGATTTGGAGGCCGCGGATGGCTGCCGCCACCCGCGGCAAGACGGTCACGCTGCCGGCCACAGCCAGCAGAACGCAAGACCAGTGAGGATGGCGTAGATCAGTCCGTCGATCATGTGCTTGATCGTGCTAACCCACGGGTGGCCCCACCAGATCGCGTTCGGCACGTTGCCCATGGCATAACCGAGGAATGCCGCCAATCCGATGACGTGGAAGACGCGGTGGTGGTCGGCGCCCGCTGCCAGCACATGCACTGCGAGCAATGCGCACAGGAACGAAACGAGCAGGCAGAAGGCGAACCACTGGCCGAGAAACGAACCCATGTTCATCATGCCGGGCTGGCGCAGGAGGAGGATGCCTACCGGACCGAGCTTGAACTTCTCCTGCATCGCCGGGTCCTTCATGGCCTCCGGCTTGCAGTACGGAATCATGTACATGCCGGCCGTGGCGTTGCCCTTGCGCATCGCCGCGCCGACTTCGTCTTCGTTGGCGAAGCCCTTGCAGTCGGGCATGTGCCAGAACTTCAGAACCATGTGCAACAGGCTGCTGGCGAAGAACACGAGCACGGCCGACAGCACGATCGGCAGCCAAAGCTGAGCGAGTAGTCCCATACCGTTCTCCCCTGAAGAGTAAGCGTGGTGGTAGTCGAAGCGGGCAGTTCGATGCAGACGGAAGTCTACGCTTGTGCCACGGCGCGCGGAACTGCGAGACCGCTTGGTCCCTGTTTACAAAATTTGGCTTGTCCGCGCTGTCAGTGACCCGTAGGGTTGGTGCTGCCGCGCGGCCGCGCCCGCACGCAGGAGTTGAAGGATGCTGGCAGGGAAAAGGTTGCAGCGCTGCCGGAAATCGTCATTCGGCGCCGCATTGCTGCTGGCGGCGAGCGGCGTCGCGGCGCAGACCGTGCTGCCCGGAATCGACGTTCGCGCGCCGAAGTGGGAAGAGCGCCATGGCGGCTACTTGATCTCGGGCAACTTCGACGTCGACCCGAAGATGTCGGCCGTGATCTACCCGGCCGAGGCGTTCAACAAGGATGACATCCTCAGCGTGCGCCTGACGCAGATGAAGGACGACGAATATTTCGTCCTGCAGGAATGCATATCGCTCGACTGCACGCAGGCGCACATCTTGCGTGTGTGGAATGCCTTCGGCGCTCTCGGCGTTACCGCGGGAAAGGAAGATCGCGTATGGATCCCACATGAAGGCAAGTTTTTCATGTGGATGCAGCGCTTTCCGATGAGCGGCTTTCGTACCGGTCCGTTTACGGGCTTCGAGCCGTTGAGTCTGCCGCTCGTGCTCAAGCCGACCGGCACACCCGCGCAGTTCCGCGCGTGTGACGTCAAGGCCGCGCAAGAGCGCGGCCCGGTCAAGGTTGCATCATCGGCGCACGAGGGATCGACCTTCATCCTGCACTTTGAAGGCGGTACCGCTGTTTTGATGCAGCGCCTGCACGCCGCTGACTGACTTTTCGGGCAGCGGCCCGCGGTAAGTCTGGCAAGGCGGCGCTCCCGCTCCCGTCGCCACCATTTCAAGGACGCGGGCAGCACGCCGCGCTGCTTCGCACCCGGACGTCTCAGGCGGCGGCCACCCGACGGCCTTCATGATGCGGTTCGGCGACGCCCTTCAGCAACTCGGTCGTCGCCTTGCTTTCGCCGCAATTCGCGACATTGCTCAACGCCACGATTCCGACCAGACGCTTGTTGTGATCGAGCACGGGCAGGCGGCGCACACGCAGATGGGCCATGTTCTCCGCGACACCGACGTCGTCGTCGTCTTCGTAGCAATACTGGATGCGATCCGTCATCACGTCGCGCACCGTCGTCTTGGGATCGCGGCCCTTGGCAACCGCGCGCAGCACGATATCCCGGTCCGTAATGATCCCGACCAAGCGGTCGTTTTCGCCTACCGGCAAACTGCCGATGTCGGCCTTGGCCATCTCATCTGCAACTTCGCGAATCGTCTGGTTGGGACTCGCAATATGAACATTGCGCGTCATGACATCGCTGATCTTTTTCATCGAGTGTTCCTCCACTTTGCGTTCGAAAGCATCCTCGCAAGAGGACCAAGCAAGCGTAGGCTGCCATCTGATACCAGCGTGATACGACCCCGTGAAAATCGCGTTCATGGTGCAGGCGAACTTCCGACTCGTGGGCTGCGCTCGTCGACTTCTGAATTTCAGGACCACCTGACGGGTGTGTCCGCGGATGGCGGGATCGAACGCGCGCAACTCGTACTTGTTCTGTGGATCGCGCAGAGGCAGACGTTCAGTCGAATCCGTTGCGAAAAATAGTGTCATCGGACAAGCTGAAGGCGAGACTGTAAGTAGTGGCGCCGCCGACGATATCGGTGCCGATGCGCAGCCAATCCGGGTCGAGATTGGCATTGCGTATCCACGCTTGCAGGTCGCCGGTGAAAGGCGTGCCGGGCGCGACAATGGGTCTCGGCGCGGATAGCCACATAAACGTTCCGCTCGACAGCAGCACCTGAGGTACAAAGAAATAATGCCCGGGCGGCAAGACGATCGGCGGGTTGAACGTTGCGCTGATCCGGATTTCCGTACCGGAAATGGGCCCTTCGCCGCCGGTGAAGTAGTTCGGACTCGGGTTAATGCCGTTGAGCACGGAATTTGCCCCATTAAAATTGGCGTTCACCACGACAGCAATCGCCGACAATTTGTTCGCCGCGCTATCGCGGCTATCGAACGCGACATCCGAAGGCGAATTGGTGCGAGTCGGCACGTGGCCGTCCGCCGGTGCCGAGTCGAGCGGAAACACGCGATAGATCTCGACGGTCACCTCGTTCACGCCCGAAACGGGAACGGCCGACGGGATCAGACCATTGAACGTCGCGCTGGTGATCGTCGTCTGCGCCAACAGGACGAAATCATCAGCCGCTTCGATCTCGGCACCAGCACCGGAGCCGATCCGCGACGCGGCAGCGATCAGGCCGTCTGGGTTCCCCGTGCTGAATATAAGCTCGGCGTGAGCGGTGCAAATCATCGCAAGCAGCATTGAGAGCGTCAGAAAACTGCGCGACATGGTTCGTGTTTCTCGGTGAGGCGTGGTTGTCCTTCCAGGCGCTCTAGTCCTCCTCCACCTTCGGCTTGTACGCATCGACGAGTTGCTTCTGCACCTGTGTCGGCACCGGGTCGTAGTGGCTGAACTCGATGGCATAGCGGCCCTTGCCGGCGGTCATGGCCTTCAGCTCAGTCTGGTAATCGGTGATTTCGGCGAGCGGCACCTGGGCCTTGACCACGAGTTCGCCGCCGTGCATCGAGTCGGTGCCGCTGATGCGCGCGCGTTTGCTGGCGAGGCCGCCGGTGACGTCGCCCATGTGCGCGTCGGGCACGAACACGTCGAGGTTGACGATCGGCTCGAGGATCTGCGGCCGGGCTTTGGCAATGGCGTCCATGAATGCCTTCTTGCCGGCACTGACGAACGCGACTTCCTTCGAGTCGACCGGGTGATATTTCCCATCGTATACAATTACCCGAACATCCTGCATCTGGTAGCCGGCGACGGCGCCGTGTTCGAGCACCTGGCGCACGCCTTTCTCGACCGCCGGCAGGAACTGGTTCGGAATCGTGCCGCCCTTGACCTCGTCGACGAACTCGAAGCCGCCGCCGCGCGGCAGCGGTTCGATGCGCAGGAATACCTCGCCGAACTGGCCGGCACCGCCGGTCTGCTTCTTGTGGCGATGATGGCCTTCGGCCCTGGCTCCGACCGTCTCGCGATAGGCGATCTTCGGCGGGCGTGACTTGACCTCGACGCCATAGCGCTCCTTCATGCGTTCAAGCATCAGCTTCAGGTGCAGGTCGGACAGCCCGCGCACGACCGATTCGTTCAATTCCTTGTTGTGCTCGTAGCGGAAGCAAGGATCTTCTTCGGCGAGCTTGTGCAACGATACCGCGAGCTTCTGCTCCTGGCCCTTGTGCGCGGGTTCAACGGCGAGACCGAACATCGGCTGCGGGAAGTCCAGCGGCTTCAGATGAATCTGGTCCTCGTCGTGCGAGTCGTGCAGCACCGCATCGAAATGGATTTCCTCGATCTTGGCGACCGCGGCGATGTCACCGGGAATCGCCTGTTCGATCTCGATGTGGTCCTTGCCCTTGAGCTTGAACAAATGCCCGACCTTGAACGGCTTCTTGCCGTCGTCGATCAGCAGCTGCGTATCCTTCTTCACCGTGCCCTGATAGACCCGGAACACGGAAAGCTTGCCGACGAAAGGATCGTTGACGATCTTGAACACGTCGGCGATGACGTGCTTCTTCGGATCGGGCACGGCCTCGATCGGCGTCGCCGCGGCGCCGCTGCCCTTGACGAACGGCGGCGGATTGCCCTCCTTCGGGTTCGGCAGCAGTTTTTCGATGAGGTCCAGCAGTTCCTTGACGCCGGCGCCGGTACGCGCGGAGACGAAGCACACCGGGACCAGGTGTCCTTCGCGCAAGCACTGCTCGAACGCGTCGTGCAATTCCTGGCCGGACAGGCCTTCCTCGCCCTTGTCGAGGAAATGGTCCATCACGGTTTCGTTGATTTCGACGACCTGGTCGATGATGCGCTGGTGCGCTTCAGCGACACTGGAAAAGTCCGCGATGCCCTGCGGCTTGAAAAAGCAGTCGACGACGCTCTTGCCGTCCTGTGCCGGCAGGTTGATCGGCAGGCATTCCGGGCCGAACGTCTCGCGCAGCTGTTCGACCAGCGCGCGGCAGTTGCCGCCGTCGATCTTGTTCACGATGACGACACGCGCCAGGCCGCGCGCCTTCGCGCGATTCATCAAGCGGTGGGTGCTGAATTCGATGCCGTTGTGCGCGTTGACCACGATCGCGCAAGTTTCGACCGCGGCCAGCGCCGTCAGCGTGGGACCGCGGAAGTCGGCGGCGCCCGGGGTGTCGATCAGATTGATATGGCACTCACCCCGGTCGATCGATGCAATCACCGTGTTGAGCGACTGCTTGCGTTCCTTTTCCATCGGGTCGAAATCGGAAACCGTGGTACCGCGCTCGACGGAGCCGGGAGCACCGATCACGCCTCCTGCGTGCAGCAGGGCCTCGAACAGCGTGGTCTTGCCCGCGGCGGTGTGGCCGACGAGCGCGATATTTCGGATGCCTTCGGTAGTGTAGGCCATGACCGCGGTCTCCCATTTTGCCTGCGTGGATGGGCACGGTCGCAACGAGGCCGGGCGCGGCGCTTGCGCGTGAGAGACGGGGCGGCGGAGCCACGCGCCTGCGCGCAGCTGACGATTGGACTCCGGGGCACCATCGCGCGCGACTCGCGGGCGCGGCAGCATCAGGACCGCTCGGGCCAAGCCTTCTCCATTCGGCCTGCCCCGTCAAGAGGCAGTGCGGCAGGGCAAGGCGCCATGCGGTTTTCGTGGAACAAGGAAGGCGGGCCCGGAGGCCCGCCTCGTCTGCGCTTGCGCAAGCTTTTAGTGCAGGTCGCGCTTCGCCGTCTGCTCGTTCGGCTTGATCGCGGCGAGGTCGTTGATCGCGGCGAACTCCGTCAGAGACAACTTTCCATTCTTGTCGACGTCGAAGCGGTTGAACAGCGTTTTCAGCACGTTGCTCTTGGCCGCTTCCTGGCGATCGACGAAGCCATCATGATCGGCGTCCAGCGAGTCAAACTTGTCCTGGGCGAACCCGGTCCTGACCTTCAACTCTGCCGCCGCAACGGCCTCTGCACTTGGCGGTGGCGAGCCCGCCGCCGCAGACTCCGCATTCGCGCTCTTCGCGGGCGCGTCCGCCTGTGCGGTCTTCTTCGCTGCCGCGTCGTCGGCCTTCGCTGACTGGGCCTTGCTTGCATCCTGCGGCGGCTTGGCTGCGCTGCCTCTTGTCTGCTCGGACTTGTCCGCCTTGCTCGCGACCTGGTCGGACTTGGCCGCAGCCTTTGCCGGCTTGTCGGCCTTTTCCGCCATTTCCGTCTTCTTCGCCATGGCCGAGTTCGCTTCGCTCTCGGCTTTGGCTGCGGCGCGTGCCGCAATGGCGTCTTCCGCGATCTTGTCGGACAAGGCTTTGTCGTTCGTGGTTTCCGGATGCGAGACCGGCTGTTCCGTCGCGGCCGCCGCTGCAGGCGTCGGCTGTGATGGGTTCGGCGCGCTAGTGGTTTCGGACTTCGCCGTGGATGCTTCTGGCGCTGGCGCTGCCGGTTGCGGGCTCGAGGGCTGCGCCGGTGCGGGCGTCGCCGCCGGCTGATCTTCCTGTGCGACTGCAGTGCCGGCCGAAAAAGCCACGGCGACAAGCGCGGAGAGAATCAGGCGCTTTCGTGCAAAGTGTTCGTTTTTCATGTGCAGGGCTCCTCGTGTGAAAGTCGGAGATGCTTCGTCCCTTGTTTCAAGGTGTCTCGCTCTGATACGCGAACCACCTTATCGCTGCGAACACGAAGCGCCGCTGAATTGTGTCGTTGAGATTCCTGTCCGGGTTGAACGCCATTCATCAAGGTTGGTACTGCACCTACGCGTTCGCCGGTCTGCGACAGCGATTCACGCGCTGCCGCTGCAAGACCGGGCGGGTCAGCTGGCCCGCCCGGTATATCGGTTGCTGCGATCAGAAGCCCTTCTTCTTGGGGTCGATCTTGATCATCGCCATGTTCTGCGCCTTGTTGAACTCGATCACGGTCAGTTTGCCGTCGTTGTTTGCGTCGAGCTTGCTGAATTGGGCCGAAAGCTCCTTGCTCGCATTGGCTTCCTGCTGATCGATGACGCCGTCGTGGTCCACGTCGAACTCATCGAACTTCTGTTGCGTTGTCGCGCTGACTGGCGCCGTCATAGCTGGCGGCATCGACTGCTGCATCGAAGGGTTGTTCGGCTGCTGTGCCGACGGATTCGACTGTGTCGACGCGGGCTCCTGCTGGCCCGGATCCTTCTCGGGTGCTGCCGCCACGGCGGTGGAGAAAGCAATGGTCATCATTGCGGAGAGAAGCGTGCGTTGAATAATTGTGTTCATGGGTTGCTCCAAACATCGAACGAATGTGGGATCGCGAATGTCACGCGTTCAGCAACGTGTGAAACGCCGAACCTCGGTGTCGCGACATATGTACCGTCATTCTTGACGCCTGCGATGGTCGATCTTGATCGCTGCCAGATTGCTGGCGGCAGTGAACTCCGCCAATGACAATTTCCCGTTGCCCCTGGAGTCCAGCGTGGCGAACTGACCGGCAAGCACGTCGCTGGCTGCCGCCTCGCTTATGTCGATAAAGCCGTCGTGATTGGCATCCAGCGCTGCGAACTTGGCTTGCACGCTGGCGACTGCGCCACTGGCTTCGTCCGCATCCATCACCGGTTGCGGCGGCGTCATGGGCGTCGAGCGGGTCGGTGGAGTCTCCGGACTCGGCTGTGACGGGGCCACGTCCTGGGCTCCGGCAATCGCAGCGCCGGCGGAAAAAATAAGGGCGGGCAACCCCAACATGACCGCCAATGATTTTCTGGTTCTCATGATGTACTCCTCTGCTCGAGAACGAAGACCGGAATAAATGCAGATCGGGTCTTCAGGGGATATCGGAGCGAATGGCTCCGGGCGTCCGGTCCGGGATGGATCGCGGAGGCGGACCGTTACAGGTCCTGCCGGTGTTCCGGACGAATCGCCGGACGAGTGTTGCCAACCTACTCGCCAGCGATGGAACCCTAGCTGAAGACGGCGTTGGGAGTCGTTCGATTCATGAACGCTTCGTGACGGTGCGGCGGCGGCGAACGAAATGCACGTGCAGCAGGTCTTTCCGCATCAGCGACTGTTGTGTCGCCAGCGCAGCGAAAAATAATAAGTAAATTTGTATACGTTTGCCAAAAACCGGCACTGAACCACAGCCTGAACGACCTCGGGATTCAGAACGAATTCATTGGTACGAGCCTAGGGTCGACTTTCCGTAGAAGACGGGCGATGTCCGCCCGGCGGAGGTTGCAAATGAAACGCATCAGTAAACTTGTTGTTGCGGCGCTCGGCATTTCGCTGGCCGGCTCCGCGTTTGCCTTTTACCGTGACGGCTCCTATTTCGACTTCGCCCGCGTAGACCGTGTCGATCGCCTGCTGGCGACCACTGACCAGCCGCAGACGCGTCAGGAGTGCTGGGATCAGCCGCGCACGGAATACCACCCTGGCGCCGACTATCGCCGCAATACCGTCGAGCCGGTCTATGACGAAGACGGCAGCCCCCAGCAGAGCGTAGTCCGCAGCGATGTCGTAGAGACGGGTGGCTACACGACTACGCGCAACGAACGCGTCTGTCAGACGCGCACGGCCAATATTGAAACGCAGCAGGTCGTCGGCTACGACGTGGTCTACAGGTACCGTGGCGAGGATTATCGTGAGCGCATGGATCACGATCCGGGTCGGTCCGTACGCGTGCACGTCGACCACGGCTATGTCGAACTGGCCGAATAAGGGCAAGGCGGCATGATGCCTCTCTCTTGGCATCGCGCCGCACAGCCGCGCGACCGGATCCGGGTTCCTCTGCCTCTACAGCGGGTCCGGTCGTGGCGGCTTCTGTCGATTGCTTAACGGAGATTTACCCGCGCGCTCCGTAGATTGCGCCCTGTTGGAACAGGGCCGCAACGTGTGAAGTCAGCGCTGTCGTACACCGTGGATGCCGCACCGGATTTCCTTGTGCTTGTGGCCGAAGCGGAGCAGGAATCAATCGCCTGGCGCGAGGACGTACGAGTCCGCGCGCGCCGACGGCTTCCGCATGAACCGGACCATGCGTCGTCGCTGCGGCGCTGGGCGTGGCTGTTTGCGATTGCGTTGCACCTGATCCTGGTCGTTGCGCTGCGCCACGCGCTGAATGCGTCCGATTCCACGATCGCGGATTCGGACGTGATGCAGGTCCACCTCCTCGATCCGCCTGCGACCGAACCGGCCCTGCCCGAACCGGTACCTTTCCCTCCGCGCGTGTTTTCACATGTGGAAAGGACTCGTCAGCGGCCCATGCCGACGCCGCCGACGTCACCGTTGGAGCCGCCGCCGGTCTTGCGCGACGAGGCGCAGCTGCGCTTGTTCAATCCGGACGGCAGCGCACAACTTCCCGACGACTTCATCACGCAACTGGATCGCTCGCGCCCGCAACCAGACTTCATCCCGCGCAAGTACGAACCGTCGCCGCTGCTGCAAGCGAAGCGCCCGCTCAAAGTCCGGCCGAATCACTTCGCGCAATACTGGGCCGGCACCGATGGCATGCCGCTGCACGAAGCCATGTGGCAGCACTTGACGGTGGTGAAGGAATTCACCGCGCCGTGGGGCGGAAAATATGCCTGTGCCTGGATACTGATTCTCGTCGCTTGCGGCGATGTTCCGGACAAGCCGTGGAATCCGCCGACGACATGGAAACCGGCTACGGAAGAAGATGAGTATTGAGCGGAAGGATCGCCGCCCATGCAATCTCATTCGATATCCGCAGCATGGTCCCATGGGAATCGATGAGAACCCAAAAAAGTTCGCCCGCTTCAGCGGGCGAACGTTCAAAGGGCGTGAACCGAGTGGATCGATCAATCTCTGGATCGATCGATTTTGAATGGATCAATTCCTGACTGGATCAGTGGCCGCCACTGTCGCCGCCACCGCCACTGTCATCCTTCTTTTTTTCCGGCTTCAACTCGTCCTTCGGCTTCGGCTCGCTTGCCTTGCGCTCCTCATTCTGCTTCTTGGCCGAGGCTATCGGTTTGGGCGCCTGCGTCGGCTGTACCGGATGCTCGACCGGTTTCATGCGTTCGGGCATGTCGGTGGGCTTGGCCGGCGCCGGAGCGGATTCCGGCTTGGCCTGCGGCTCCGGCACTGGACGCGATTCCGGATGTGCGAGCTTGGCAGTACGTGCTTCGTTGCTCGAACGTTCCGTCGTCGTGTGTTCCGGAGCGGTCGTCGTGCGTTCCGGAGCGGCCGTCGTGGCGGGCGCCGCCGTGCGCTGTTGCGCCGTGCCGGTCGTCGTCGCACGCCGCTCCTGCGTCTGCGTGCGCGTGTCGGTCGGGTGGGAGGAGATGTTGGCGACGCTGGTCGGGCGCGACGGCGCGCGTACACGGATCGCGCGCGCTTCCCACTGCTGGCGCTCCGCGTAGAACGGCCGGCTGTGGTAGTAGTGATCCCAATAGGCGCCGATCGAGAAGCTCACGACCGGTATGCCGATGCGCGCGCCATAGTCGAATACGACGACGCGTTGGCTGTTGTAGGTTTCCTCGATGAATGTTCCCGGCACCCAGCCGCGATCGCCGTTGCTGGCGATGACGTCGCACCAGGTCCAGCCTTGCAGGCAGCCCTGGATCGACACGTTCGTGCCGGCGTAGAGCTCCTCGATCGACGGGTACTGCGTATCAGGACCGGCCTGCAGGCTGATATCGGCGACGACGAAGCCTTCCGCGGCGCTGGCCCACAGCGGCGCGCAAAGGGCGAGCGCCGCGAGTGACAAAATGGTGTTCTTCATGAGCTGCCTCCTCGTTCGAGTGTCTGCTCATGATTGGGTCCGCTACCTGAACGTGGCCCGAGATGGGCGATAAATGACGAAATCCGTTTCGCCTTCGTTCACAGGTGAACAAGGGGTAACGTTGCGCGAGCAAGCGGGGTGAACAACGCCTTGCACGCTGCGATCCTTCGAGGAACGCGCGAAATGATGCCGAAGGTCGTACAGGTGATCCGCCGGCCGGTACGTAGCGCCCAGCGCGACCATCCTTGTTGATGCGAGCGTTCGATACGGCAATGATGTCGCATGCGCGGTCGCAACCAATCCACGACGATTTTCATTCACGGCGCCGGCGGCGGGGCCTGGGAGTGGACGATCTGGGAGCGCGTGTTCGCCGCGCGCGGCTGCAGAGTGTTCGCGCCGGATCTGCTGCCCGCGCGCGGCGGTCTCGGCGCCACGCACATCGAGGACTACGCTGGGCAAGTCGCGGGGTGGTGCGTCGGCGCGCAGCCGCTGCTCCTCGTCGCTGCCAGTCTCGGCGGTCTGCTTGCGCTGATGGCCGCGCCGCTTGCGGCGCCGGCGGCAATCGTGCTGGTCAATCCGCTACCGCCGGTTGGGATCACGCCACGGCCGACGCCTCGCGAGCATGGCGATATCGTGCCTTGGGGAACCGGACGCTCACTACGTGGCACGCGGCGCTCGCTGCCGGATGCCGACGATGCGGCATGCCTGTTTGCATTCCGCCGCTGGCGCGACGAATCGGGCGCGGTGCTGCGCGCGGCCTCGGATGGCATCGCCGTGGAAACGCCAAAATGCCCGGTTCTGATCCTCGCCAGCGAACATGACGACGACGTTCCATCGTCATCGGGTCGCGCGCTGGCCGATCACCTCGGCGCGCAGTTTCGTCTGATCACGGGTGCGAGCCACGTCGGACCGCTGCTCGGCCGACAAGCTGCGCGGATCGCCGAGGAGGCTTGGCAATGGAGTCGAACACACCACGGCCCCGCAAACTGAGCGGATTGCGCTACGCACGGGGGCTTGGAGGCTGCGGCGAAATCGCCACACGCACGACTACAGCATGCGCAGCAGTTGCGGCATGATAGGCAGCTTGCGCACGCGCACCGTGGTAGCCGCATGGATTGCGTTGGCCAGTGCCGGGGCGGAACTCGGCAAGCCGATCTCGCCGGCGCCGCTCGGCTCTTCGCTCGACTCGACGATGTGTACTTCTACACTTTCTGGAGCCTGGGCCATGCGCATCAGCGGGTAGTCGGGGAAATTGCGCTGCTGCACCTGGCCGTCCTTGACCGTGATCGCCAGGTAGAGCGCGGCCGAGATGCCGTCGATCGTCGCCCCCATCAGCTGCGCTTCGGCACCGAGCGGATTGATGACGCGGCCGATATCGGCCGTGCAGACCGCGCGGTGGATGATCAGCTGATCCTTCTCGACCGAAACTTCGAACGCGTGCGCGGCATAGCCGCCGAAAGTGAAATGGCAGGCGATGCCGATGCCGTGGCCGTCGTTGCGCTTGTCGCCCCAGCCGATCGTCTCGGCGGCAAGTTGCAGCACGCCGGCCATGCGCCCTGTGTCGAACGTCGGGCCGCCGTAATCGTCGTACGGCAGCTTGCGCGGCGCGCCGAGCATGTCCAGGCGCAGCTTTACCGCATCTTGTTTGGTCGCCACGGCGATCTCGTCGATGAAGCTTTGCACGGCGAAGGCGTGGAAATTGTGGATCGGCGCGCGCCAGGCGCCGCGTGGCATTCCCGAAGCAAGCGGGAAGAACGTCTTCTCGAGATTCGGCACCATGCCGGCAGGAAAATCCGCCGGCTGGATGCAAAACGCGTAGGGTTCTTTCTGTCGGGCGACGTCACCGCGGCGGCGCGGCGTTCCCGCACAGCGATGCGACCAGGCAACGACCTTCTTGTTCTTGTCGAGCGCAGCGCTCAATGCATGCACGCCGAACGGCCGGAAGAAGTCGTGCTGCAGGTCGTCTTCGCGCGTCCATACGAGCTTGACAGGCTTGCTCGCTGCTTTGGCAATCAGCGTTGCCTCGGCGACGAAGTCGTTTTCCAGGCGCCGGCCGAAGCCGCCGCCCGCCCGGGTCATGCGAATCTCGATGTCCTTGCGCGGAATACCGGTCAGTGTGCTGATGATCTGCGACGCGCCGGACGGACTCTGCAGCGAAGCGATCAGCAGCGCCTTGTCCTTTTCGATCGAGATCGTCGCGCCCGGCGGTTCCATCGTGGCGTGGGCGAGGAACGGCATCTCATAGCGCGCTTCGAAACGCAGTGCGGATTGCCGGCGCGCCTTGGCGAAGTCGCCATCGTTGCGCACCGGGATCGCGCCCTCATTCTTGTCGAGGAGTTCATGCGCCTTCGCAGAAAGTGCGGCCGTCGATTCCGCGGCCCAGGGGCCGGGGCTCCATTCGACTTTGAGCTTTTCGCGGCCCTTGATCGCGGCCCAGGTCGATTCGGCGAGCACGGCCACCCCGGCCGCGAGCGCGCCCTCGATCGGCGCGTCCGGTTTCGGCCCTTCGATGACGATCACGTCCTTGACCCCGGCAACCTTGCGCGTTTCACTGTCGTCGACCTTGCCGACCGTGCCGTCGAGGTGCGGACAGCGCAGCACGACGGCGAACAATGTGTTGGTCAGGTAGCTATCGATGCCGAATTGCGTCTGGCCGGTGACGATCTCCTTCGCGTCGACGGTCCGTGTCGGCTTGCCGATGATCGAGAAGCGGTCCGGCGATTTCAGCGGCACCGGATCTTTCGGCGGATCGAGCGCCGCGGCTTCCACCGCGAGTTCGCCGTAGCTCAATCGACGCGAATCCGGCGCGATCACCGCGCCGGAGTCGGTGCGCAGCGTGTCGGCATCGACATCCCAGCGCTTGGCTGCAGCCTGCACGAGCAGCCAGCGCGCCACCGCGCCGGCCTGACGCAGATCCTTCCATCCGCTCGGGATATTGTCGCTGCCGCCGGCGCCCTGAGCGCCATAGCGGTTCGACGGTCCCTTGTCCGTATCGATGTAGCCGTAAGGCAACTGTTCGACGCGCACACGATTCCAGTCGACATCGAGTTCCTCGGCGATCAACATCGGCAGAGAAGTCTTCACGCCCTGGCCGATCTCGCAACTGCGCGCGCCGATGAATACGTCGCCGTTCGCCTCGATGCGCACGAACGCGCCGAGCTGTTGCGCTTCGTCACGCGCGCCCAGGTACGGCAGCGTCTGCTCGGCGTGCGCGAGTTTCCAGCCGACCAGCAGCGCGCCGCCGGCGGTTGCGCTGATGCACAGAAAGCGGCGCCGCGACAGGCCGCTAATTTCGCGGCTCATTTGACACCTTCGCGCGCGAGCTGTGCGGCGCGCGTGATCGCGCGGCGGATGCGCGGATACGTGCCGCAGCGGCACAGGTTCGGGATCTTCGCGATGTCGTCGTCGCTGGGGTTCGGATTGCGCTTGAGCAGGTCGGCCGCCGCCATGATCTGGCCGGTCTGGCAGTAGCCGCATTGCGCCACGTCTTCCTCGATCCACGCGCGCTGCAGCGGATGCAGTTCGCTCGTCGCCAGGCCCTCGATCGTGGTTACGTCATGATCCATCGCGGCCTTGACCGGAGTCAGGCACGCGCGCTGCGCTTTGCCATCGATCAACACCGTGCACGCGCCACAGGCGCCGATGCCGCAGCCGAACTTCGTGCCGGTGAGGCGCAGGACGTCGCGCAGATACCACAGCAGCGGCATGTCCGGATCGGTATTCGGATAATAGGCACGACCGTTGATGCGCAGTTCCTGCGACTTGTCCTCGGCTTTCACCGCGGGGGCGGGCGGCGCCTTGCCGGCGCGGGGGTTTGTGTCAGGCATGTCGCGGGGGGTGGCTGATTTCGGCAACTATTGTTGCATACCGGGTTGGACTGCGGCGCGCTATCACGGGTGTGCGCGCTTGCGCCGGACCGTCGCGTTCACGCGCTGGGGTGTTGCCCGGCGTTGCCGGGCCGCCCGCTCCCGGCCTGTCTCGTCGTCCCGTCGCAAGCCGGAATCCCGTTCTTCGCCTTTCTCTTTGTCACAAAGTGCAAAGCTTCCACTCGCCTGCGGCGAGCGGGTTACTCTCTTGACTCCGGGCATCCTGCCCTCCGCGGCTCCGCCGCCAGCTGCGCTGTTCGCGCCGCTCCTGCGGCGCAGTGCTTGTGCAAAGAAAGGTAACCAAAGAAACACACCCCCGGCGGCGCGGTCTCCAGGCATCCGGCAACTGCTCCTGCGTTGCTCTACCTCCGGCATCCATGCCGTCGCCTGCCCTGCGAGTGCGCGAGGGTGCTCCGGGGTTCGCGGGATGTACGTCCGTGTACATTCAGCGAACGGGCGCACATCCGGCAACTGCTCCTGCGTTGCTCTACCTCGGGCATCCATGCCCTCGCGTGTGCGCCCTCCTGCGGACTGATCCTGCGCGCCCTCGCCGCGCCTCAGGGGGCCCCGCTTGGGCGGCATCCTGCCGCAGAAGCAACAGCTCGCTTGGACTACTTGTCGAGGC
>Ga0157375_10000339_pt1 | contig 42274 bp, 41 predicted proteins | sample M35metaG_FD_115311 | JGI IMG/M metagenome (GOLD analysis project Ga0157375, IMG submission 115311) | Miscanthus rhizosphere microbial communities from Kellogg Biological Station, Michigan, USA - M3-5 metaG | ecosystem: Host-associated > Plants > Roots > Rhizosphere > Soil | place: USA: Michigan...
AACGCAGGCTTGAATCCGTGGGTAACCCGGCAGGACGCCGGGTTAGCCGCCCCGCGCCATGGATGGCGCGTGGCGGCGGCCCACGGATTCAAGCCTTCGTTCGGGCATGCCGAGCCTCGGCGAGGCACCGAGTGTTGGGGCGAAGCGTTTTTGGTTACTTTTGGCGCTCTTCCAAAAGTGACCCGCTGTAAGAGCGGAACCAATATCAGCCATCACCCAAATAACGGATATGTACCCACCCCCTAGCACACCCACATGCCCCCCACATTTCACACCTGTGAAAGCTTGTGAGATCTTGCCAACAATCCCGCTTTCACCCCCCGCCACGCCCTAGTATCAAGTCCTCGTGCGCCCCCACTCACATGGACTGAACAATGATCAACCGACCCGAAAAAGCCGCCTCGCCGCGCATCCCCGAAACCAAGGCACCGGAACGTGTGTTCGACGCCCTGCTCAACAAGGCCAAGACCTTGGCAGCCGCCGGGTCGGGCGACAAAAACTTCAAGCCCAAAGTGCTGGCCGCCCATTCCGGCGAGGCCCTGAAAAAGCCCAGCGAGATCAAGCCCGACGATTACAAGGAAGTCACCGCCCTCCCCGCCAAGCTCGACATCGACAAACTCAAAGTCGTGTCCGAAGACAAAGACGCCGGGGTCATCTACTTCGAGCAGGACGGCAGCAAGTTCAAGATCACCCGCGAAGGCGCCGAGAAGGTCCAGGAAGGCTTCGACACCCTCAAGGGCCTGCACTTCGGCCACGCGGTGGCGCCGGTCAATCAGGGCGGGCCGGATGAAGGCACGCCGCTCTATGACCTGCTGCACACCCTCGCCGATACCCAGGGCACTCCGGCCGGCAAAGAGATTCGTGAAGCCCTGGGCAACCCCGACCAGCAACTGCTGCGCGAAGACGACCCCACCGTGCGCCTGGCCAATGTGAAGTCCGTGGGTGAAGCCAAGGACGGGGTGGTCAAGGTCGAGATGGAAAGCGGCCAGACCCTGGTGATCTCTGAAGCACTCACGCCCGAGGCCTTCGCCAGTTTCAACAGTGCCGGCGTGACCAAGGCGGCCCTCGCCGAGGGCAAGGCCAAAGGCTATGAAGAGGTCACCAGCCTGCCCGGCGACCTGGACTTCAGCCAGCTCAAGGTGGTCTCCGAAGACCCCAAATCCGGCGTGATCCTGTTCGAGCACCAGGGCAAGAAGTACATGATCAGCCAGTCCGAGGCCGCCCTGCCGCAGCCCGGCGCCGACCTGAGCAACCCCAACCCCAACGCCGGCAGCAGCTTCTACAACTTCCTGAGCGCGGTGCACAAAAGCGAAGGCACCCAGGCGTTCGACTACATCAAGAACGCCCAGTCCCTGCCCGGCCAGGAACTGCTGCGCAAGGACGAGGCCAGCCTCAAGCTGGGCGATATCAGCAAGGTCGATGCGCCCATGGACGGCATCCTGGTGGTCAACGGCACCGACGGCAAACTGCTGGTGGTGTCCAAGGACATCACCCCCGAAGCCTTCGCCGCCTACAGCACCAAGGGCCAGACCCTGGCCGGGATCGAAAAGGCCAAGGGCGACGGCTACAGCCTGGCCGGGCCGGATGCGTATTTGTCGTCCACCGAAGACATCATGAGCGTCGGCGGCGTGGGCGATTATGGCCCCGGCCTGATCGCCTTCACCCAGCACAAGCCGGGCGGCGCCGAAGAAAAGATTGTGGTCAGCGAAGACAGCAACCCGCAGATGTTCGAGCAGATCTCCGGCTACCGCACCGACATCGCCCAGCAGACCACCGACGTCGACAAACTGCGCACCGACAACGGCCTGCCGCCGCTCAAGGACGTGTCGGTGGACAACCTCGCCACCACCGAAAAAGATGAAAGCGGCAACCCGCTGTCGGTGCAGGACCTGTCGATGAAAACCTTGGTGGACAGCTACCGCGCCGGGGTCAAGGACGGCAGCATCGGCAAGGACGACCCACGCGCCAAGTTCCTGCGTGCGGTGGAAGCCAAGAGCATGGCCGACAACGGCATGTCGATCATCCCCGAGCACGGCTTCGGCAACCAGGGCATCGCCACCACGCCCATCGATGTGACCTCGCGGGATGTACGCGACAACATCTTCGACACCAAGTCCATCGACAAGACCATCGGCGAGCTGCTCGGCGACTCGACCATCCAGGCCGACATCAAGGCCAACCACGACGCGGCGTTGGGCAAAGTTGACGGCGGCCAGGCCAAGGTCGATGAAGTGCACCAGAAGCTCATCGACAGCACGTCCTCGGAGAACTTCACCAAGTACATCAAGGCGCTGCAGGACGACGGCAAGACCGAACTGGCCACCCAGGAGATCCAGACCGCCTACACCGCCCTGGCGGATGTGGACCCGGCCAAGGCCGACAACTTCCTGCAAAACCTGCAGATCGACGGCTACACCGATGCCGTTGAAAAGCTGATGGATGACCCGAGCAAGATCAGCGATGACAACACCGCCCTGGCCACCCAGGACAACACCCTGGCCATCCTCTCGATGTTCAAGGGCGGCGCCGACGGCCTGCCGCGCCAGGCGCTGGGGGTGTATTCCAAGTTCGTCGACCAGTTGCTCAAGGACAAGGGCGCCGCCGCCGACTTCGGCAAGGCGATGATCTCCCTGGGCGATACCTGGCAGAAGAACGGCGTGATCAGCTTCAGCGATATCGAACACGCGGTGAGCAAGGAGATCATGCCGAATCTCAGCGAAGAAAACCGCAGCTCGTTCGTGAAGAACCTGACCTTCCTCAAGGACAACGGCGTACTCGGCTCGGTCGGCGGCGCCATCGGCATGGGCCGTATCGTCTACCAACTGGCCGGCCAGGGCGGCAAGCTGGCCGACACGCCGATGAAGCGCCTGGGGATCGCCAACGACTTCCTCGGTTTCCTTGGCACCGGCTCGCACTTCGCCACCCTGGGCCTGAAGGTCTATGACAAGTTGCGCGGCACCAACGCCTACAAGCTGATGGGTTTCGACCGCTCGCTGCCCGACCTCTGGGCCAAGCCCGGCGAGGGTTACCACGCCCTGCCCAAGGACGCCGAGGCGGTGCAGAAGAAGTACTTCGAGATCGTCGACCAGGCCATGGACGACGGCAAGGACGTGGGCAAGGTGCTCAACAGCGGCGGCTGGAGCGACGAAGGCGCGAAGAAAGTGCAGGAAGGCATCGAGAAAGGCATCGCCAGCCGTGGCGGCGTGGCCGGTGCCGGTTTTGGTGCCAAGTTCGCCAGCAGCGCGATCAAGGTGATTGGCATGGCCACCGACGTCGCCGGTGGTGTGATCAGTGTGGTGCAGGCCGCGTTCACCCTGCGCGACGGCGTGCGGGAAAAAGACCCGGTGAAAATCGCCTCCGGCTCGCTGTCCATGGCCGGTGGCGTCAGCAGCCTGGTGGCCGCCGGCGGCGGCGTGCTCACCACCCTCGGCGTCACCGGCCGCATCATCCCGTTCCTCGGCCCGGTGGGCTTCCTGATCTCCGGCGCGCTGTCGTTTGTCGGCGCGATCCTCAGTACCGTGCAGTCGCACAAACTGCACAAGATCTCAATGCAGAACTGGAACCAGATCCAGGACTTCAAGCAGGACGGCCTGCTCAAGCCCAATGGCGATGAAGCCTACGTGTGGCTGCAGACCTACCTGTCCGACTGGGGCCAGCGCGATGCGCCGCAAGACCAGAGCATCTTCGACTTCCGCAAGGAAGAATGGGATGCGCGCTCCAGCATTCGCGGCGGCGACCATCGGCGCGACCACCCGGACTACATCGGCGACGGCAACAACCGCAATTCCGAGGACTACAAGTACTCGCTCAAGCCCTCGGAATGGACCAACGACAACCACGACATCATCTGGCGCGTGGGCGACGGCTACGGCGGGCCGTACCACGACGTCGACAACTCATAAAGCACTGACCCACCACAAAACTAATGTGGGAGCGGGCTTGCTCGCGAATGCGGTACATCAGTTACAGATAGGCTGACTGGTAAACCGCATTCGCGAGCAAGCCCGCTCCCACATTTTTGATCTGTGTTGGATCAGATAAGGCGCGCAGCCACCAGCCAGTCCGCAACGGCCTGGAACGAGGCATCCGGTACGGGGTCGCCCGGCACGGTCTTGCGGTAGATCTCCCCGGCCAGCGCCTTGTCCGGCGCGTGGGGAATGCCCAGGTCATACGCTTCCTGCAGCATCAGCAACGCCTCTTCCGGTGATGCGCGGCACACCACCACCGGCACTGGGGTTTCCCCGCGCACATAACGCACGCCGATCACGCAGCCGTCGGTGGTGCCGATCATCATCGACGCCCGGCTCAAGCCCAGCTTGGTGGCCAAGGCCTGCATCTCGTTGCGCTGGCGCCGCCGTTCGCTCTTGATCAGCGGGTCGCCGTCGATGTCCTTGCGCTCGCGCTTGGTCTCGCTGCGGGTCATCTTCATGTCGCGGCCGAACAGCCAGCGCTGCATCATCACGTCCACGCCGCCCACCAGGATGAACGCGCACAACACGGTGAACACCAGTGGCTTGAGCACCAGGAAGAACGTCGACTCCATGCACTCCGCGCCACACCGCGACGACTCCATCAGCGCCTGCAACGCGTGCTTGCCCACCACGTAGAAAGCAATCGCCAGCACGTGCACCTTGATCAAGCCCTTGATGAACTCCACCAGGTTGCGCAGGGCAAAGATCTTCTTCATGCCCTCGGCCGGGTTGATGCGCTTGAACTCGGGCTTGATCGGGTCTACCGAGAACACGAAGCCGCGCATGGTGATGATGTTGGTCAGGATCACTACGCCCGTGGTCACCGCCATCACCGGCAGGGTGATGCTGATCACCAGTTGCTCGGCATGGTCGAGCACCCGGGGCCACACGGTGGCGAAGGGTTCGATGTAGATCTGCGCGGTGAGGTCGATCAACGCGGTGACCTGGGCCTTGGCCCGGGGCGCGAGGATCGAAATGCACAGGGTGCAGAACAAGATGACCATGCCCGACACCAGGTCCTGGCTCTTGGCGACCTGGCCTTTCTTGCGCGCGTCCTTGAGCTTCTTGTCCGTGGCCGGCTGGGACTTCTCTTCGCTGGTATCGGCCATGGCTACTCCATGCCTGCCAGGGTCTTGAGCAGCTCGACCGTGCCGCGGAACTCGGAGAGCTGGTCAAGCATCAGCGGAATCAAAAAGCCGATGTAGATCACCATCAAGATGGTAAAGAACAGGTTCTTCACCGGCAGCGACAAATCGAAGATATGCAGGTTGGGCGCCATGCGCGACAGGTAGGCGAGCATCAGGTCGGTGATCAGCAGCGAGATCAGCAACGGTGACACCATCAGCACCCCCACGCGCATGATCTGGTCGAGGATCGATAGCACCGCCAGCAATGCCGAGCTGGCAAACACCGGGGTGAACGACGTCACCGGCCATAGCTGATAGCTGTGGTAATAGCCGTCGACCATCAGGATAAAACCGCCGGACATGAAGAACAGCGTGATCAGCATCACCGTGAGCAACGTCGCCATCACGCTGGACTCCCCCGACGACAACGGGTCCACCAGTTGCGCCATGGTCGAGCCGCGTTGCAGGTCGATCAACTCCCCTGCCACCTCGGCGGCCCAGAACGGAATGCCGAACAACAGGCCGATGAGGATGCCGATCAGGAACTCCTTGATCAGCAAGCCGGCGATAAACACGCTGCCGTGTTCGGGCATTGAGGTCAGCGACTCGAACACCGGGAAAAACATCGGGATGGAAATCGCCACGGCCACACAGCCACGGATCATGCCGGTAAGGCCCAGGCGGTTGAACGCCGGGGTGATCACCACCACGCCCATGGCGCGACAGGCGGCGAGCGAGGCGGAGCTGATCACCGGGTAGGCGACCTCCAGGAACTGCGCGGTCAGGCTGGCATCCATGGGCGGTCAGCGCGTCCACATCGGGAAATTGTCCAGCACCTGGCCGCCCAGTTCCGCCACCTGCCCGGCCAGCACCGGGCCCAGGAATACGATGGTCAACAGCACCGCCACCAGCTTCACCACCTGGGGCAGCGTCTGGTCCTGGATCTGCGTCAGCGCCTGGAACAGACCCACGCTCAAGCCCACGATAATCGCCACCCCCAGCGCCGGCGCAGAGAGCATCAGCACCGTCATCAGCGCCTGTTTCATCAACGACAAAAATACGTCCTGGCCCATCTTCCCCCCTCAACACACACCACCCTGTAGGAGCCCGGCTTGCCGGCTCCTACACGGGTTAGCCGTAACTCAGAATCAAACCGTGCATCAGGCGCGACCAGCCGCTCAGGGACACGAATAAAAAGATCTTCAGCGGGATCGAGATCAGGTTCGGCGAGACCATCGACATGCCCATCGCCATCAACACGTTGGACACCAGCAAGTCCACCACCAGAAACGGGATGTACAACAGGAAGCCGATTTCGAAGGCACGGGTCAGTTCCGAGCTGACGAACGCCGGGATCAGCACCACCAGGTCGTCATCGCGCAAGTCGGCGCGGGCCTCCGGCGACCAGATGGTCTCGGTGGCCTGCACAAAAAAGCCCCGCTCGGATTCGTTGGCAAAGCGCTTGAGGTGCGCCTGCAACGGCGGGCGCAGGGCATCGCCCAGATCCTTGAGTTGCTCCACATGCTCGATGTTAAGGTCTCGCCCCTCCACCTGGCGATACATGTCGCCAATCAGCGGCGTGGTCACGTACACCGACAGGATCAACGCGATGCCGTACAGCACCAGGTTCGGCGGCGTCTGTTGCACACCCAAGGCGTTGCGGATCAGGAACAGCACCACCGAGATCTTCATGAAACCGGTGAGTGTCACCACCGCCAACGGGATCAGCCCGATCGTCGCAACGACCAGGATGATCTCGATCAGGTTCGGCTGATAACCGGTCATGGGGTGGCAAAACTCAACAGGCGCACGCCCAGGCCGTCACCGATTTTCACCAGCTGGCCCTGGCCGACACGCCGTCCGTTGACCATCAGGTCGACGCTGTCCACGCCGGGGGTGTTGAGCTGCAACAGGCTGCCGGCGCCCAGTTCGCGCAATTGCGCCAGGGTCAGTTCCAGGCTGCCGACCTGGCACACCAATTTCAGCGGCAGGTCATCCAGGGCCGCAGCCGCATCAACGTCACTCATCGTGTTCTCCGCATCCAAAAGGGGGGCTTTCAAGGCTTCCTGCAGGCGCAAGGCATCACCCTGGTGTTGGCAGCGCGCCTGCAAGCGGCCGTCCAGGTCGAGCAGCAAACCGCTGCCAGGTTCGAGCATCAGCACGTCGCCGGGGCGCAGGCTGCGCAGTTCGCCCAGGCTCAGCCACTGTTTGCCGGCGACGACCGCCAGGGTCTGGCGCAGGCCGGGCAGCGGGTCGGGGTCGACCTCCCCCCATTGCGTCAACAACTGCGCCACCCGCTCGGCGGCGCCCTCACTCAACTCCAGCTGCGCGCTGAAGGCGGGCCCGTTGCCGAAGCTCAGTTCCAGCGCCAGCTGCACGGCAAACGGCCGTTGGCCCAATCCTTCGGTGGCTTCGAGCAATTGCACCGGGTGGCCGAGCAGCGGTTCGAGGGTCTCGATCAGGTCGAGCACCGCCAGCTCCAGCAGCAACGAGCGCGGCAGCGACGGCAGCGTCTGCGCGTCGAACTGCAACGCCAGCGGCGCCAAGGCCTGCTCCAGGGCGGCGGTGGGCAAACGCAGGCGCACCGGCGCTCGCCCCAGCAGTAGCAGCACATCGCGCGGCGCGTTGAGGGGCTGCGGCTCGGCGGCCCAGCTCACACGCAGGTCTTGCCCGGCGCAGCGCCCCTGCCACGCACGACGGCGCCGGTGCAGTTGGTTATGCAACGCCAGCAGCGCCGGGTCGTAGTGGGTCAGCCACGGCGACAGCGGATCGGCAAGGGCTGCAATCATGTGCCGACGCCTTCGTCGCGCAGCTCGCCTACCCGGCGCTCATCGCTTTCGCGGCCATCCAGCAGGCTTTGCCAGGCGTCGGACTGACGCTGGCGGCTGAGGCGCTCCTGGCGAAACAGATCACGCTCACGCTCCTGGCTTTGCAGGGTGGTGGACACGTGGGTCACGTCGTTTTCCAGTTGCTGCTGGTCATCGGACAGGCCGCGCAGACGGTCCTGGGCTGCCTGCCAGCTGGCCACCGACAAGCCCTCGGTGAGGGACGCATACACCTGGCGCGCCTCTTCGGCGATGGCTTCACGGTGCAGGCGCAATTGCTCCTTGGCGTCGGTCAGCACGCCGTGGGTCTGTTCGCAGCGCTGCTGCTGGGCAGCCAGTTGGCTGGCGGCCCGTTGTTCACGCAGTACCCGCAGGGTTTGCAGGGTGCGCAGTTGATCGGTTTTCATGAGGCGTTCTCCTTTACTGCTGCCAACGCAACAATCTTAAAATCCATGAAGATCAAATGTGGGAGCTGGCTTGCCTGCGATCGCGGTGGATCAGCCAGCCCATCTGTGATTGATACACCGCCATCGCAGGCAAGCCAGCTCCCACAGGGTTCTGCGTAAACTTGCAGAGTGCTGTTCATCGTCAATCTCATGCCAACACCTGGCGCATACGGGTCAGGGTCTGTTCCAGGTTGCTCGGCTCATCCGCGTTCTGGCGCAGGAAGGCTTCAATCGCGGCGTGGCGGGTGATGGCTTCGTCAGCCAGGGGGTCGCTGCCGGCGGAGTACTCGCCCACGCGGATGAGCATTTCGATTTCGCCATAGCGCGCCATCAATTCGCGGATGCGCATGGCCAGACGCTTATGCTCGGCACCGGCGACCTGTTCCATCAAGCGGCTGCGGCTGCGCAGCACGTCCACCGCCGGGAAGTAGTTGCGCTGGGCCAGTTCGGCGCTGAGGGCGATGTGCCCGTCGAGGATCGAACGCGCCTCTTCGGCCACCGGGTCGCTGGCGGCATCGCCTTCGGTGAGCACGGTGTACAACGCGGTGATGCTGCCGGTCGGCCCGGGGCCGGCGCGCTCCAGCAGGCGCGGCAAGGCCGAGAAGAAGGACGGCGGGTAACCGCGACGGGTCGGCGGTTCACCCACTGCCAGGCCGATTTCGCGCTGGGCGCGGGCGAAGCGGGTCAGGCTGTCCATCAGCAACAGCACGTTGCGGCCCTGATCGCGGTGGTATTCAGCCAGGGTGGTGGCGACAAACGCCGCCCGCACGCGCTCGGCGGCCGGGCGGTCCGAAGTGGCCACCACCGCCACCGTGCGCGCCCGCGCCTTGGCATCCAGTTGCACGTCGAGCAGTTCACGCACTTCCCTGCCCCGCTCGCCGATCAGGCCGATCACGATCACGTCGGCCTCGCTGTTGCGAATGATGCTGGCCAGCAACGACGACTTGCCCACGCCCGGCTCGCCAAAGATGCCCATGCGTTGGCCCTGGGCCAGGGTCAGCAAGCCGTCGATGGAGCGGATCCCCAGCGCCATCGAACGTACGATCAGTTGCCGGGAAAACGGCGCAGGGGGTTCGGCGTGCAGCGGGTAATGCTGCAGGGCCAGGGTTGGCGCCAGCCCGTCACCGTCGAGAAAATCGCCCATGGGGCTGATCACGCGACCCAGCTGTGCATCGCCCACGGCGACGCCCAGGGTTTCGCCGGTGGCGGTGATTTGCGTGCGGGTCGACAGCCCTTCCATGGAGCCGATGGGCGACAGGATCGCCTCGTCGCCATCAAAGCCGATCACCTCGGCACTCAGGCTGCGGCCGCTGCCCGGGTCGCGCAACTGGCACAGTTCACCGATGCTCGCGCCGGCCACACTGGCGCGCAACAGCACACCCCGAATGCTCAACACGGTGCCGTGCATCGGCCGCAGGCGGGCCTGGGCCAAGCGCTCATGCAGGCGTGGCAACAGGTGTTGCAGGTTCATGCCACACCTTCTTCGGCAAACGGCAGCAGGCTGCGGCGCAGGTTCTGCAATTGGGCTTCCAGGCCCAGCTCGACGGAGCCTGCGGGGCTGTTGAGACGGGCCTGGCCGGCGCCCAGTTGCTCATCGGCGTCCACGGCAATCGCCAGGCCTTCAGCCTTGAGGCGCTGGCGCAGGGCATCGACGTCGGCGGGCGGCACCCACAGGGTCAGGGCCTGGTCCTGGCGGAACGCGCTCAGTGCCTGGCGGGTGCAGCGCGCGATACGCTCGGCGTTGTCCAGCTCGCCCAGCACTTCGCGCACGATGCCCAAGGCCAGGTCGGCCAGCGACGCCTCCAGGCCACTCAAGTAGTGCTGCACCTGGGATTGAGTGTCTACCAGCAGTTGCGCGACCTGCTCGGCGCCCTCCAGGCGTGCGCTTTCAAAACCTTCGGCGCGGGCGGCCTGCAGCCATTGGTCGCTGTCGGCCTTGACCTGTTGCGCCTGCTCCTTGGCGGCTTGCAGAAACGCAAAGCCTTCGGTCCACAGCGCTGCTTCTTCGGCCCGCAGGATGCGCGCCGTGGGCCGGCTCGGTAATTCACTCATGGGGTGGTGTCCTCGGCGGCCAGGCACGCGGCGGCGGCCTGCACGATTTCCAGGTCGCGGGGCAACCGGGCGCTCTGACCTTGGGGGAAGACAAAGCGCAAACGCAGCCAGCCTTGCAGGTCAGCCTGCTGGGCGTGCAACCAGGCGGCTACGCAGCCCTGGCCGTCGCGGTCGATGGCCTCGATCAGCTCGCCGGGGTCACGCAGCAAATCCGCCGCCCCACCCAGTTGGCGCAATGCCAAGGCCTGGCTGAACACATCGGCGCCGAGGCCTTCGCGCAGTTCGTTGACCACGTCGCGGCGAATCTCGCGGCTCAAGGTCGAGGCATGCCAGATCGCGCCGCACAACCTCGGCAAGCGCGCGAACTGCGCCGGCGACAACAGCAGCACCGGCAAATCAGCGGCCAGGGGCGTCACCAGTTGGTCCAGCGGGGCCAATTGATAATGGCTGACCAGCAACTGTTCCAGGCGCTGGCGAAACCGCGGCTGGCGGTGCATGGCGTGCAGCACCTCGTCCGGCAGCTCAGCGGCAAAACACGCACCCAGGCTGGGCCCGCGCACAAACTGCAACGGCTCGGCGATCAGCCCTTGCCAACGTTCAAACACGCTCATTCACCCTCCTTGAGTACATACAACGCCTGGGCCTGACGGCGTGCCCATTGCTGACGGGCCAACACACCGAGGGCGCCGAGGGCGATCAGCAACAGGCCGCCGAACATCAGGCGCGCCTGGGGCAGGTTGTCTTCCAGCAGCCACAGGCCCATGAAACGCGCCAAACGTGGCTGCGCGGGGTTCTGGCTGATGGCCACGGCCGCCTTGATCGCCGTGACCGACACGCCGTCGTAGCTCAGGCCGGAGATGCCGTTGGCCACCAGGGTCTTGATCTGCGGGATCAGGGTGTTGATGTCGGTGCCCGGGTCATAGCGCACCAGCACCGAGGCCGACGACGGCGAAATCACGCGTTTGAGCAAGTCGTTGTCCGGCAGCACCACGTGCACCCGCGCCGCCACGATGCCGTCGATCTGCGACACCGAGTGCGACAGTTCTTCACTCAGCGCATAGATCATCTGCGCCCGCTCCTGCACCGGCGACGACACCAGGCCGTTGCCCTTGAACACCTCGCCCATGTTGGAAAAGCTCTGCTGCGGCAGGCCGGCGTTGTCGAGCAGGGTCATGGCTTCGGCGAAGCGTTCTTCGTCGACCACCACCTTGAGTTGGCCGTTGTCCTGGGTCTTGCGCTCCGCCGGGATGCCACCGCGCAGCAGCACCGCGACCATCGCGTTAGCGTCGCGCTCGCTGAGGTTGGTATAGAGGTCGGTGTTGCACGCCTGCAACAGGCTGGCCAGCAGGCCGATCAGCAACAGGCGCAGGGCGCGGTTTGGGCTTGGCATGGCGTTATTGACCCTTGAGCAGCGTGTTGGCGGAACCGGAAATCTGCGTCGCACCGCGCACCACCATCTGGGTTTCGATGGAGTAGTCGAACATCTTGCCCAGGGAGTGGACGATCTGGTCGACCTGTTGCTCGCCGACTTTCTTGCCCGGCTCGCCCTGGGGCGAAGCACTGGCCGTGCGAATTTCCGCCGAGGCCGGTGGCGGCGCCGACGGGTTATTGGTGAGTACGTCGGCACGCTCGGAAAACGCCCGCGTGCGGTCGATGAAACTGTTCATGCGCTCCATCAAGCCCGAGCCGATCTGGTGCGGGCTCGCGCCTTCGGGCATGCCCTTGGCGGTATTGGCCATGTGCTCGAACAGATTCTGCGAGGCCCCTGCGGGCCCCGCGCCAGCGGACGGCGGCAAGGCCGAAGCGCCAGCGGCGAGACTGATAGTCATAAGGGTTACCTACTCTTCGTCGTCATCGGACATGGCGTCGTTCAGCAGTTCCTGCATCTTCGGCATGATGATGAACTGACCGCCGATGGTGACCGCCTGCGTGATCAGCGCATCGTTGAATTCGGCATCGCTGGTGTCCGAGGTGTCGGCCGGTTTATCGGCAGCCTTGGCGTTGTTCACCGCGGCATTGAACTTGGCTTCGGGGCTTGGGCCACCGGTGCCGGGCGTACTGTCGATCGGGGTAACGGACATGGTGCTGCTCCTTTACTGGGTTGGGGTTTCGGTACTGACTTGCGCGCCACGGAACACCCGCACACCGCGCTCGCGCGCCACCGGGGCGGCCACGACCGTGGGTTGCAGGTGATCCACATGCTGCTGCACCAACGCCAGGTAGGGCGGTGGGCCGGACACGAACACTTCATCGCCCTCGGGGCCGTTGCGCATCGACAGTTGCTGGCCGAACACGTCCAGGCTGTTGAGGTAGGCCTGCAACTGGTCCAGGTTCAGGGCGCTGGCCTTGAACAGCTTGGTGGTGATCTCGTCGCTGGTGTTGAGGTACAGCAGGTTGCCGTCGAAGTACCAGGTCAGGCCGTTGGTGCTGCACAGGGTCTGCAGGAACTCACCGGCGGTGGCCGCGCGAATGGTGCTGCGGGCCTTGCCGCGCACCTTGTCGGAGAGCACCAGCGGCACGTCGAGGTTGTGGCCGAATTCTTCCAGGGCGCTGCGCACATCCTGGTCCACCAGTACGTAGGCATAGGGTTGGGAGAACCACGCCGGCTCTTCGGCAGCACGGGCCAAACTGCTGCCGAACAGGCATAGGACGGCCATCAAAAATATGCTTACATGGCGTCCGCCTTCGCCCAACGAGTCGTGACGATGTCCAAGAACTTTTTGCTCGCCAGTACCCTGCTTTTGGCTGCCTGCTCCAGCAAACCTGCGACCGATGCCGACAAGTCGCTGCAACTGGCGGGCGACCTGAGCAAGCGTGGCGACTACGCCAGCGCAGCCGCGTTGTACGAGCGCGCGACCCAGCAGCCGGGGGCCGGCATCGAGCTGTGGCTCAAACTCGGCCAGGCCAAACTCGACGCCAAGGACGCCCTCGGCGCCGAACGCGCCTTCCAGCAAGCCCTGGGCTTCGACGCCCGCAACGCCGACGCCCTGCTCGGCCTGGGCACTGCGCAATTGCAACTGGGCAAGACCCAGCGCGCCGTCACGGCCCTGAGCCAAGCCGCAGACCTCGGCGGCCTGCCGGTGGCCTACACCCGCCTGGGCGTCGCGCACGTCCTCAATGGCCAGGCCGCTGCCGCGCAAACCGCTTTCGCCAAGAGCCTGAGCCTCAAGCCCGACGACCTCGACAACCGCTGCAACCTGGCCCTGGCCTACGCCCTCGGTGGGCAATCGCAACAAGCACTGGACGCCATCGCCCCCGTCACCCAATCTCCCCGCGCCCTGCCCCGGCACCAGCGCAATGTGCTGCTGGTGATGGTACTGGCCGGGTACGAACAGCGCATTGCCACACTGCCGCTGGACGATATCCCCGCTGCCGAGCGTGAGCGATTGGTGACGGAAGCGAAACGCATCAAAGCCATCAGCGACCCGGTGGCGCAGGCGAAAGAACTGGGGTTGGTAGCCCCCAACTGACACAACACCGCTCTGCTTTTGATCTGCTTTTGATCTCAATCGCCCCATAAAACCACGCTGGCCGAACGCAGGCTTGAATCCGTGGGTAACCCGGCAGGACGCCGGGTTAGCCGTCCTGGGCCAGGGATGGCCCATGACGGCGGCCCACGGATTCAAGCCGGAGTGAGGGAACACCGAGCCTAGGCGAGGTGCCGAGTGGTGGGGCGAAGGCCTTTTGGTTATTTTTGGCTGGGCCGGCTTCCGGCCTTTCCAAAAGTGACCCGCTGTAAGAGCGGAACCATAAGTGGCCGTTACCGCAGCAATGGATATGTACTCCACCCCAAAACCTCTAGCGCCTGACACAAAGCTTTCGCGAGCAAGCCCGCTCCCACAGTTGGTATGCAGGGTGTCAGGTAGCGTTGGGGTGGCTGGATGGGCGCCATCGCAGGCAAGCCAGCTCCCACAGTTGAAATGTGGGGTGTCAGGTAGGGCTGGGGTGGCTGGGTGGGCGCCATCGCAGGCAAGCCAGCTCCTACAGTTGGGATGTGGGGCGTCAGAAAGATACCGGGTGCCAGAAAAGGAGGTCATTGTTGCCCCCCCGCTGCACCAGCCTTGGCCTCTTGCTGATCCTTGCGCCGCTGCAACTGCTCACGATCAAACCCCTCGATATACACCTGCGCCGCCCGCCCGACCGGCGCCGCCATGGCCGGGCCCGTCGCACGGCCCTGGGTCAGGTCCTGCTTGCGCTCAACCATCTGCATCAGATTCAAATTATTCGCACACCCCAACGCCAGCGTCGGCTTGAAATCCTCGCCCAGGCCAACGGTGTCCGTCGCCGGCGGCTGCTGACATTGCGTCGGCAAACCATCCGCCCGGTATTCGGAGGAGTAATACGCCGGCGCCAAGTGGGTCTGGCAGCCCATCAGCGCCAGGGGCAACAGCATCAACACACGCAAAGCCGTCATCGCAGGCCCCCTCATCAATTCATGTAGAAACCGAACGCCCCGCCGCTGCGCGGTCCGGTGGCCGCTGCGGTAGCCGGTTGGGCGTCCAGGGGCGTGGCGAGGGTGCGACCGCGCACCGGCTCCACGAGGTAAGGCGTGATCAAAATCACCAGTTCGGTTTCATTGCGCTGGAAGCGCTTGGAGCGGAACAGGTTGCCCAGGATCGGCAGGTCGCCCAGCAACGGCAGTTTCTCGATGTCCTGGCTGCTTTCACGCTGGAACAGGCCGGCGATGGCAAAGGTCTGCCCGCTGCCGACTTCTACCCGCGTATCGGCACGGCGCACGCTGAAGGACGGCACGTGGAAGTTGCCGAAGTCCACGGTGCCGCCGCTGACCACGCTGCTGACCTCAGGGCGCACTTGCAGGGCGATGCGGCCGTTGGGCAGCAAGGTCGGGTTGAACAGCAGCGACACCCCGAACGACTTGTATTCGATGCCCACCAGGTCACGGTTGACCGGCACCGGGATCGCCACTTCGCCACCCGCGAGGAAGCTGGCGGTCTGGCCGGTCATGGCAGTGATATTCGGTTCGGCGAGGATCTGCAGAATGCCGTTGGCCTGCAGCGCGTCGAGCATGCCGTCGATGTTCACATTGCCGGAGCCGGTGCCCGCCGTCGCCAGGCCACCCGCTGTCGCGGCCGCCAACGGGCCACCGGTGATCAGGCCAAACGAGAACGTGCCGTTGTTGAACATTGCGTTCCAGTTCACGCCGTAGTGCAGCAGTTCCGAGCGCGACACTTCGGCAAACCGCACGCGCAGGTTCACCTGGGCTGCGCCGGTGTATTCGGTGGTGTTGATCGCGCTTTGAAAGCCCTGGCCCTGGGGGTTGAGCAGCGCGTTGAGGTCAGTGGCTTCGGCCACCGAACCTACGGTGCCCTTGGCGATCAGGCGGTTACCAGCACCGGTGATCTGCGCGCCATTGCCGGGGTGCAGTTCCTGCATCGGCGCCGTCACCGCCTGGGTGCCGCTGCTGACCGACAAGGTCAGGCTGGCCAGTTGTTTGCCGTCGTTGCCCAAGGCGATCAGGCTGGTATTGCCCGGTGCCTTGCCGAAGATGTAGAGCGTACCCGGGGACACCACTTGCAGGTCGGCCACGTTCGGCTCGGCCACCAGCACCGAATCCACCGGTGCCACAAAGTGCAGGATGCGCCCTTCACCGGACGCCAGGTTAAGGGTGCCCCCGGCGCCGGCGGCAATTTCCTGAGCCTGGCTGGCAGTGCAAATCAACGCGAACAACAGCACACAAAAACGCATCATGAGGCAGACGCCAGGGAAGTGACGGAAGCCGCGGCAGGCGCGCGACGGTTGGAAATATCGGTGAGGCTGATGGTCACCAGCGCTTGCAGGTTGTACTCGGTGGCCAGCTCGCGGAACGACAGCACCGCCAGGTCCAGCTCGCCGCGCAGCACCAGACGACGCAGGCTGCGGCGCAGTTCCGGGTGCACCAGCAACACCGCGCTGTTGACCTCACGGGTGTTCTCGCAGGCCTGGCGCAACTGGGCGAGCAAGGCGCGGCTGATGTCTTCGGGGATCAATTCACGCTGGGGCTCCTGGCGGCGCAGGGACGCGCGCAACTGGTCTTCCAGGCCCGGCGCCAAGACCAATGCCCCGATGACGCGGTTGCGGTCGGCGTACTGATGGCTGATCTGCCGCGCCAGTGCGGCACGCAGGTGCTCGGTCAGGCGCCCGGCGTCGGTTTCGCGGGCGCCCCACTCCACCATGGCTTCGAGCAACGCGCGCTGGTTGCGGATCGACACGCCTTCGCCCACCAGCAAGCGCAGGGTTTCGGCCACCCGTTGCAGAGGCACAAGGCGCAAGGCTTCCTTGACCAGTTCGCCGTAGGTGGCTTCGGTGCGCTCCAGCAGCAAGCGGGTTTCCTGGATACCGAGGAAGTCTGCGGCGTAGCGGCGCAGGCTGCGTTCAAGCACACCGCGCAGCACTTCATCGGGCAACAGGAAACCGATACCGGCGTTGCGCAAGGTGTCTTCGTGCTGGCGTTCGATCCAGTGCGCGCTGCGGCCGTTGAGCGGCGAGTCGGCCTGCTCGGTGGCGATGTCCAGCAACTGCACATGCACCGGGTCGTCCTGCAGCAGCAGGCAGTTGATCGGCAACTCGCCTTCGCTCACCGGCACGCCTTCCAGGGACACGCGGAAGCTGCCGGGCGTGGCCTTGGCTTCCATGTAGATGCCCGGCACCGGCACATCCACGCCCAGGTCGGTGCGAATGTCGTGACACAACGCTTCGACCCGCTGGCGCAGCAACTGGCGCGGCGCACTCTGGGACAAGCCGCTGCCAAGAGTGAGCAGCACGCGAGTGTCGGGCAGCAGGTTGTCGTCCAGTTCGGCTTGCACGTCGGCCACCGGTTCCGGCGCCTCGGCCAGCACCTGCACCTCGTCCTCGGGCTGGCGATTGTGACGGCGATACATCACGAACGCTGCGCCACCAAACACCGCCGATAAACCAATGAACACCCACGTCGGGAAGCCCGGCAACAGGCTCACGCCGATCATGATCAGCGCGGTCAACCCCAGCGCACGGTAGCTGGCACCGAGTTGCTTGATGATCTCGCTGCCCAGGTCGCCGGCTTCGCCGTCGCTGTTCACACGGGTCACCACCGTGCCCGCCGCCACCGAAATCAGCAGCGCCGGGATCTGTGCGATCAGGCCATCACCCACGGTCAACAGCGAGTAGGTGTGCACCGCCACGCCAAAGGGCATGTCGCGCTCGATCATGCCGATCAGCATGCCGCCCAGCAGGTTGACCGCAAGGATCACCAGGCCGGCGATGGCATCGCCTTTGACGAATTTCATGGCGCCGTCCATCGCGCCGAACATCTGGCTTTCACGCTCCAGGCGTGAGCGACGGCGACGGGCTTCGGCCTGGTCGATATCGCCGTTGCGCAGGTCGTTGTCGATGCTCATCTGTTTGCCGGGCATCGCGTCCAGGGTGAAGCGCGCGGCCACTTCCGCCACGCGCTCGGCGCCCTTGGTGATCACCACGAACTGCGCCACGGTGATGATCAGGAACACCACCATGCCCACCACCACTTGGCCTGCGATCACGAAGTCACCGAAGGCCTTGACGATGTGGCCGGCGTCGCCGTGCAGCAGGATCAAGCGCGTGGTGGTGATCGACAGCGACAAGCGGAACAGCGTGCTGAGCAGGATCAGCGGCGGCAGCGCGGAGAACTCCACGGAATGGCCGATGTAGAACGCGACGATGAGGATCAGGATGCTCAGGGCAATGTTGAGGCCGATCAGCGCATCCACCAGGTAAGTGGGCAGCGGGATGATCATCATCACAATCGCCATCAGCATAAAGGCGACAATGATCACGTCGGTGCGCTGGGCCGCGAGGCGGGCCAGGTTGTTCAGGCGGTTGAGTGCACTCATGCGCCAGTCCTGCGTGCGGCCAGGTAGCGTTTGAAGCATTGGCGCGCTTCGTCCTTGCGCTCGCCGTACCACAGCGCGCGGGCGCGCAGCAGCAACAGGCTGGCGGATTCGCCTTCCAGGGCGACCAGACGGTCCAGGGCGCCCAACGCACGGGTGGCGTCGCCGCTGTCGGTGAACGCCAGTACCAACGAACGCAGCAGCACGCCGTCGTGGGGCGCGACACTGACGGCGATCAGCAACATCACCAGGGCACGCTGGGACTGGCCATTGCGCCGGTACAGCTCGCCAATGCCCTTGAGCAGTTGCACGGCGTCGTCGTTATCGCGGGCCATCAGGCATGCACCTCCGAGCGTTGCTGTTCGAGGTTGCGGCGCATCTCGATCTCTTCGCCGATCAACTCGGTGGCCAGTTCCTTGATGTGCGGCTCGGCGTCCAGGGTGGGCAGGATGTGTTCCATCACATGCTCCAGCAGCTCCAGGGAACGTGCGCTGCCGAACAGCAGCGAGTCGACGCCGGCAGCGCTGGTGAGTGCTTCAAGGTCACTGCGCAGGGAGCGGCGGGTCTGGGTCTTGCGGGTCTTGAGGACCGCTTCGAACGCGGTCGCCTGGCGCGAACTGACCGGGCGAATGGCTTCGACGGGGGCGCTGCGTACGTCACTTTGGATGAGCGGGCGGGGTTCGACTTTCATGCATGGGCTCGTATTGGGCGTAGGGCGCTCCTACGGTTGGATCGTGTGCATTCCATGGGCAGGCTCATAACGTGAAGGTAAAGCGCTCCTCGCCTCGGGCGAGAATCACTTGGTTGTTCTCGATGCGCTCCAGCACCCAGTTGTCCGCCAGTGCCGCGCCGGGGTACAGGCGCTTGCCGCTGTCGTTGATCACATAGGGATTGGTGCCGAACCACACGGCCTGGAACCGCACACGCGGCCGCGCTGCATCCGCGCGCGCGGTCACCCGGGGGTTGAGCACCACTTGCTGGCCGTAACGCTGGTCAAAGGCTTGTTGCAAGGCCAGCCACTGCGGCTTCTGGGATTGCTCGAAGGTGCCCACGGCGCTGAGCTGGCCGTTGCCGTTGCTGACCTTGATGCCGTCCAGATGGGCTGCCAGCAGTTGCTGTTCAAGCCAGGTTTTGGCCTGCTCGCGGGAAGGTTTTTTCACCAGCGGCGTTTCGGCCACGGCGGCTGCGGGGATCAGCGGTGCTTCGCTGCGAAACGCCAACGCGCCCGCGCAAATGAACAGCAGCGCCGTGGCGACGATCCACGGCGTCCACTTGCGCGGTGCGGCCACAGGTTGTTCTGCGCCCGCCGGCAATGCCAGGCTCACGCCTGCCGCACCAATGCGCAGCTGCAAGGGCAGTCGCGCGCGATGGCCGCTGCCCTGGGGGATACGCACCAGACCGGCGATCAGCACCTCGCCACCCAGGGCTTCGACCGCCACTTGCCCGCCTTCGAAACGCAGGCGCAAGTGCAGGCCGGCAATGCCGGGATCGCTGAGTACGAGATCGGCCGCCAGGTCGGCGCCGATGGTATAGACCGGCTGGTCGAGCACCAGGGAACTGCCCTGGTGCAAACCACCGGTCACTGTCAGGGTCGGCGCGCCAATACCGGCGACCGGGCCCAAAGAAATCAAGGCTGTCATGTTCGGGTTTGCCCCCTTGAGAATCACAGGCCGCAGGCACGCCTGTGCCGATCAACAACGGTGCAACGGGGTCAACAATCAGGAGGTAAACGGGCAGCGCCGGCGCCGCCCGTTTTGGCGAATCAGTTCTGCGGACGCTGTTTAGTGGCGTCGAGCTCCGCTTTTTTCGCGGTGCTGATTTCGGTGATCTTGGCCGACTTCTCGATAGCCATGTTGAAGGTCGCTTCCATCTTCGCGATAGCGTCGTCGGCGCCGCCTGCTTTTACTGGTGGGACATCAGCCATGTTCATCTCCTTGCATCGATAGGGAAGTTATTCAGTTGCGCAACAGCAAGCTGAAAGTATGCAAACCGGTGAATGCCCAAAACGTCAGACAGTGAGCTTTCGAACCGCCGTTGGTTTGCATGGGATCCATACTACTCAGGATCAAAACGCCTTCGCTGTGAAAGCTTGTGAAACGTTTCAGATACGCCGTGTGAAAGGTTTGGCTCAACCTGGCGTTGAGAAAAATTCACCGCCTTCAGGTCATGGAACTTTTATAAAAAATTCAAGACACGACAGAGCCCCCTGTTTACGGGGCTCTCACCCCGACTCATCGAGCCTTGCTGCCCACCCACCCCGCACCGAAGTGACTGACAGGTCACACCTTCACAACTTTTTTCGGGACAACTTCACATTTTTCGCTAATAGCCCTTTGCCCAACTTTCCAGATATTTCCATTTGTAACAAAAGCGACTTAATGATCGCGTTTGATAGCTCGGCGCGAGTGACCTTAAACCGCGTTGGCAACTAATTTCCCCAAACGAATTAGTACAGTTGCACTAATAGCCAAACCCCTTAGTTCGCAGGCATTGCTATATGAAAGAACTTCCAGGTGATCCATGAGTGCCTATCCGATCCCTGCAATCAAGACCTGACCCTCCCCTGCAACCCGGCGCAAAAGGGAGCCGCACCGGGCTGTGATTCCAACGCCTAAAGGTTAAATGACATGACGTACCCGACCCGCAGCTACCTCACCGATGACGCTTCCTTCGAGATCCACTTCGGCCCGTTCCGCCTGCTGCCCCAACGTCATCTGCTGCTCAAGCACGGGCAACCCGTGGCCCTGGGCAACCGCGCCCTGACCTTGCTCATCGCCCTCGCCTCGCGGCCCGGCCAACTGCTGGAGAAAACCGAACTGCTGGACATCGCCTGGCCCAAGCTGGTGGTGGAAGAATGCAACCTGCGCACCCAGATCAAGACGCTGCGGCGTGCCCTGAACGACGACGATTCGTTCTACATCGCCACGGCGCCGGGCCAGGGTTATCGCTTCGTCGCGCCCACCTGGTTCGAACAGGCGCCTGCGCCCAAACCTGTGGTCAAGGAGCCGGTGGTGCTGGGGGTGTATGGCTGCCGCCACTGCCGGGGCGCCGGGATGATGCCGCTGTTCGCGCAGCGCCAGGCGGCGCATGGGGATAGGCAGAACAGCTGATCAAGAGGATGGGGGGGCACGACGCGCCCACTGTAGGAGCCGGCTTGCCGGCGATTGCGGTCTATCCGTTGCAGCGATGCAAGCTGACGCACCGCCATCGCTGGCAAGCCGGCTCCTACGGGTTTATCGGTGCGACGCGAGGGCGAGTGCGCTCAGGTCCAGGTGCCCGTCCTTGATCGGCGGGCACCAGTAGTAGCCACCGGTCAACGGCGTGCTGATGCGGTACAGGCCATCGACGATCCCGTCTTCCAGGCCGCTCATGCGGCGCAGTTGTGCTTCGAAGGCGTCGAAGGAGTGGCCGAACGCGAGGAACATCAACCCGGCCTGGCCGTTCTCGGCCCAGGGCATCGAACGGCGTACCACGAAGGCTTCCGGGGTGAAGCTTTCCTGGGCGGTGCGTTTGGTGTGGGCGGACGCCGGGGCGTCGTCCAGCTCTTCGTTGTCGCCATGGCGACGGCCGATGATGTGGTCGCGCTCCTGGGCCGGCAGCGCGGCAAAACCGTCGAGGTCGTGCTGCCACTGCTGGATCGCGGCGAAGCTGGCGCCGCTGTCGGTCAAGGCGGCTTCGACGGCGGCGTCGTCGTGGGGGTTTTCGGTGCCGTCTTCGTAGTCGGTCAGGTCAAAGCCGGTCTTGTAGCGGAAGCCTTCAGTCATCTGTACCAGGCGAAACGCCGGGGCCAGGGCTTTTTCAAACGCGCGGCTGCGCAACAGCAGTTCACCGCGATCCACACCGTGCAACCACACCCACAACGCCTGCTGCGTCGACGGGTTGTGCGCGCCCGGGCCGCTGACGGCCGGGAATGGGCGCAGGCCATCAATGTGAACACCCAAAGCGTTTACCAGCGGCTCACCGAAACCGACCACCGCCGCCGAATCGGCCAACTGCACCAGGGCGTCCAGCGCTGCGGGCACAGCGGCCAGGCTTTCCACGGAAAAAAACAGATGGCGTGCCTGCAACGGCACCGGTGCGGCAAGAATGCCCGGCTGGTACTGACTCATGTGAACTCCTTCTGAAAAGCCGCGCAGTTTACCCGCAGGCGTAGAAGAAAGCGCGCAAGCCTTGCCATAGAGCCTGTTGTTGGGTGACTCTCTAGTCATGTTTTGCAACTATTCCAGGGGTAGCGACATGACCACCAACAACCTGCTCGCCCAGCTGTTTCCCGCCACCGCCGACGAGATTCCCGCGCAATTCCAGCTCGGAGCGCCCATTGAACAACGGGATTACCTGGTCGATGGCCAGTTGCACGTGTGGAACGGCCCCTTGGCCCGGGTACAAAGCCCGGTGCAATTCGGTGAAGAGCGCGTACACATTGGCAGCACACCGCTGCTGGACGCCGACACCGCCCTCACCGCCCTGGACGCCGCCGTGCGCGCCTACGACCGGGGCCAGGGTGAATGGCCGACGATGCGCGTGGCTGACCGGATCCAGCATGTCGAAGCCTTCCTGCGGCGCATGCGTGAACAGCGCGAAGCGGTGGTCAAGCTGCTGATGTGGGAGATCGGCAAGAACCTCAAGGACTCGCAGAAAGAATTCGACCGCACCTGCGACTACATCACCGACACCATCAATGCCCTCAAGGAACTCGACCGCCGCAGCAGCCGTTTCGAGCTGGAGCAGGACACCCTCGGCCAGATCCGCCGCGTCCCCCTGGGCGTGGCGTTGTGCATGGGCCCTTACAACTACCCGCTCAACGAAACCTTCACCACGCTGATCCCGGCGCTGATCATGGGCAACACCGTGGTGTTCAAGCCGGCCAAGCTCGGCGTGCTGCTGATCCGCCCGTTGCTGGAGGCGTTCCGAGACAGCTTCCCGGCCGGGGTGATCAACGTGATCTACGGCAGCGGCCGCGAAACCGTCAGCGCACTGATGGCCAGCGGCAAGATCGATATCTTTGCGTTCATTGGCACCAACAAGGCCGCCAGTGATTTGAAAAAGCTGCACCCCAAGCCACACCGTTTGCGTGCTGCCCTTGGCCTGGACGCGAAAAACCCTGGCATCGTGCTGCCTGAAGTGGACCTGGACAACGCGGTGAGCGAAGCCGTCACCGGTTCGCTGTCGTTCAACGGCCAGCGTTGCACGGCGTTGAAAATCCTGTTTGTGCATGAAGCCGTGGTCGACAGCTTTATCGACAAATTCAACAAGAAGGTGGCCACGCTCAAACCCGGCATGCCGTGGGAAGACGGCGTGGCGCTGACGCCCTTGCCCGAAGTGGGCAAGGTGGATTACCTCAACGGGCTGGTGGCGGATGCCGCGCAGCACGGCGCCAAAGTGGTGAATGAGCACGGCGCCGAGAGCCGTGGGTCGTTCTTCTACCCGGCAGTGTTGTACCCGGTGAACCCGCAGATGCGCGTGTACCACGAAGAGCAGTTCGGCCCGGTGGTGCCCATCGTGCCGTACCGCGACCTGGAAACCGTGATCGAGTACGTACTGGACTCGGACTTCGGCCAACAGCTGAGTCTCTTCGGCACCAACGCCGTGGAAGTCGGGCGCCTGGTGGATACCTTCGCCAACCAGGTCGGTCGCATCAACATCAACGCCCAGTGCCAGCGCGGGCCGGACACCTTCCCGTTCAACGGGCGCAAGAATTCGGCCGAGGGCACGCTGTCGGTGCATGACGCGTTGCGGGTGTTCTCGATCCGCACGCTGGTGGCAACCAAGTTCCAGGAGAGCAACAAGGCGTTGGTCAGCGACATCCTGCGCAACCGCGATTCGAGCTTCCTGACCACTGACTACATTTTCTAAGAACTACGCCGGTCAACAATGTGGGAGCGGGCTTGCTCGCGAAGGCAGAGTGTCATTCGATACATCAGTGACTGAACCACCGCTTTCGCGAGCAAGCCCGCTCCCACACGTGTTTGTGTACAGCCCTGGAACCGAGGTCCTTTTATTAGCGATGAACCTGCCCTTGTTTGCCCGGCGCCTGTTGCGCCCCCTGCTCGACCCCTACCGCCGCTACCGCCACGCCAAGTTGATCCACGCCGTGCGCGTGTCCATTGGCTTGCTGGCGACGATCCTGCTGACCACCGGCATCAACCTGCCCCACGGGGAATGGGCGTCGGTGACCATGCTGATCGTGATCGGCGGCCTGCAGCACCACGGCAACATCGGCAAGAAAGCCGTGGAGCGCGCCTACGGCACCTTGATCGGCGCCAGCGTCGGTTTGTTGTTGGTGCTGCAACAGGCTTACTTCGGCCAGCCGCTCTTGACCTACCTGTTGATGTCGGTGGTGTGCGGGTTCTTTTCCTATCACGCCATCGGCAAGGGCGGGTACATCGCGTTGCTGTCGGCGATCACGGTGTTTATCGTCGCAGGCCACGGGGACAATCCGATCTCCGATGGCCTGTGGCGTACCGTGGACATCCTGATCGGTATTGTGCTGGCACTGGCCTTCTCCTTCGCCCTGCCGCTGTATGCGGTGTACTCGTGGCGCTACAACCTGGCCAGCGCGTTGCGTGACTGCGCTGAGATTTACAGCCGGATCATCAACGGGCGGTCGGTCACCGATGACGAGCACCTCAAGCTGATGAACCGCCTCAACGCGGCGATGCTGCAATTGCGCTCGCTGATGCCGTCGGTGTCCAAGGAAGTGCGCATTTCCATGACCGAGCTGGATGCGATCCAGCGGCACCTGCGCATGTGCATCAGCACCCTGGAGATTCTGGGCAACACGCGGCCGGACCCGCGTGACGAGCAGGCGAGCGCGCGGATGCAGGTGATGTTGAAGGCCGAGCACCGGCAGATCCGCGTGCAATTGGTGGGGATGGCGCGGGCGTTGAAGTCGGGGGTGACGGAGCGGTTGGAGCGTCCCAGCCACATCGGGGCAGAACCCGCGCTGGACGCGCCGGTTTATAGCGCTTTGGATGGTTATCGCTTGTTGACTGTGCAACTGGCACAGAACGTGGACGCGATGCGCCAGCGCCTGGCGAAGAGCGCCGGCCGCTGGAAAATCTGAATTCGACCGGCGCAATGGGAAAATTCAGAAACGTTTACACATCTCGACGTTTTCACACTTTGCCTTACAAACTTTTCACGTTTTATTCACATCGCGGGCCGTAGTGTGAAGCCTCATCCGTTACAAATGCTTCACATCAAACCCGCCGCCCCAGCGGGTTTTTTTTGCCTGGGATTTGAGCTAGCGCGAGGCCTTGGCCGCTGGTTCATTGGCCTGTTCACGAATGGCCCGCTGAGTGTCCAGCACCTTGGCCAAGGCATTCTCGGCTTCCGGGCTCTGCTGCGGCACACGAATCGCCGCCGACACCAGGGTGATCAACTTGGCCATGACTTCGGCATCCGTCGCCGGACGGCCCAGGCTCATGGAGTTCATCAGCAGGCGCAGTTCAGTGCCCGCCATTACCCCGGAAATCGCCTTGAGGGCAAATTGCAGACGCACGCCCAGCTCATTGCGCGGCAGGTCCGGCAAGGCCAGGGCAAAGGCTTCGAAGAAACGCTGGAACACCGGCTGGTAATGCACCTTGAGGTATTCCTGGATAAACGGCGATGTGTCGCTGTAGACCCGGCCCAGGAACCGGATGAACGAGCGCCCTTCCCCACTGGCGCTGGCCGGGTCGCTGCGCTCCAGGCCCATGGCCGGGGCAAACAGCACGCCGAGCAAGGTGTCGCAATCGAGCGGGCCGTCGGATTCGGCTTCGCAACGCGCGAGCAACTCCAGGCGCTGTTCGTTGAGCGGCTCCAGGCGTTGCATCAATAGGGTTTTCATCAGGGAATCCTTGTCCCCGAAGTGGTAATTCACGGCGGCCAGGTTCACTTGGGCACGCTCGGTAATCTGCCGGAGCAGCACGGCGTCATAGCCGTATTTGATGAAGAGAGCCTCTGTAGCATCCAGCAGTCGAGTCTTGGTAACGTTTGGAGCGCTGAGTTTCTTCGCGACCATAGGGGTTCCACGTGGGAAATATTGTTTTAAAAAATAATTTGATTTTTTATACCGGGGCGGCCTTTCGAAAGCAAGTAGTGACACTGCGCCATACTACTAAAAGCCTGTATAAACGGGCACATTGCCCCTAGCCGAGGCATTTTTTTGCCCCCTGGAGCGGCCGCTGGAAAAATCATTTCAAAGGGTAAAACCGCTCTACATCCATGGCTGGCGGAGCGCCTGGAACGCGGTTACTATTCAAACAATATTTTAAAAACAAGAAATAAAACCAGTCCGTGACGCGTACCAGGCAGCTCCCGAACTTGTTACAAGGATTTTCCGGGGGCATGGCGGCACCGTCGAGACTGCAGGCGTAGTCATGATGACAGATACCCCCGCGCACCCAGGCTTGATCTCCCTGCAAGGCATCGGCAAGCGTTATCAGCTGGCCGGGCAAGAACTGTCCATTCTCAATGATGTGTGCCTGTCCATCGCCAAAGGTGACAGCTGCGGCATCCTCGGCGCCTCCGGCTCCGGCAAAAGTACCCTGCTCAACATTCTCGGCCTGCTGGACCTGCCCAACTGCGGCAGGTATCACTTTGCCGGGCACGATATTTTCAGCGCCAGCCCTGACCAACTGGCCGCGATCCGCAACCAGCAGATCGGTTTCGTGTTCCAGAGCTTCAACCTGCTGCCGCGCCTCAGTGCCCTCGACAACGTCGCCCTGCCCCTGAGCTACCGTGGCGTGTCACGTCATGAGTCGGTGGAACAGGCCCTGCGCATGCTCGAACAGGTCGGCCTGGCCGAACGCGCCCACCACCGCCCCGCCGACCTCTCTGGCGGCCAGCGCCAACGCGTGGCGATTGCCCGGGCACTGGTGGGCAAGCCCTCGGTGATCCTCGCCGACGAACCCACCGGCAACCTCGACAGCACCACCGCCCAGGAGATCATGGACCTGCTCCTGGCCCTGAACCGCGAGCAACAGGTGACGCTGATCATCGTCACCCACGACCCCCACATCGCCGAACGCCTGGACCGCAAGATCCTGGTGCGCAATGGCGTGGTGCAAGAGGCCGGGTGCCTATGAGCCTGCGGGTCGAACAAAGCCTCAGCCAGTTGCTGCATGAAGCCTTCATCAGCCTGCGTACCTTGGGCAAACGTTCGATCCTGGCACTGCTGGGCATCGTCATCGGCAGTTCCTCGGTGGTGGCCCTGATCAACATCGGCCACAACGCCGCAGTCGACGCGGCAATGATTTTCAAGGACATGGGCACCGACACCCTGGTGGCCCAGTTCCCCCCCAAGGGCAACAGCCCCGCCACGATGCGCGCCAGCCTCGATCTTGAAGCGGTGCGCCAGGCCGTGCCGGGCATTGCCCACATCGGCGCGCTCACCCTGTTCAGCGGGCCCATGGTTTTCCATGGCCGCACCGCCAATGCGAACTTTGTCGGGACAACACCGGACATCAAGGACGCCATGCGGATCGTCGTGCGCGAAGGCCGTTTCCTATCTGCCTTCGACGCCAATGAAACCTATGGCGTGATCGGTGACCAGCTCGCCCAGGCCCTGGGCGTCCCCGGCGACCCGGTCAAACTGGGTGACCGCGTGCGCATCAACGACTATCTGTTCCTGGTGATCGGCATTCTCCACAGCCAGCCACGCGCGATATTGATGCCGGTACAAGCCAACGAATCGCTGTTCATCCCCGCCGAGGGCATGCGCCGTATCTACGCCTCGCCGCAGATCGGCAACGTGATCATCCGCGCCACGCCCGGCCAGGACATGGAACGCATCGCCCGCGACGCCAGCGCTGCCCTGCAGCGCCAACTCACCGACCACACGGTCGACATCCAGGTACCCCAGCAAATGATCGACGGCATGACCCGGCAAAGCCGCACCTTTGCTTATCTGTTGCTGGCCCTGGGGGCTATCTCGCTGGTGGGCGGCGGCGTAGGGGTGATGAACGTGATGCTGATGAACGTCTCGGAGCGCCGCCGTGAAATCGGTATCCGCATGGCGCTGGGCGCGCGCCAGCGCGACATCCGCAACCTGTTCCTGCTTGAAGCAGTGACCCTGACCGCCGTGGGCGCAGCGTGTGGCGCAGTGATCGGCATGACCGCGGCCTGGCTCTATGCGTGGATGTCGGGCTGGGCCTTTGCCTTGGCCGCAGCCGCCCTGCCCCTGGGGGTGGGCAGTACCTTGCTGGTGGGTTTGTTCTTCGGCATCTACCCGGCGGTGTCGGCCTCCAAGTTGCAGCCAGTGGAGGCCCTGCGCGATGAATAAGGGCCTATTGCTTGCCCTCGCCCTGGCAAGCCTGCCCTGCGTGGCCGCCGACGTGGTGATCAACCCTTCGGCCCCCAGCAGCACCCGCAGCGGCTATGACCGGGGCGCCTCGCTGAACGCCCAGGTCACCACCCTGACCCTGGGCGATGCGGTGTACCTGGGCTTGCGCAACAACCCGGCGATTCGCAGCGCGTACCTGCAGCGGGTGGCGCAGAAGTTCGACCTGCGTGTGGCCGAAGACACGTTCAACCCCAAGCTCACCCTCAACAGTTATTACCGCAGCACCCGCGGCTCGGCGGACAACGCACGCAACGCCAACCTGGCGCCGAACGCCACCCTGCTCGGCGAGTACGGCACGCGCCTGAGCATGGCCTGGACCCAGCAACTCAACAACGCCGACCGCGCCGGCCGCTACCGCAGCGATGGCCTGGACCTGGCGATCATCCAACCGCTGATGCGCGGCGCCGGCTGGGACGCCACCACCGCACCGCTGCGCCTGTCACGCCTGTCGGAACAGGCCAACCGCCTGAACCTCAAGGCCACCGTGGCGCAGACCATCAGCCAGATCATCGCCACCTACCGCGAACTGCTGCGCGCCCAGGAACAACTGAGCATCGTGCAGGACGCCCTCAAGCGCTCCAACACCTTGCTGGAGGTGAACAAGGCGCTGATCAGTGCCGGTCGCATGGCCGAGTTCGAAATCGTGCAGACCGAAGCCGATATCGCCACCCAGCAACTGGGTGTCGAAGAGGCCCAGAACCAGCTCGACACCAGCCGCCTGGCGCTGCTGCGCTTGCTGGCACTGGACCTGTCGACACCGATCCGCGCCAGCGAAGCCCTGGAGGCCAAGCCGATGATCATCGATAAACGCCAGGCCTTCAACCTGGCGCAGACCCAACAGCCGGAGTACCTCGCCGCCCTGCTCGGCAGCCAGCAAGCCGACCTCAACCTGGTGATCGCCAAGGACTCCGGACGCTGGCAAGTGGACCTGGTGGCCGGCGCCAACCAGGTACGCGACGCCTACAATAACGACGCCGGCAACACCAACAACCGCACCTGGGACAGCTACGCCGGGGTGCAGGTGCAGATCCCCATCGGCGACATCAGCACGCGCCAGGCCGAAGTGCGTGCGCGGGTCAATGTGGAGGACCAGGAGATCCGCATCACCGACGCACGCCAGGAACTGGAACGCAGCGTCAACGACGTGGTGCGCGACCTTGGCACCCGCTGGCGCCAATATGAAATCTCCCAGCGTGCGGTGGAGTTGTCGCGGCGCAAGATCCAGATCGAACGGGAAAAACTCAGCGCCGGGCGCTCCACCAACTTCCAGGTGCTGAGCTACGAGACCGATTTGCGCAACGCCGAAAACGCGCAGCTCAATGCGCTGATCGCTTATCTGAACGCCCAGACCCAGCTCGACTTGACCCTGGGCATGACGCTGGAAAGTTGGGAAATCGCCCTCAATGATTACTAAAAACAAACGCCTGCTGGCTGCTGTGTCGATCGTGCTGCTGGCGGGTGCGGGCATCGCCGTGCTGAGCCTGCGCAGCCCTGCCGCCAACCCGGCCGGCTCGACCGAGCAATGGCTGGCGGTGAAGCCGGACCCGTTGGTGCATCAGATCGGCCTGGTGGGCAAGATCGAACCCGACACGACCATCACCCTCACGGCGCCGTTCGACGGCAATGTACAGGTCAACCTGGTGGAACAGGGCCAGCGTGTGGAGGCCGGCCAGGTGTTGTTGCGCATGGATCCGTCGACCCTCGAAGTGCAACTGCGCGATGCCTTGTCCGCCCAACTCAAGGCCCGGCGTACCGTGCAGGAAATGCAGGATTGGGACAGCGGCACAATCGTCAGCCGCGCGCGCCGCACCCTGCGCACAGCGCAAATGACAGCCGACAATAACCAGCGCAGGCTCACCGAAAGCGAGAACCTGTTCAAGCGCGGCATCATCCCGCGTAATGAGCTGGATGACCTGCGGCAACAAACCCAACAGCAGCAACTGGACCTGGCCTCGGCACGCAGTGAACTGCAACAGGCGCTGGACCAGGGCAAAGGCGAATACCGCCAGATCGCTGACATGGAGCTGACCAACGCCACGGTGAAATACGACGCCCTGCACAAACTGCTCGATGGCCGCGAGGTCAAGGCGCCGTTTTCCGGGATCGTGGTACCGGCTCCCGGTAATAGCAGTTCGTCCCAAGGCGGCGGCAACAACAATGCACCCGTGCAGGCCGGCAGTAAGGTAAGCCAGGGTCAGGTGCTGTTCGGCCTGGCCAATATCGAACGGCTCAAGATCGTCGCCAAAGTCTCGGAGCTGGACATCAACCAGTTGCACCAGGGCCAGGCGGTGGAGGTGATGGGCGACGGGTTCGACGGTGAACGGCTGACCGGCTCCGTCAGCGTGGTCAGTGGCCTGGCGATTGCCGGCGACAGCCAGGGCAACGCACAGTTTCCGGTGACCCTGTCGATTCCCAAGCTCACGCCACAGCAGTTGCAGCGGGTACGGCTGGGGATGAGTGCGCGGTTGACCATCGTCACCTACAACAATGAGCAGGCGATGGTGGTGCCGGCGCAAGCGATCAACGGGGGTGAAGTGGAGTATCGGGAGGCGATGGATAAGCCGGTTGAGCGGGTGAAGGTGACAACCGGGCAGTCCACACCCCAAGGCGTCGAAGTGTTCGGCCTAAAACCCGGCTTCGTGAAGATCGGAAGCTGAAACGCCGATCCCCTGTGGGAGCTGGCTTGCCTGCGAATGCGGTGTGTCAGTCAACACATCCATCACTGACACACTGTATTCGCGAGCAAGCCCGCTCCCACATTTAGATGTGTGTCAGCCGGGCGGCCAGGGCTTTGGCTTGCAGCGCCACATCAGTGACCGCTGTGCTTTCCCACCACATCCCGCGCAGCGGTGGGCCCATGGCGAACAAGCGCGAGCTGACCTGCCCCTGCGCATCCACCACAGCACCTGATGGGTCCGCCGCGATCCCCAACGCCAATGGCCCAGGCTTGATCAACCCGCGCTTGAGCAACTGCTGCGGCAACGGCCGGGCCACGCGGCGCCAGTCGTATTCGATGCCGCTGGAGTTGATCAACGCCGCGCCCGACACCTGGGTAAACGCCTGCTCGCCGCGACGGCGCAGGCGAATGGTCACGCCGCTGGCCGACGCTTCCAGCCCCTTGTAAGACGCTGCCTGAATGCGCAGGCGCCCTTCCCCATGCAAGCGCGCCACCAGCTGCGCGCTCAGCGGCGGCGAGCGGTGGTGATGGCTCTCCCACCACGGCCGCACATGGCGCACGAACTGGCGTTTTTCCCGTTCGCTGGCCTGGCTCCACAAGCGACCGATATGCGCCCGCACCGTGTCCAACGGCGCTTGCCAATCAATGCCCTGGGCGATCGCGATGCGGCACTGGCGGCGCACCTCGCGCAACAATTGCAGCGGGCTGTGCAAGCCGTGGTTCTCGGCCAAAAAATCCACCCAGCTCGGCGGTTGCCGGCGCACGTGGGGCAACAGCCCATGACGCGAGAACACCTCGATCGGCCCACGGTGCCCGGCCTGTTCCAGCGAGACCACGGCATCCACCATGGTCAGCCCCGAACCGATGATCAACACGGGCGCCTGTGGGTCGATCTGGCGCATGGCCTGAACGTCCCACGGGTCGACCGACGCCGCGTTCAAGCCGCTGGATTCGGTTTGTGGCGTGCGCGCCGCCGGGAACATTCCGGTGGCCAACACGGCATAGTTGCCGCGCAATTGCTGGCCGTTGTCCAGGGTCAGCAACGTAGAGGCTTCATCCACTTGCAGGTCGACCACTTCTGCGCGCACATGCTCGACCGTCGACGCCGACAGCGCCTTGGCCTCGCTCAGGCGTTGCTGCGCGTACAAGCCGAAAATCCCGCGTGGCGGGAACAGTTCGCTGATGGGCACGTGCTGCTGGTCCGACTCCGGCCAGCCACCGGCGCCGATGTAGTCGGTGAGCCACTGGGTCAGGTCATCGGCATTGTCCGGGTCGACACTCATGCGCGCCGCATTGCCGTTCAGGGTGTGGCCCAGCTCGACAGCGCTGTAGGCCTCGCCACGGCCAAGTTCGGCGCGCGGCTCGATCACCAGGATCTGGCGTTGGCCAGGCAGGCGCAGCAGTTGCACCGCCAGCATCGTGCCGCTCAGCCCGCCGCCGATGATCAGGACATCAGCGTTGCGGATGGATTCAGTCATGCAAATTCGCCCTTACTGTTTACCCAGATAAATATCATGCACATCGCCCCGCGCCAGCAGTTCGGCCGCGCTGCCACTCAAGGCCACCCGCCCAGTATCCAGCACGTAGCCATGGGTCGCATAGGTGAGCGCGACGTTGATGTTCTGTTCGGCGATCAAAAAACTCACCTGCTGCTCGCGATTGAGCTGCGCGATGATCTCGAAAATCTCCTGCACGATCATAGGCGCCAACCCCATGGACGGCTCGTCGAGCAGCACCAACGTCGGGCGCGTCATCAGCGCACGGCCAATGGCGACCATCTGTTGCTCGCCTCCGGAGGTCAGCCCGGCCCGGGTGTGGCGCTTGGTCTTGAGCCGGGGGAACCAGCTGTAAATTCGCTCCAGGTCCTGCTCCATGGCCTTGCGGCTCAGGCGCCGCACAAAGCCGCCGCTGCGCAGGTTGTCTTCCACGGTGAGTTGGCCGAAGACATGACGGCCTTCCAACACGTGGACCATGCCCTGGCGCACGCGCTGGCTGGGGTCGATGCCGGCCAGGTCGGCGCCAGCGTATTCGATGGAACCTCGGCTGACTTCGGCGCGCTCAGCGCGCACCAGCCCCGAGATCGCCTTGAGCGTGGTGCTCTTGCCTGCGCCATTGGCCCCCAGCAACGCGACAATCGCACCCTTGGGCACCTGCAGCGACACCCCGGCCACGGCGAGGATCGCGCCGTCGTAGATCACTTCGATATCGTTGACCGTCAGCAGCGACGGGCTCCCAGGCTCAATGGCGGGCAGGCTCATGGTTTATTCATCCCCGGTGCAGGTGCGCGGCGTCAGGTCTTTTTCCTTGGCGAACGCGGCGGACTTTTCATCGATCAGTGGGCGCAGCAACGCGCGGTCGGCGGCGATCCAGTCGCTGATCAGCGTCCAGTGGGCACCGTCCCACTGCTGCACCCGCGCCGAACCGCCACCTTCGTGGTCACGGCACGACAGCTTGAGGTTCTGCATCAGGCCGAAGTAGCCCATGGCCTTGAGGCGTGCGTCGTCGATGTTCAGATGCTCCAGGCCCCAACGGCCTTCTTCGCCATTGAGCGGGCGCTTGCCGAACTTGGCTTGGGCGGTGCGGATCGCTTCCACCGCCACGGCGGCATTCACCAGGCCGGAGTTGTAGTAGACGCTGCCGAAGTTTTTCAGGTCCTTGAGGTCGCTGTGGCCCTTGTCGAGGATGTATTGCTTGAGGCGCTTGTGGATCTCGAAGTCGGCACCGGCCGGGTATGGCGTGAGCGCCAGATAGCCTTTGGCGGCGGCGCCGGCGGGCAACACGTCTTCGCTGGAACTGGCCCAGATATCGCCGATGATGTGGTCCACCGGGAAGCCAAAGCGTGCCGCGGTCTTCACCGCCACCGGGGTGGATACGCCCCAGGTACGCAGAAACACCCAGTCCGGGTTGGCCTGGCGTACCTGGCGCCATTGCGCGGATTGCTCGTTGCCCGGGTCGGCCACCGGAATCTGGATGTTCTCGAAGCCGTATTTCTCGGCCAGCAATTTCAGCGGGCCGAGGGTTTCGCGACCGTAGGCCGAGTCGTGGTAGACCGTGGCGATCTTCTTGCCCTTGAGCTTGTCGAAACCGCCCTCGCGCTGGGCGATGTAGTTCACCAGGGTGGAGGCCTCGCTGTAGAAGGTCAGCATCACCGGGAAGTTATAGGGGAATACGGTGCCGTCGGTGGCTTCGGTGCGGCCATAGCCGAGGGTGATCAGCGGGATCTTGTCCACTTCGGCCCGCTCGCTCAAGGCATAGGCCGCCGGCGCGCCGTTGGGCTGGTACACCGCGACCGGCGCACCATCCAGGCCATTCTTGAAGCGCTCGTAGCACTCGATGCCCTTCTCTGCCGTCCACTCGGTCTCGCATTCCTGCCACACCAGTTTCACGCCGTTGATGCCGCCTTCGACCTCGTTGATGTAGCGCAGGTAGTCGATCATGCCGGCCCACACCTGCACGCCGCTGGAGGCGTAGGCGCCGACGCGGTAGGTGGCCAGGGGAATGAATTGCTGGTCCGGCGAGGCGATTGCCTGAGGGACAGCACCCGCCAAAGCAGCCAGCGCGAATGCAGCGCCGACCAGGGATCGTTTCAAGGATGCACGCATGAGAGTTCTCTTATGGGTCAAAAACGTAGGGGCCACTGACGTAGCCGGTCGCGAAGGTTGTGCAACAGGCGAATCAAGCCCTCGGGTTCCTTGATGAGGAACACGATGATCAACACGCCAAAGATGATTTTCTGCAGGTTCTGCAATTGCCCTGCGTCCACCGCCCCACCGAACAGCGCCTGCCCGGCATGGCTGAGAAAGATCGGCAACAGGCTGATGAAGGCCGCGCCGACAAAGTTGCCGGCGATGCTGCCCATGCCGCCGATAATGATGATGAACAGGATCTGGAACGACCGGTTGATATCGAAGCTGCTGGCGCTGGCCGTGCCCAGGTAGGCGAAGGCCCACAGCGCGCCGGCGATGCCGAGGTAGAACGAACTGACGGCAAACGCCAGGCGCTTGTAGCGCGCGACCGGAATGCCGACCACGGCAGCGGCGGTGTCCATGTCGCGGATCGCCATCCAGTTGCGCCCCACCTGGCTGCGCACCAGGTTGACGGCGGTCCAGGTCAGCACCAGCACCGTCACCAGGGTCAGCAGGTAGCGGCCCAGCGGTGTGTTGAGGTCTTGGCCGAACAAGGAGAGTTTCGGCGCAGAAATGGTGCCCGACGAGCCGTAGTTGTAGAACCAGGGGAACTTGACGAACAGCCACTCCAGGAAAAACTGCGCGGCCAGGGTGGTGACCATCAGGTAGAAGCCCTTGATCCGCGAGCTGGGCAAGCCGAACAACAGCCCGACCAGCGCACTGATGACCCCACCACCGAGCAGCGCCACCGGCAAGCCCAGTTCCGGCAGGCGCAGCAAGAACCCATAGGTGGCAAACGCGCCGACGGCCATGAAACCGGCAGCGCCCACCGAGGTTTGCCCGGTGTAGCCGGTCAGCAGGTTCAGGCCCAACCCGGCCAGGGACAACACCAGGAACGGGATCAGGATCGCATTGAGCCAGTAGTCATTGCCCCACAGCGGCACCACGCCAAACGCCAGCGCCAACAGCCCCAGCAGGCTCCAGGGCACGCGCCGCTGGATCAGCAGCAACGGCGCGGTTTCTTGAACAACAGGAATCGACATGGTTTCAGACTCGCTCGATGGCGCGCTCGCCGAACAGGCCGGCAGGACGGATGTACAGGAAAGCCAGGGCCAGCACGTAGGCGAACCACGGCGTGATGCCGCCGCCGATCAACGGGCCGATGTACACCTCGGCCAGGTTCTCTGCCGCGCCCACGATCAACCCGCCGACAATCGCCCCGCCAATCGAGGTGAAGCCGCCGATGATCAGCACCGGCAAGGCCTTGAGCACCACCAGCGACAACGAAAACTGCACGCCCTGGCGCGCGCCCCAGAGCAGCCCGGCCACCAGCCCGACGATGCCAGCCACCGCCCAGACGATCTGCCAGATGCGGTTGAGGTTGATACCGATGGACAACGCCGCCGTGGTGTCATCCGCCACGGCGCGCAGCGACACGCCGATGCGGGTCTTGTTGAACAGCAGCGCCAGTACCGTCACCAGCACCACCGCCGCTGCGGCGGCGATCAGGTCGAACTGGCTGAGCATCAGCGGGCCGACAAACAACGGCACGTCGTCGATGCCCAGGTCCAGGGCGCGTACCTGCGAGCCCATCAAGCCTTGGGCCAGGCCTTCGATGATGAACGAGAGGCCCAGCGTGGCCATGAACAGGGTGATCTGCGAACGGTTCACCAGCGGCCGCAACACCAGGCGCTCGATCAGCAAGGCGCCGACGATCATCACGATCACGGTCAGCAGCAATGCCAAGGCAAACGGCACACCCTGATCGTGCAGGCTCACGAACGTCAGGGCCGCAAACAGCAGCATCGAGCCCTGGGCAAAATTGAACACGCCGCTGGCCTTGTAGATCAGTACAAAACCGATGGCGACCAGGGAGTACATGGTGCCGGCGAGCAGGCCGCCGAGCAGGGTTTCAAAGAAGAAGGTCATGCGTGCACCGTCCCCAGATAAGCCACGATCACGTCGGGGTTGGCCTGGACGTCGGCGGGCGTACCGTCGCCGACCTTGCGCCCGTAGTCGAGCACCACCACGTGGTCGGACAGGCCCATCACCACGCCCATGTCGTGTTCGATCAACACCACGGTGGTGCCGAGGTCGCGGTTCACGTCGGCGACGAAGCGCGCCATTTCCTGTTTCTCTTCGGCATTCATCCCAGCCATCGGCTCATCCAGCAGCAACAGGCTGGGTCCGGCGATCAGCGCCCGGCCCAACTCCACACGCTTTTGCAGGCCGTAAGAGAGGTTGCCCACCAGCACATCGCGGTGGGCTTGCAGCTCAAGGAATTCGAGGATGCCCTGGGCGCGCAGGCGGAAGGCTTCGGCCTCACGACGTGCGCGTGGCAGGCCCAGGGCCTGTTCGATAAAACGGCTGCGCATGTGTCGCGACAGGCCGGTGAGGATGTTGTCGATCACGCTCATCTTCTTGAACAGCGCGTTGTTCTGGAACGTGCGGCCGATGCCCCGGCGCGCGGCGCCCAGTGGGTCGATGCGGTGGAAATGCTGGTCTTCGAACACGATCTGGCCGGTGTCAAAGCGGTACACGCCGTTGAGCACATTGAGCAGCGAGCTTTTGCCCGCGCCGTTGGGCCCGATCAGCGCGCAGATTTCCCCGCGTGCGACCTCGAAGGACAAGGCATTGATGGCCTTGACCCCTTTGAACGACAGCGAGATATCCCGCACCTGGAGGATGGCGTGGCTCATGCGATGTCCCGTTTGAATTCGGCCAGCCAAGCGGGCTCGGGGGTGGTTTTGAGGGGTTGCCAGATATAAGCCAGGCGCTGGAAACCGAGAAGCTTGCGCACGCGGTTTTTCAGCAACCGGCGCAGGCCGCTCTGGGGGTGGGCAATGGCCCAGTCGCACAACCGTCGGCGCCAGGTGCCGTGGGGGGCCAGGCGGTGTTCGATTTCATCGGCCAGGTGTTGCAGGCGTTCGGCCGACAACAGCAAGCCGGTGGGGGCGACTTCGCGGCGATCGCGCTGCGCCGAGGCCAGGCTTTCCGGAAACGCCAGGCCGTGACCGCTGTTGAGCCATTGCTCCAGCAACACCGCCAGGCCGCCCTGCCAATGGGTGCCCTCTTCACTCCACAACGCGGTTTCACCGGTGGGTTGCCACCAACGTGCGAGGTGTTGCGCAGGGTCCACCGGGCCGAGCAACTGGGCGAACGCCAGCAGGTTCGCGGACTGCCAATGCCGCACTTGCTGGCGGTCCTGGGTGAAGGAATGGGTGGGACGGATGCGCCACAGGTGCTGTTGCAGCGCCTCGGGGTCGAGGTTGTCGGCCAAGGTCAACACCTGCCCGCCGATGGATTGCGCGGCCAGGGCCAACAGCAACAGGTTGGGTTCGAACGCACCGCTCAAGGCCAGGCGCGACTGGTCGCTGAAGCCCTGTTGACGCAGGCCATCGGCCAGGCGCTCTACATCGCGCAAAGCGTCGATCCAGCGCCAGGCATACCACTGGCCTTGGCGCTTGTGGCGCAGGGCCGTGTGCAACGGTGTGATCTGCGCCCAGTGATGCAGTTGTTCCAGGGCCTTGGGCAGGTGGCCGAGCAGTTCGGCGGGCCATTCCACAGCCAGCGGGCGTTTGAGTTCGTGCACGCTCATAGGGAGGTTCTCCTATTGGGGTCATGTGCGTGCGGTGGTCCGCTGGCCGGGATCGATCAAACAATGAAGATCAAAATGTGGGAGCGGGCTTGCTCGCGAAAGCGTTGGGTCAGTCGACACAAAGGGTGAATGTCAGTCCGCATTCGCGAGCAAGCCCGCTCCCACATTGGTTTTGTGTAGGTTCGATAGGTTGCGGTAGCTGGCGCCCGGGTGGTTCGCGCCCAACCGTGCACCGTCGCCAAACAGCTTTTCGCGCAAGGTGCCCTGGGCATACTCGGTCTTGTACACCCCGCGTTTCTGCAGCTCCGGCACGAGCAGGTCCACAGCGTCGATGAAGGTTTCGTGGGTCAGCGCGTAGGCCAGGTTGAAGCCGTCCACGTCGGTCTCTTCGACCCATTCCTGGAGCAGGTCGGCCACAGTTTCCGGGCCACCGACGAACAGCGGACCAAAGCCACCGATTCCAACCCAATCGGCCAGTTCGTTCGGCGTCCAGACCTTGTTCGGGTCCGCCGTGGAGAAGGCTTCCACCGCCGATTGAATGGCGTTGGTGTGCACATGCTTGAGCGGCTCGTCGGGCTTGAACTGGCTGAAGTCGATGCCGGTCCAGCCAGAGATCAGCGCCATGGCACCTTCATAGCTGACATAGGATTTGTATTCCTCGAACTTGGCCTTGGCCTTGGCGTCGGTCTCGCCGACGATCACGGTCTGCAGGTTAAAGATCAGGATTTTTTTCGGATCACGCCCAGCCTCGGCCGCCCGACGGCGGATGTCGGCGACGGTCTTTTTCAGCAGCACCTTGGACGGCGCGGCAACGAATACGCATTCGGCCTGCTCGGCCGCGAACTGCTTGCCACGGCTGGACGCGCCCGCCTGGTAGAGCACCGGTGTGCGTTGGGGCGACGGCTCGCACAGGTGAATGCCGGGCACCTGGAAGTGTTTACCGACGTGGCGGATTTCGTGGATCTTGCTCGGGTCGCTGAAGATCCGCCGTTCGCGGTCACGCAACACCGCGCCCTCCTCCCAACTGCCTTCCCAGAGCTTGTAGCAAACCTCCAGGTATTCCTCGGCGTAGTCGTAGCGCGCGTCGTGTTCGGTCTGGGCTTTCTGGCCGAGGTTCTTGGCGCCGCTTTCCAGGTAGGAGGTGACGATGTTCCAGCCGATGCGGCCCTTGGTCAGGTGATCCAGGGTCGAGAGGCGACGTGCAAACGGGTACGGGTGTTCGAACGACAGCGAAGCGGTCAGGCCGAACCCCAAGTGCTCGGTGACCAGCGCCATCGGCGCGATCAGGGACAGCGGGTCATTGACCGGCACCTGCGCCGCCTGCCGAATCGCCGCGTCGCCATTGCCGTTGTACACGTCGTAGATGCCAAGCACGTCGGCGATGAACAGGCCATCGAACTTGCCACGCTCGAGGATCTTGGCCAGGTCGGTCCAGTATTCCAGGTCCTTGTACTGCCACGAGCGGTCACGGGGGTGCGCCCACAGGCCAGGGGATTGGTGGCCGACACAGTTCATGTCGAAGGCATTCAAGCGGATTTCACGGGCCATCAAAGCACTCCGTTGAGGTGGTAGTTGCCGACGATCCGGTATTTGGCACGCAAGGGATCATCAAGGCTCGACGGCAGCGCGGTGCGTTGGCCGGTCAGTTCGAATTCGGCGTTGCTGGCGGCAATCAGTGCTTCGGCAGCAGCGATCTGCGCTTCGGTGGCCGCGACGGGACTGGGGTGGGTTTCGGCGCGGTCCAGCAGCGCGGCGGCCACGTCGACGCGGATCTGCAAGTCGCCGAAACGGCTGATCACGTAGGGATCGTCGCTTTTTTCAACGTGGCGGCGGGTGCTGTCCAGCAACTGGCGCGCAAGGTTCAATGCGGTCATAGGGAGTCCTCAGTTCCAGGCGTGGCGCGCAGGCTTCACGCCGTTGAGCACGAAATTGCCGATCAGGTGATATTTCCAGCGCGCCGGGTCGTGCAGGGTGTGGGTGCGGGCGTTGCGCCAGAAACGGTCAAGGTTGTGCTTGCCGGTGACCGAGCGGGTACCGGCCAGTTCGAAGAGTTTGCTGCTGGCGAGCAAGGCGGTTTCGGCCGACAGCACCTTGGCCTGGGCGACCACCAACGAGGCCTGGGCCACGCTGTCTTCACTGGGTTCAGCGAGGGCGCGGTCTACGGCCAGGCCCGCTTTGGCGAGGATGGCTTCGGTGCCGTGTACGCGCCATTGCAGATCGCCGATGGCGGCGATTGTGAACGGGTCTTGCCAGCCGTGATCCTGCTGGCTGTCGATCCAGGGCCGCGCCTGGCGGGCATAGATCTTCGCCTGTTCAAGGGCACCGACGGCGATGCCAGTATCCACCGCCGCCTGGATGATCTGTGAAATCGGGCCGTTGGCCGTTGGCTGATCGAAGGCCAGGTGAGCCGGGATCACCGCGCTGCGCGGCACGGTCACGCCGTCGAGGGTGACACCGCCGCTGGCGGTGGTGCGCTGGCCGAAACCGTCCCAGCTGTCGATCACGTTCAAGCCTTGGGCATCACGCTCGATGAACGCGATAAAGGCCTGATCCTTTTCGTTGTTGCCGACCGTGGGCACGATATGAGCGAACAGCGCGCCGGTGCAGTAGAACTTCTCGCCGTTGATTTGCGCGGTATCGCCGTGGAAGCGAATCTGCGTGTCGAAGGTGCCGGCGTTTTTGCTCTTGGCTTCGGAAAAGGCGTTGCCGAAGCGATAGCCTTGCAGGACTTTGCCGAAGTAATACTGCTTTTGTTCCTCCGTGGCGGTTTGCAGCAGGATATCAACCACACCCAGGTGGTTCTGCGGAATCTGCCCCAAGGACGGGTCGGCAGCGGAGATCAACTTGATCACCTCGGCCACCGTCACATAGGACACCTCGGCGCCGCCATAGGCCTTGGGAATGGTGATGCCCCACAAGCCGCTGGCAGAGAACTCGTCAAGCTCGGCCACCGGCAGGCGGCGTTCGCGGTCGCGCGCGCTGGCGTCGACGGCGAAACGCGCGGCCAGGCGGGTGGCGACCTCGATGGCCTCCGCGTCCGAGCGGATGATATGGGCAGGGTGTTGAGGGTGGGCTGACATGGGCCGACTCCAGGCTCCGATGGGATGACCTGGAGGATTGCAGGAGTCGTGCCTGAATTTATAACCTAATGAAATCAGTCAGTTGCTGACTAATCGGGTGTTTGGATGGCGTTTCAAACCAGCAAAGTGTCCATCCACTGTTGCCCGGCAAACAGTTAGATCACCACATTGCGCACGAAACGCACCGGCACGTCGCCGTCGTTGCGATAGCCGTGCACATGACGGCTGGCGAACATGTAGAACTCACCGGCGGCGACGCGTTTGTCTTCATCGCCCACCAACAAGGTGAGGCAACCTTCGAACACAAACAATTGCACGCTCCAGCCCTCCGGGTCGGGGTCGGGGCTGTAGCGATCGCCGGGTTCCAGCTGCATCTCCCACAACTCGACCTCGCGCCGCGCCGTGGCTTTGGCCAGCAACACCGCCTTGCTCCCGGGAATTTCACCGGCCCAGGCCAGTTCGTTGATGCGGCTGTGGTCGGGGGCGTCCGGCGCCTGGATCAGGTCGCTGAACGCCACGTCCAACGCTTCGGCCACGCGGTCGAGGGTGGACAGGCTGACGTTTTTCTCCCCCGCCTCGATGGCCACCAGCATGCGCCGGCTGACCCCGGACTTTTCCGAAAGCGCGGTCTGGCTCAAGTCAGCAGCATGGCGCAGGCGACGAACGTTCTGGCTGACGTGCTGCAGGACCGAGGCCCGTTGTGGATT
>Ga0157375_10000340_pt1 | contig 42196 bp, 40 predicted proteins | sample M35metaG_FD_115311 | JGI IMG/M metagenome (GOLD analysis project Ga0157375, IMG submission 115311) | Miscanthus rhizosphere microbial communities from Kellogg Biological Station, Michigan, USA - M3-5 metaG | ecosystem: Host-associated > Plants > Roots > Rhizosphere > Soil | place: USA: Michigan...
CCCTGCTACGCGACAACCGCACCTGGCAACCCCAGCCACCAACACCGCTGCCCGCTACCGCCGCTTGACACGACCATTGAGATCCATCAGGGGTCAACCCCAGTTCGCCTAGAACGGTGGGTCGTCGTCGAGGGTGTGTGGTGGTGGGGGTGGTGGTTGCCAGTCGGGTGGGAGTGTTTCGGGTTCGAAGGGGTCGTTGACCCAGGTGCACCACGGGCTGGTGCTTTCCTGCTTGCCTTTGAACAGGATCAGCATCCTGCGTGACTGGTTACGCCATCTGCGCAGTTCGATTTCCCTCTTGCGTGCGTGGTTGATCCGCCGGGTTTCGGCATTGACTGGGCGCTGCTCGCGCACCTTGCCGCGGGCACGAGCAACCCGCTTAGCCTGCTCTTTGGATCTGCTGCGCTTGCGCGGTGTCGGTGCCCGACAGCCTCGCGCAGCTGCGGGAACAAGTCGTACCCGTCGGGGGTGGTCTTGTAGACCCGTCCGGTCGGCGAGGTCCACACGATGGTGCCATCAGGCAACTGTTCATCGCGCCAGCCACCCAGTCCACCATGAAAAGTCTTGAGCCGGTGGTGTTCCCGGCAATAACACGCCAAGTCCCACGGCACCGTCAACCCACCGAGGGATGGATCCGCGTGGTTAAACGGTGTGGTGTGGTCGAGGTCGCAGATCCAGGCTTGGCGATCACAGCCCGGGAACCGGCAGGTCAAATCCCGGCACCGGATCCAGCGCTCCAACGCCGCCGAGGGCTGATAGCGCAGCGCCTCATCCTCGCTGACCGCCGGGCAGTCGACCGGCCGGATCGTCGCGGTGTCGGCGAGCTGGCGCACCTGCTCGGCATCGATGACGCCGTAGCCCTCCAGATAGCCCGGCTGCTGGCTGTCCCCGCTGACGGTGGCGTCGGTGGCGATCACATTGATCACCGTGCGCACCCCACCGGCAGCCGACTCGGATGCATTCGCGCGAGCGGGGCAGTCCGGTTGCCCGCAGTCACAGGCGAGGGTCCGGCCTTCACACAGCGCGCTCAGCGCATCGGCGCGCCGCTGGGCGATGGTGCGGGAGTCCTTGGCGCACACCGCGGTCGCCATCTCCGAAAGGCGCTTGTCGAACACCGCCCCCGCCATGGCCTCAGGCTGCCCCGCACCTGGGCCATGCCATCGGGCAGCGGCGTCACGCTGATATGGCGGTCATCATCGGCGCGCACCCGCCGCTCCTTGGCGGCCTCGGGGTCGATGGCGCGTACCGCGGCGTCGACGGCGTTGATGAGGCGCCGCCGCGACCAGCACTGCCAGGACCCGACCCGCTCGGCCAGCGACTGATCGAGCTGGCCGATCAGGCTGTCGCTGACCAGCTCGGAGCGGGCCATGATCACCTGCACGGTGCGCCAATCCGTGCGACCGGCGGCCAACAGCGCGGCCACGGCGGGCAGCCGGGCATCCAGCGCCTCGGCCTGGGCCACCACGTGCTGGGCGCCCATCGGCGACATGTTCATCGTCGCCGACACCTCCGCGGTGGTGCGGGCGAACCCGGTGATCAACGCCAACCCCGCATCCGGGTCGGCGTCCTCGGCCTCACCGGTGCGCTGCGCCAACAATGCCGCGATCACCGCGCACCGACGCGCCCACAGCGCCGACTCCAGCCGCAGGCTAGCCTCGATCTCACCGACCAACGCATCCGCACCAAAGCCTTCGAACACACATGTTCGAGTATGCCAGGCGGATCCGACACGAATCGGAATCATCCACAGGGCGAAAGCTACGACAGTTCCACAAAGATCGGCGCGTGGTCACTCGGCGCCTTGCCCTTGCGTTCCTCGCGCACGATCTCGCCGTGCGTGACGCGATCGGCGAGGGCCGGCGAGCCGAGGATGAAGTCGATGCGCATGCCGCGGTTCTTCGGGAAGCGCAGCTGCGTGTAGTCCCAGTAGGTATACACGGCGGGCCCCGGCGTGAAAGGCCGCACCACATCGGCGAATTGAGCGTCGACGATCGCGTCGAACGCCGAACGCTCGGGTGGTGTGACGTGTGTGCTGTCCCTATAGAACTCTGGGCTCCAGACGTCCTCGTCGGTGGGCGCGATGTTCCAGTCGCCGACGAGCGCGATCTGTGCGGACGGGTCTTGCGTCAGCCAGCCGTGTGCCGTGTTACGAAGCGCGGCAAGCCATTCCAGCTTGTAGTCGTAGTGCGGTGAGCCGACGAACCGGCCGTTGGGCACATATAGGCTCCACACCCGCACGCCGCCACACCTCGCGCCGAGCGCACGTGCTTCCGCCGCGGCTTCCACGTCGCGCTTGTCACTCCAAGTCGGCTGGCCGTCGAAGCCCACCTGGACATCGTCGAGGCCTACGCGCGACGCGATCGCCACTCCATTCCACTGATTGAATCCGCAGTGCTCGACCTCGTATCCGGCCGCCAGAAACGGCATCACCGGGAACTGGTCGTCGGAGCACTTGGTTTCCTGCATCGCCAGCACGTCGACGTCGGCGCGTTCGAGCCAGTCGGTGACCCGGTCGACGCGGGCGCGGATCGAGTTCACGTTCCACGTGGCCAGCCGCATGAGCTACAGGCTACGGGGAGCCGCGTCTCCCGAAATCCTCGTTGCGCAGTCGTTCGATTGCCCGGCCATCGGTGAGCTCGTCACGGCTCTCGGGTGCTTCCGGTAGAACCGGACCATCTTGCGCAGTTCGATTCCCTCGGGGGTGTGCACCTCCACGAGGGCGATAGGCGACGGCTTCCACGTCGTCCCAACTTCCGCTCGACTGCACTCCCCCGTCCGCGAATGCGAAACCACTTGGGGTCAGCTGGAAGCAACTCAACGAGCCGCCGTGAAGCGCACGAATCACGACAGCGGATCCGGTGATCGCACCTACGGCGCACATGAACGGCAGGTAGTAGCACATCGAGTGAGGCACCGGGATGTCCGAAAGCGGATTCCATAAACGTGCGCGTCGCCGGATCCAGCGGACGGCCGGTCGCACCGAGCACACCGAGAACACTCCGCGGTGCAGCACCGCCGTAAGGCTCGCCATGATCCGAATGCGCATGAGTGCGCCAGCGAGGGCAACCGCCGCCGCACGCGCAGGCAGCTGCCTTTGAATCTTGGGCGATGTACCCGCGCTCGGCACTCGGCGGCGAGACGAGGACGGCGCGATCGGTCGCCCTTTTTTCGCGCGGCCGTGAAGGCAACTGCGGTTATTGCTTCACCTCTCGCGCGACAACTCCGGGTGCTTCGGGAAGCCTTGCCGCGCTCAGGCGTGATCGTACCGCCGCTGTTCGTCATGGATCGCTGCCGAAAGCGACCGACTGAGCCGTCCTTCCACCGATTTGTCGGTAGCGAAGCAATTCGATTTGCCTAACACCCTATGCCGCGGCCCGCAGCGGCGAGATACTTGACCAAAAGTAGGGGGAGGCGCTAGTGATAATTGCCGATCTATGGACCTGTCAGCGTGCATCCGATCTTTGCACCGCTAGGCGCGGAAGCCGACGTCGGTCGATCCGCGGCGCAGGCGGCGCGAATTCGAACAGCAGCGCGCCCTAGGAATTTGTTGCGCAGCCGAGTCTGAACCCCATGCGAACTCCGCGGATCGGCCGAAGCGGCGCCGCCAGAAGACGGCTCCGGTGCTGCAAGTGGAGGTGTTTAGCGAACAATTGCGACTTTGCGCGACTGAATCATCGTTGGCCTGGATAGTGGGTGGCAGTGGTGTCAAGCGTAGGAATTGTGATCCGCCTTCTAGGTCGTTTCCAGATCCTCAAGATGGGTACGCCCGTGTCTTTGCGGTCGGGAGGCAAGGTCGAACAGCTCATCAGCTGCCTTGCGCTGCAACCCCATTGCGGAGTTCACCGCGAAACCCTGGTCGAACGGATTTGGCCCGACACCGCTCCCACGCTGGCGAGCCAATCTCTCAATACCCTCATTCATGGGCTTAAAGCACAACTTGCTGACGCGCTCGATGGACAACCTCCCATCCTGCATGTCCGAAGCCACTATTCGCTGAACCTTGACAGCGGAATGGAGGTCGACGTGCTCGAGTTCGAATCAGCCGTCGATAGCGGGCACCGCATGCTTTCAGCCGGCTCGACGGCAGCGGCGATCGACGCATACGAGCATGCCATTCTCCTCTACCGCGGCGACCTGACATCGAGTTCGGATATCTCAGGCTTGGTCGAGCGCGAACGGCTGCGCGCGATTTGTCTGAACACTCTGGCGCGGCTCGCGGATGCGCATTTCGAGCTGGCGAATTACGAAAGGGCGCTTGCATGCGCGATTCGGCTACTCACCGTCGACGCGTGTCGCGAGGACGCACATCGCATGGCAATGCGCGCGTATGTCCGGTTAGGGGCACGCGCACAAGCTATGCGGCAATACAACCTGTGCCGGACGATCCTCGCCGACGAATTCGACGCCGCGCCAGAGCAGGCCACCGAGTCGCTGTTCAACCTCGTCCGCACTGATCCTGATCTCGTGAGGTGAGTCGCCACGGCCGGCCACCTCACCGGGAACTGACCAGGATCTCAGTGGCGGCTCAGCCCAGCCCGCACCGCAATCTCATTGGGTGCTATTAGCAAAGTCCTAGTGTCATTTTGAATATTTGCTCCTATCGTGACTGCCCCTGCGGGGAGGGGAGGGGGATCCTGGTGGCCCCGGATAACAGTGACGCCGACCGACGAGACGTAAGGAAGCTTGGTAACCATAGGCTGCGGCGCAAGCGGCGGTCAGCAGTCAAACGCACTATCGCCGTGGGCGCAGCTGCTTGCATCGGCGTCATCGCTGAGCTGGACCTGCCGATCGCGGACGCGCTAACCATAGTTTTCAACGGCGCCGGCGTGCACGGCGCGGGCAATACGACTCAGATCAACATCCTCGAAGGCAATGTCTTCGATCCACAGCTGACGGTCCAGGGCGACAACGTCAGCAGCAACTCGACTGCCGAGAACGTCGTGACCGGCAATGGCGAGAGCCATCACTGGGCGGAAGAGGTCTTGTCGATGCAATTCGTGTTTGGCACCCCAGTCGGCAATGGCAACACGACACTGATCAACATCCTTTCCTACAACGTCATCAACCCACAGGTGAGCTTGCAGGGCGGGAACACCAGCAACAACTCGACGAGCAGCAACGTGGTGCTCGGCAACGGCAACCAAAGCGAGCTGACCTCGGCCGGCGGGATGGGGACATTGGTGCTCGGCGGTTCGCTCGGCAACGGCAACACAACCCTGATCGCCTTCTTTTCCGGCAACATTTTCAATCCGCAGATCAGCCTCTTCGGCAGCAACATAGGTGGCAATACCACCATCACGAATGTTTCGACTCTTAACGGCAATTTCAGCGAGGCCTCGGTGACATCGGGCGGATTGTTCGGGACCACTTTGTTCGGCGGCGTGATCGGTAACGGCAACACGACTCAGATTGCTTCGGTCGCCGGCAACATCGTCAATCCGCAGATCAGCCTCTTCGGCAGCAACACGAGCCACAATTGGGCCGCCACCAATGGTTCTGTTCAAAATGGCAACTTCAGCCAGACCTCGACCACGTCGGGCGGTTTTCTCGGGGCGATGCTGTTCGGCGGTGTGACCGGCAACGGGAACACGAATCAATACGCAAGCTTTGTCTCCAACATCGGCAATTCGCAGTTCACCTACCTCGGTCGAAATGAGAGCGAGAACGACGCGACGACAAATGTCAGCGACGGCAATGGCAATTTCAGCGAGAACGAGGTCGGATCGACTGGCGGCCTGGGTGACAACATTGTTCTTGGCGTCGTAAACGGCAACGGCAACTCGCAGCAAACAGCCATCACGAGCAGCAACGTCATCAATAACCAGCTCCGTCTCGGGAATCAAATCTGGTTGCCCGGCATGCCCCTTCCGACCTCCGAGCAGCAATACAACGGCGCCGAGCTGCGAGAAAGTCTCGTTGCCCGTCCCGGCGCAACGGGCTTTATGGATTCTCGTCGCCCGCAAAGGACGGTCGTCTCGCGCGTCAAGGATGCGGTCGACCCCGCACCAAAGGCGCCATCAATCGAACGCTCGGAATCAGCTCATCGAGTAGCGGCTGATCGAGTGGCGACGGCTCGACAGGCTCAAGTGAGACCGACAACCAAGGCGGAAACGACCAACGCGATAGCCGCTCACTCCAACTGAAGTCGTTGACCGAAACACACCTAGCCACAACTGAAGTAGCCACAACTGAAGAACTATCAAGGAGCGCACAACAATGGGAACTGACCGTAAGTCGCACCGTAAGTCACGCGATACTCGGATTTCGAAGGTGAACCGCTCGCTTGCCGTCGGCGCCGTCGCCGGTGCTACTGCCATTGGCTTCAGCGCGCTGTCGTCGGTGGCCGCGCCGACCGCAAACGCCGACTGGTGGGAAATCCTGACCAACAATGGTAACGACAACGGCCACAACCGCGCCGCTAGCGACAACAACACCCTTTTCGGGGCCATCAACGGCAACGGCAATCCCACCCAGCAGGCGTGGGGTACGGGCAACAACATCAACAACCAGAGAAATAGGCTCAGCCCCGTGATCGGTGGCATAGCCGCCAATCTCGGTGCGACAGCGGCCATCGGTGGCAGCAGCATCGCCGCCGACATTCCGATTGCGGCAGGCAACGGCAACAACGGCGGCTTGACAGCGGGCGCCAACACCGCGCCTGCCCTCGGCACGAACGTCGGTGCGGCCCTGGCAGCGGCTCTCGGCGGCACGGATCTCGGCGCACAAATTCCGGTGACACTCCCCATCCTTTTGGGCGTCGCTGTGCCGATCGAGTTCCAGACTCAGGATGGGTGCGTAGCGGTGATTGGCGACTGCAATAACGACGGCGGGAATGCCATAGCCGACGGGGCAACGCAAAGCAACGGGACGCTCAGCACCACAACCCAGACCCAGAATTCCGGCGACGCCACCGCGGATGCGACCAACACGCAGACGGCCAACGGCAATGCAAGTGCCAATGGCAACACGACGCAGACCAACCAGACCGGCGGCGTCACCACCGTCACCGGCAGCGCCGAGAGCGGCACCGCGGGCAACGCCGAAGCCACCACCGACACGACCGCCACTGCCGCGGGCAACCTCGCCGACAACACGTTGGAGGTCAACACGGCGACCGGCAACGGCAACAACAGCACCAACAGTGTCGGCAATCACAACAACAGCAGCAATACCAACAGCGCCGGTGACAACTCCGGCGTCCTTGCCCTCGCCGCGCCGGCGGCCGACGACCCGTTGTGGGAAATCCTGACCGGCAACGGCAACGACAACGGCCACAACAGCTTCGTTGCCGACAACAACACCCTCATCGGGGTCATCAATGGCAATGGCAATTCCACTCAGCAGGCGTGGGGTGCGGGCAACGCCATCAACAACCAGTTGAATTTGCTCAGCCCCGTGATCGGTGGGGTCGGCGTCAATGTCGGTGCGACAGCGGCCCTCGGTGGCAGCAGCATCGCCGCCGACGCTCCGATTGCGTTGGCGAACGGCAACAACATCGGCGTGACCGCCGCCGCCAACACCGCGGCCGCCCTCGCCACCAACCTCGGTGCGGCCCTGGCACCGGCTCTCGGCGGCTCGAATCTCGGCGCACAAATTCCCGTGACACTCCCCGTCCTTTTGGGCGTGGCTGTGCCAGTAGACGTCCAGGCTCAGGTCGGGTGCGGAGCTGTGATCGGTTCATGCGACAACACAGGTGGGAATCCGCATGCCAGCGGGGCAGCGCAAAGCAACGGGACGCTCAACGCCGCAAGCCAGACACAGAATGCCGGCGACGCCACCGCGAATGCGACCAATACGCAGACGGCCAACGCCAATGCAAATGCCGATGCCAACACGACGCAGACCAACCAGACCGGCGGCGACACCACCGTCACCGCCAGCGCCGAGAGCGGCACCGCGGGCAACGCCGAAGCCATCACCGACGTGATCGCCATTGTCGCGGGCAACCTCGCCGACAACACGTTCGAGGCCAACATTGCGACCGGCAACGGCAACAACAGCACCAACAGCGTCGGCAATCACAACAACAGCGGCAATACCAACAGCGCCGGTGACAATTCCGGCTTCTTTGCCCTCGCCGCGCCGGCGGCCGCAAGTGCCGACCCGTTGTGGGAAATCCTGACCGGCAACGGCAACGACAACGGCCACAACACCTTCCTTGCCGACAACAACACCCTCATCGGGGTCATCAACGGCAACGGCAATTCCACTCAGCAGGCGTGGGGTGCGGGCAACGTCATCAACAACCAGAGGAATTTGCTCAGCCCCGTGGTCGGTGGCTTGGCCGTCAATGCCGCAGTGACGGCGGCCGTCGGTGGCAGCAGCATCGCCGCCGACGCTCCGATTGGCGCGGCGAACGGCAACAACGTTGGCGGGACGATCGGTCTCAACACGGCGGCCGATCTCAGCACCAACGCCGGTGGGGCCCTGGGAGCGGCTCTCGGCGGCTCGATTCTGGGCGTACAAGCTCCCGTGACAGCCCCCGTCAATGTGGGCGTCGCCGTGCCAGTAAACGCCCAGACTCAGGCTATCTGCGTAGCGGGGGGTGGTTGCGACAACACAGGACACAATCCTCAAGCCGGAGGGGCAACGCAAGAAAATCCCGGGCCCTTAAGCCAAACAACCGAGAACCAGACTGCTGGCAACGCCGATGCGGAGGTGATCGAGGATCAGGTGGCGTCCAGCACGTCAACTGCCAGCGGCAACACGACGCAAACCAACCAGACTGGCGGCAGAACCACCGTCCACGGAACTGCCACCAGCCATACGGGGGGTAACACCAGTGTCAAGACCAAGACGACGGGCACTGCCGGTGGCAACATCTCCAGAAATACGTCGACTACCAATAAGTCGACCGACAACGGCAGCGGCAGCACCAACAGTGTGGGTAACAACAACGACAGCAGCAACAGCGGCAGTGCCGGGAACAACTGACCACCCCTGAATCGGAGCGGCGCTCACCCCCACCGGGTGGGCGCCGCTTTGTGTCAGCCGCGAACGGAAACAACGGTCAGGCCGGGGTGGCCTCGCGCGGATTTTGGGGCTGGGCTTGTTGGGCGCCATGACCGGCAACGGCAACACCACTCAGGGCGCCTACACCTCGAAATCTACAACCCGCAAGGGAGTGTGGGCGGCGAAAACCAAAGCAACAACACGGCGATCACCAACGATTCGGCCGGTAACGGCAACAACAGGGAGACTGGACATCGGATCGACCGACCGGCTGGGGAAACGTCATCACCACCGGCGCGACCGGCAACGGTAACACCCCACCCAAAGCGCCACCTATTCCTCCAACACCTCCAACGACCATGTGTCCATTGGCTATATCGTCCCGACGTCAGAAGAGCCCGTCGAACCTGGCTGCTAAGGCATCGTCGGTCACATCGAATCGGTCTCCCGCTCCGCGGACCGCAACGCCCATATTGCTTGCGTTCCTGGAGATCTTGTCGCCGACCGCCTCAGCCGCCCACTGCGTCGACGAACCGGGTAGCGCGTCGGCCGCTGTCGCGACCTTACGTCCGATGTCCGCGTCGCGGATCGCGCCCGATGCCCTTTCGACCTGGCCGGCGAACGTCCGCAGGATCTGCGGGTCAACTAACGAGGGTCTTCCGTCAGCAATTCGTCGGCGCGCACATACCGCGAGCGGTGGTGAACGGTGAAGCCCATCGACTCATACAGCTTTCTTGCTGCAGTGTTGTCGGCGAGCACCTGCACATAGGCGCGCGTGGCACCGCGTTCGCCACCCCACGCCAACAAGGCAGAACACAGTTCGCGTGCCAGGCCGCGACGCCGGGCCCCCTCGACGACATGCACCGCCGACAACCCCACCCATCGCATGCCGTCGGGCGCCATGGTGACAGCGGCCCTCCCCACCGCTGCGCCGCCAAGTTCGGCGAACGTCACCTCGCCGTCGATGACCGCCGTCAACACGTCAACCGGCACCTCGCGCCGGTAGAGGCGCAACCATTCGTCGTCCGGTTGGGACGCCACCGCCACCCCGCGAACGGGATCACCCGACGGCAGATCGCCTGTCATGACAAGGGTTTCGGCGTCAGTCGACACACCGGGTGGGATGCGCAGCAGCCGGTCGGGCGCGGCCGCCAGCGGCGCCGTCCCGCGGGCCGCATACCAGTCGACTACTGCGCGTAGGTCGCCACCTGTCGAAACATTGAGCGGAACAGCCGAATTCGCTCGCCGCGTGCTGCCGCGGCCGAAGCGCAGCAGCCAGCCACCGAGCCAGTTCTGCTCTACGCCAGGCCATGCCAGCGCCGCCGCGTGCTCGAGGTTGCGGATGACAGCGGTGCGCATGGGCGCCGCGGTGAGGGACTTCATCGTCAAGACGTCGTCGGCGGCGATCTCTACCACATCACCGCGTTTGGTACGCACCGCCAGCTTCGGGCTGACAGCGAGCAGGTGGCCGATCACGTCCGTCAGCGGCGGTACCGATCCGGCCGGCAGCCGGTACCGAACCACGACACGATCGCCGATGTCGGGCACGACCTAGTGACCGAACGGATCGGGATCCTTGCCGGGCATCCACGTCAGTCCCGGCACACCCCAGCCGTGCGATTTCACCGCCCGTTTCGCGCTGCGCGCGTGCCTGCCGACCAGCCTGTCCAGATACAGGAACCCGTCCAGATGGCCGGTCTCGTGTTGCAGCATCCGCGCGAAGAGATCGTTGCCCTCGATCTTGATCGGGTTGCCGTCGGCGTCCAAGCCGGTAACGCGCGCCCAAGTGGCCCGGCCCGTCGGGAACGATTCGCCGGGGACCGATAGGCAGCCTTCGTCGTCGTCCTCCGGGTCCGGCATGGTTTCGGGCACTTCAGACGTCTCGAGTACGGGATTGACAACAACTCCCCGCCGCCGCGTCGTCCTGCCCCTCTCGTCGGCACAGTCGTAGACGAACACCCGCTTGGAGACGCCGATCTGATTCGCGGCAAGTCCTACTCCGTTGGCTGCGTCCATTGTGTCGTACAGATCCTTGATCAAGTCCGCGAGATCCGGCGGCAGCGAACCGTCATCGGCGACGGGCACCGGCTCGGTCGCAATGTGTAAGACGGGATCTCCCACGATGACGATGGGTCTGACGGCCACGGGGGAAGCTTAAGTCGGCAATCCTTCTCACCCGACTCGCGGGTCTGGGTAACGGCTTAGCTTCCAAACCCGTGATTGAATGTTCGCCGTACCAGCAAGGACGTCATTTCGAGTGCGGGGAAGGGTCCAGGGGCAACATGGACGGCGCAATTGCGCGGACTGAGCAATCCGGGGACGACTCTGAACTCACCGATGGGCTGACTCGACGCGAACACGACATCTTGGCTTTCGAGCGCCAGTGGTGGAAGTACGCCGGGTCGAAGGAAGAGGCCATCAAGGAGCTCTTCTCGATGTCGGCCACCCGCTACTACCAGGTGCTCAACGCGCTAGTGGACCGCCCCGAGGCGCTGGCAGCCGACCCGATGCTGGTCAAGCGGCTGCGGCGGCTGCGGGCCAGTCGGCAGAAGGCTCGGGCGGCACGCCGGCTGGGCTTCGACGTCACCTGACGCTTTTCGGCCGCGCAGGCCCCCTCGATACAGTGAGCGGTAATGAACCAGCGAAATTCCTCCGGGCTGCCTCTGCGCGCGATGGTGATGGTGTTGCTGTTCCTGGGCGTGGTGTTCCTGCTGGTCGGGTTCCAGGCGATGGGCTCGGGCGACTCTGACAACGACCAGTCGTCGATCGCCACCACCACCATCACCACGAGCCCAGCGACGCCGTCCCCTTCCCCTGAGCCGGCGAAGGCCGATGTACGGGTCTACAACATCTCGTCGACCGAGGGCGCTGCTGAGAACACCGCCAACCGGCTGCGGGAAGCCGGCTGGAACGTCACCGAGACCGGCAACCTGAGCCTGTCGGATATCTCGGCCACCACCGTGTTCTTCAGTGACGCACCGGGCGAGCGCGAGGCCGCCGACGAGGTGGGCAAACTGCTCCAGGCGCCCGTCCAGCCGCGGGTCCCCGAGCTGACCGAGCAGCCGCCGGGCGTGGTGGTCGCGGTCACCGGCTAGGCTCTTTCGCATGCTGAAGACCGTCGCTGCTGCTGCCTTCTTCGCCGTTCCCGTCGTCGCCTTGAGCGCGTGCAGCCCGAACGAACCCATCGCAACCACACCGGGCACCACTCCATCGGTCTGGACCGGCTCGCCGGCGCCGTCACCCTCTCCCGGTGGTGGCGAGGGTGGACACGGTTCGGGTCAGGCGGCCGCAAGCGGCGAGAAGCTCACTGCCCAGCTGAAAATGGCCGATGGCACCGCGGTGGCGACCGCCGACATCGAATTCACAGGTGGCTTTGCCACCGTCACGGTCGAGACCACCACACCGGGCAAGCTGACGCCGGGCTTCCACGGTCTGCACATCCACTCGGTCGGAAAGTGCGAACCCAACTCCGTCGCCCCCAGCGGCGGCGCGCCCGGTGACTTCCTTTCCGCGGGTGCGCATTTCCAGAAGGCCGGCCACACCGCGCATCCCGCCAGCGGCGACCTCGCCTCCCTGCAGGTCCGCCAGGACGGCACCGCGAAGCTGGTGACGACGACCGACGCGTTCACGGCCGAGGATCTGCTCGCCGGCCCCAAGACAGCGATCATCATCCACGAGAAGGCGGACAACTTCGCCAACATCCCGCCGGAGCGCTACCAGCAGGTGAACGGCGCGCCGCCGCCGGACGCCGAGACCATGGCCACCGGCGACGCCGGAAAGCGCGTGGCGTGCGGTGTTATCGGCACCGGCTAGCAGCCACATAGACTTCGCCGGTTCACCCCGGCCGACGCTTGGCGTCGAGTGGGAGTTCGCGCTCGTCGATGCGGATTCGCGCGACGTGAGCAACGAGGCCGCGGGCGTGATCGAAGAGCTCGGCGAGAACAACCCCCACGTCCACAAGGAACTGCTGCGCAACACCGTCGAGATCGTCACCGGTATCTGCGATTCCGTGCCGCAGGCGATGGAGGATCTGCGGTCGACACTGGTCACCGCGCGCAAGATCGTCCGCGACCGGGGGATGGAACTGTTCTGCGCCGGTACCCATCCGTTCGCGCAATGGTCTCCTGGGAGCCTGACCGACGCGCCGCGCTATGCCGAGCTGATCAAGCGGACCCAGTGGTGGGGCCGTCAGATGTTGATCTGGGGTGTGCACGTGCACGTGGGCATCTCGTCGGCGCACAAGGTGATGGCGATCAATACGTCGTTGCTCAACCACTATCCGCATCTGCTGGCGCTGTCGGCATCCTCCCCCTTCTGGGACGGCGAGGACACCGGCTACGCCTCCAACCGCGCGATGATGTTTCAGCAGCTGCCGACGGCTGGGCTGCCGTTCCACTTCCAGACCTGGGCGGAGTGGGAAGGCTTTGTCTACGACCAGAAGAAGACCGGCATCATCGATCACATAAACGAAATCCGTTGGGACATCAGGCCTTCGCCCCACAAGGGCACGGTCGAGGTGCGGATCTTCGATGGTGTTTCGAACATTCGCGAACTGAGTGCGCTTGTGGCGCTGACCCATTGCTTGATCGTCGACCTTGACCGCCGCCTCGACGCGGGTGAGCGGCTGCCGATCATGCCGCCGTGGCATGTGCAGGAGAACAAGTGGCGAGCGGCCCGCTACGGCCTGGATGCCGTCATCATTCTGGACGCCGACAGCAACGAGCGCCTGGTGACCGATGATCTCGACGAGCTGCTGAACAAGCTTGAGCCCGTGGCCAATTCGCTGAATTGCGCCGACGAACTCGCTCTGGTTTCCGGCATCTACCGGTCGGGCGCGTCGTACCAACGCCAGCGCAGGGTCGCCGAGGAGAACGACGGTGATTTGCGTGCCGTGGTCGACGCGCTGGTTGCCGAGCTGGACATCTAGCCGTGCTGGTCACACCGATGTTCCCGCTCGAGGTGGCGATGCTGCCTGGCGAGGAGCTGCCGCTGCGGATCTTCGAACCCCGCTACACCGCGCTGGTGTCCGATTGCCTCGCCGCAGACGACCCGGCGTTCGGCGTGGTGCTGATCTCGGCGGGCCGCGAGGTCGGTGGCGGAGACACCCGCAGCGAGGTCGGCGCGATGGCCCACATCACCGAATGCGCCGATTTCGGCGACGGGCGCTACCGGCTGCGATCGGTGATGACCGAGCGGATCCGGGTGCTCGAGTGGCATCCCGACGATCCCTATCCGCGGGCGACCGTCGAGGTCTGGCCCGACGAGCCTGGCGGGGCCGTCGACGTCCAGGCGATCCGTGATATCGAGGACCGGATGGTCGCGTTGTTCGAGCGGATCGCGCGGGCCCGTGGCGCCGAAGTGGACCCGCGAGACATCGTCGCGGGCACAGATGGGTCGGGCGACCCGGCGATGTGGATGTATGCATTGGCTTCCCGGGTCCCGATGGGACAGGCCGACCGGTATGCGGTGCTGTCGGTGCCCACGGCCGCCGAGCGGGTCGCGGTGCTTCGGGACGCGGTCGAGACGGTCTCCGCGATGGTCGAGTTTGACCTGTCTGAGTGAATTCGAGGCGAGCGCCGATTGATCCAAAACGTTACGTAACAAATTGCTACATATTTGCCCCCTGCCGTTCGAAAGCCAGAAAATGCATGGAGGGAGGACCCAATCATGATCGCAACCATGGCTAGCCCGACGGATATGGACATCCTGCGAAACGCCTTCTCCGACGAAGAACTCGAGATCGCCGCCGAGGAGACCGCGCTGTCCTATACATATCAGACGTCGGCCTACAACCGGTGTTGCCAATAACCACTGGCGCACCCACATTCGACGAACTGCTGTCCGACGAGTTCGAGACGCTTCCCGGGCACCCGGGTGATGCCGATCGGGCCGCGAACCGTCTCGCTGCGTGGTGCAAGTCGGCATCGTCCGGCGACTGGGCACTTTTTCGTCGCCGACTGGCGCGGGACGGATATTCGGTCGACCATGTTCTCGCCCGGTTCGGGAGCGCCCGTCGAGCACTTTCCGCGTCGCCCGGTTTCAACGACGAGGCATGGGTCCGTGCCGCGTTCATCGACGTTGCCGACCGCTCAGCACCGTACGCAGGAGATTGCCCGTTCGGGCACTTGTTCTTACCGTTGATCCGCACCGCCGAGGCCCGTCTGTGGGCCTCGCTCGACGAATCCATCTCGGACCTCCTGCTGCCGTCGGCCCGAAACTGTGTGCGGCAGAAGCTGCTCGGCGACGTCAGCGCGTTGTGTGCGCCCGTGCTGTATGAACGCTTCGCGGAGGCACGAAATTACGGCAACTTCATCGCCGAGATGGCGCCCGGTGGATTCCTGCGGCTGCTCGACGACAAGCCCGTCCTGCTTCGGTTACTGGCGTCGTTGACACGGCAGTGGCTGGATACGACGCACGAGTTCGTCACGCGCCTCCAGACAGACATCGACGCGATTCGCCGAGACCTTCTGAACGTGCCGCACGCCGGCGCCGTCGCGAGGATCCAAGGCGGACTTTCCGATCCGCACCGCGGCGGCAGGTCCGTGCTTGTGGTCGAATTCGACGATGGCCTCCGCGCGTTGTACAAGCCCAAGGATCTGCGGATCGATGCCGCCTGGCAGCGGCTCGTCGAGCGCCTGAACGCTCGCGCTCCCATCGATCTACGCGTTGCGCACGTCCTTGCCCGTGACGGCTACGGGTGGACCGAGTTCGTCGGGCACACCGAATGCCGGGGTAGCCACGAATTCGCAAGTTTCTTCCGCCGCGCGGGGGCCTGGCTCGCGCTCATGCATTGCTTCGTCGTCGCCGATATGCATCAGGAGAACGTCATCGCCGTCGGCGACCAACCCGTTCCTGTCGACCTGGAAACCACGCTTCAGGCCGCCGAGGAGCGCCACTCGGACAACGTTGACGCGAAGGCTTATGAGGCCGCGCGGGAGATCATCTCCGATTCGGTGATGGCTGTCGGCCTCCTTCCCGCATATGGGCGGTCCGCTGGCGACACCGTCTTCGCCGTCGGCGGTGTCGCTTCCGACTGGGCGACGCAAAGAAGACTCACCTGGACCGACATCAACTCCGATGGCATGAGGCCGTCGATCAAGGACGAAGCCGACAGGCCGACAACGAATCTGGCACACCTCGGTGGCCGCTATGCGAGCCTCGCCGAACATCTCGACGACTTCGTCTCGGGCTTCGAGGACTACGCGCGCTTCCTGATGTCGACGGGGCACCTGCTCGACGGCTTTGCGGCAGTGCCGGTCCGCAAAGTCCTACGGCCGACGCAGTTCTACTCCATGCTGCTCCACCGCCTCAAAGACGATCGCATGATGGACGACGGCGTTCGGTGGTCCGTGCAGGCCGATTTTTTGGCCCGGCTTGCCGACTGGGACCGCGACGCCGACCCGCGGTGGCCATTGCAGCGGGCGGAACGCTCCGCACTGCTCGAGCTGAATGTCCCGTTCTTCGTCATGCAGAGCGAGGGAACCGGGATCACCGACACCGCAGGAACAGTGGTTCCCACATCGGCCAAACCAGGCCTGCAGCGGGCACGCGAACGAATGCTGCGGCTCGATGACCGACAGATCGCCTGGCAGGTCGAGGTGATCCGGCAGGCCGCGGCGTCAATCGACGACCAGCCGAAGCAGCTGGTGCCGATCGATCAGGCTGCAACCCCGACGCAGGACGCGTTCATCGCCGAAGCGTCCAAGATCGCCGAAGAGATCGCCGAAGCCGCGATTCGCCGCGACAGTGCGGCCGCGTGGATCGGCCTCGGATCCGTTGCCGCATCTGACGTTTCCCAGCTGGCGGTTCTTGGACATGACTTGTACAGCGGGAACGCAGGCATTGCATTGTTTTTCGCTGCGCATGCAAAGACAGGATGCGAATCCTCGGCTGACAACGCGCTCGCGGCCGTCGCTCACCTGCGCTCGGAACTGAAGAGCCGCAACGCATCACATGTCATACGGGTGCTCGGCGTCGGCGGTGCCACGGGTTTGGGCTCGGTCGTGTACGCCCTGACGGCGATGTCCCGACTGATGAGCGACGACGACTTGCTTGCCGACGCCCATCGCGCCGCCATGTTGCTCACGGACGACCTCATCGCTTCGGACAAGAGACTCGACGTCGTCGGCGGGAGTGCAGGCGCGATCCTGAGCCTGTTGGCCCTCTACGCCGACACCGGGGCGGACGACGTGCTCAAGCGTGCCCTGGTGTGCGCCGAACATCTCGCCGGCGCGGATCGTGTCGGTTTAGTGGGCATGTCGCACGGCGCCGCGGGCTGTGCCTATGCACTGGCATCCGCGGCGACGGTGAGCGGACGTGATGACTTCGCCGATGCGGCGCGGGAGTGCATCGAGTTTGAACGGGCCAACTTCGATGCGGAGCGTGGCGACTGGCGGGACTTGCGCGTGACCGAACCGCACTGGCGATCCCAGTGGTGTCACGGCGCGGTGGGGATCGGACTCGCGCGATTGGCCATGACGAAACGCGCTGCCGCCGAACCCGATACGGTTCTCGCCGATATCGACGACGCACTGATCGGTGCGACAAGGGGATGGCCGGGGCACGTCGACACCCTCTGCTGCGGCACCCTCGGAAGCATTGAACTGTGCCGTGAGGCGGGACGCGTTCTCAACCGCGCTGAACTCGTCGAGCGCGCCTCGCGACGGCTGCTCGCAGTGCTCCGAACCGAGGCTGCGACAGGGGATTACCGGTGGAACGTCGGCACCAGGAAATTCAACGTGGGGCTTTTCCGTGGTCTGTCGGGCGTCGGCTATTCGTGCCTTCGGGAGATCGACGACTCGATACCCAACGTGCTCATCTGGGAGTAGTCCCGAGCTCTGCGTCGGCTAACAGGTCAGACGCCCCTCGATGAATTCCGTGCGAGGGGCGGTGGCGTCGTCCTGTCCCGGAGTCCGGCGGCCGTATCGCGTCATGAGATCGGTCGACTCGACCGCCGACACCTCCCAGCTGTGTTCGGTCAGCCAGTCGGCGACATCGGTGCGGTCCTCGATATACCAGAGGTCCTGGGTGTCGGGGACCTTCTCGTCGGGATCTTCGCCTGCCTCTTCGCGCAGGCGGCGCATCTGTTCACGCCTGCTGGCCAGATAATCGCGGTCGAAGAAACTGGTATTGAACGACTCGACCCCGATACGGCTGCCCCTGGCGCTGAGTTCGGCGATCCGCTCGAAGAGCACATCCTGTGCGTCTGATGGCAGATAGGGGAGCAGCCCCTCGGCCGCCCACGCCGTCGGCTCAGCGGGGTCGAATCCCGCTTCCACCAACGCTTTCGGCCAGTCCAGCCTCAGATCAACGGGCACCGCGACGTACCGGGTGGCCGGTGCCAAATCGTGGGCGCGGAGTGTCTCGGCCTTGAATGCCAGCACTTTCGGCTGATCGATCTCGTAGACCGTGCTGCCGTGCACCCAGGGCAACCGCCAGGCCCTCGCGTCCAGCCCGGCCGCGAGGATGACCGCCTGCTCGATACCGTTTGCGCCTGCCGCGATGAAGAACTCGTCAAACCACTTCGTGCGCGAAGCGGCGTAGCCTCCGATGCTCCGGAACCGCTCGACCATGTACGGCGGAGGTTTCCGCCACCCTCGCTCCGTGGCGGCGTCGAGAAACAGCCGAGCGTAGGGGTCGCTGAACAATGGGCGTTCACTCGTCGTCTCTTCGGCGCGTGCCATCGCCACACCGAGTGCGGTCTGACCGACACCCTCGGTGATGTCCCAGCTGTCGTCGTCAGTTCTGGCCATTGCCGCCGGATTCCCCGTTCTCCGCGAACTCATGCATTTCGTCCTTGGTCAACAGGTCGTCGCGAATGTTCTGCTCCCGGTAGGCCAGTTGTCCGACGCGGTTGGCGATCACCGGAGCGGTGATCAAGGTGAACAACCCCGTGAGGATGACCATGCCGACGTCGGCGTTGCCACGAAGCCGGATTGCCGCACCGATCAGCACCAGCAACAGGCCCAACACCTGAGGCTTGGTCGCCGCGTGCATTCGTGTGAGGGTGTCGGGAAATCGCACCACACCGATCGCGGCGGTCAGCGCCAGCGTCGAGCCGCCGAGCACCAGGACGGCGGCGAGGATGTCGAGCGTCCTCATCGCGATCTCCGCGTGGGGCGGGGCTTGTCGGTGTCGGGCACCCTGAATCGCGCGACGCTGACGGAGCCGACGAAGCTGATCAACGCGAGCGCGGTCAGGCCGTACGTCACCGTGGTGTCCAGGCTGTAGGCCGCCCAGGTGCCGACCGCACACATCGTCACCGCGACGAGGGCGTCGAGCGCGACCAGACGATCCAGTGTGCTCGGCCCGGCGAGCAGCCGGTACATGGTGAGGACGGCGGCGGCGGTGAGCATGACCGCCGCGATGACCCATACGGCTGTCATGCGCTCTCCTTGCTCGCCGCTGGCCGCCAATGTTCTTCGCGCTCGAACGACGCCACCAACAGCCGCTCGATCTGCGCGATCTGGCGGTAGAACCGGGTCACGGCGCGGTCGGAGCCGACGTCGATGACATGCACGTAGATCATCCGGCGGACCTGGTCGATCTCCAGCACGATGGTGCCCGGCGTCAGGTTGATGATGTTGACCGCGAGCGCCAGGACCAGATCCGACTTGATCGCCATGTGCGCCCGCAGCACCGCGCTGAGCGGCGGCGGCCCGGGCTTGACCGCGAGCCACGCCAACTGTGCGGACGACAGCACCAGGTACCACGCCACGAGGCCGATGAGCCGTATCAGCGAGATCGGATGCACCCTGCCCTCGATCGGTACCACAGGCAGCGGCAGAAGCAACGTGATCACGAGCGCGATGACCAGGCCGGAGATGATGTTGGCCGCAGAAACCGTGCCCCACAACAAGATCCACACCAGTGTCAGCCAGAGCAGCACCCAGGCCCGCAGCGCCACCCGCCTCATTTTCCCAGCACCGCCGATATGTATTGGCCGCGGTCGAGCACCTGGTCGGCGGCACGGCTGCTGTAGGAGAAGATCGGCCCGGCCAGCACCGTCAACGTCAGGCCGACCGCGATGAGCGCGCCCGTAGGCAACAGCATCCCGACCGGCATCCTGCCTACGTGGTCGCGGTCGACGAACTGGATGTCCTCTGGCTCGTCGAGCAGCACCGAAGGCGCGGCCGCGGCGAGGTGTCCTTCCGGGGCATCCTCACGCGATCGCCAGAATGCCTTGGTCCACACCCGGGTCACCACGTACAACGTCAGCAGGCTGGTGAGCACGCTGCCGCCGACGAGCAGCCACGCCAGCACAGAGCCGTTCTGCGCACCCGCCTCCAGCAGCGCCACCTTGCCGATGAAACCGGAAAATGGGGGAATCCCACCGAGATTGAGCGCGGGCACCACGAACAAGAACGCCAGGAGCGGGCTGACAGCGGCCAGCCCACCGAGCCGCTGCAACGTCGACGCTCCCGCCTGCCGTTCGATCAGCCCGACCACCAGGAACAGTGTTGTCTGCACCACGATGTGGTGTGCCACGTAGTAGATCGCACCCGACATGCCGAGCTGACTCGACAGCGCGATGCCGAACACCATGTAGCCGATGTGGCTGACGAGCGTGAACGACAGCAGACGCTTGATGTCGCTCTGTGCGATCGCGCCGAGGATGCCTACCACCATGGTCAGCAGTGCCGCCACCAGAAGCAGCGGATCCAGGCCACCGCTGGGGAACAGCAGTGAGTGCGCCCGGATGATCGCGTACACGCCGACTTTCGTCAGCAGGCCGGCGAAGACCGCGGTGACCGGCGCTGGTGCGGTGGGGTACGAGTCGGGTAGCCAGGTCGAAAGCGGGAACACCGCTGCCTTGATGCCGAACGCGACCAGCAGCACCGCGAACAGCGCGGTGCGGGTGCCCGCCGTCACGTTGTCGAGCCGCACCGCGAGCTCGGCCATGTTCAGTGTCCCCGTCGCGGCGTAGACCAGCGCGATGCCGAACAAGAATGCCAGCGACGACACCATCGAAACCATCACGTAGGCGATGCCCGCGCGGACGCGATCCTTACTGGCGCCGATGGTCAGCAGCACGAAGCTCGCCGACAACAGCACTTCGAACCCGACGAACAGGTTGAACAGGTCGCCCGCCAAGAACGCGATGCACACCCCTGCCGACAGCACCAGATAGGTGGGCAGGAAGATCGACACCGGTTGGCGTTCGTCGCCGTCACGGACACCCTGCCCGATCGCGTAGAACACCACCGCCAGCAGCACGATCGACGACACCACGAGCATCAGTGCCGAGAGGCGATCCACCACCAATGCGATGCCGAGGGGGCCGATGCCGGACTCCGCCGGCCCCCAACCGCCGACATGCAACACCAGTGTGCCGTCGCGGTCGGTGAGGTAGAGCAGTTCGGCGCACACCACGACCACCGCGCACAACGCGGCAAGGGTGATGGCCCGTTGCAGGCGGGGTCTGCGACCCGCGAACAGCGTCATCGCCGCACCGACCATCGGGATCAGCACCGGCAGCGGCGTCAACACCGACGCGATCATCGCGAGCCCTCCAGTCCCGGTAGCGCATCGAGTTCGTCCGGCGCGTCCGTGTCCTTCGCCAGGTCGGGTCCCAGACGATCGTCCTCAAGTGGAGCGCCATCCGTTCCGGCAAGCTGCGAGACGCGGGCGTCCTCGGGGTCGTCGCTGACTTCCTCGGCGGTGTTCAACCGATACGAGCGGTACGTCAGCGCCAGTACAAACGCGGCGATACCCATGCTGATCACGATCGCCGTCAGGATCATGCCTTGCGCCAACGGATCTGCGGTAGTGGTGGCGCCGTCGCTCGTCCGGCCCTTGATCGGTGGGTTGCCCGACGGGCCGCCGACAGTCAAGATCAACAGATTGATCGCATTGCCGATCAGTAACAGCCCCAGCAACATTCGTGTCAAGTTGCGTTCCAGCAGCAGGTAGACGCCGACACTTGTGAGCCCGCCGATGAGGATCAGGGGAACGAGGTATGCGGTCATCGCGACGCCACCGCCGTCTGCTGTTGGCTCAGATCCACATCGACCCGCGCGCCGAGGCTGCGCAACACGTCGAGCACGAGGCCGACGACGATCATGTACACGCCGAGGTCGAAGAACAACGCGGTCACGAATTTCACCGTGCCGAGCACGGGCACATCGATCTGGATCAGCGCCGACGACAACACCGGCGCGCCCACCAGAAGCGACGCCGCCGCCGTACCGGCCGACAGGCCGAGGCCCACGCCGAGGATCTTGCCCGCGTCCAACGGCAGCGTCTCGCCGAGTTCGTACCGGCCGCCTGCCAGGTACCGAAGCACCAGCGCCAGCCCGGCGGTGAGCCCGCCGGCGAATCCCCCGCCGGGGGTGTTGTGCCCCGCGAAGAAGAAGTACGCCGACAAAACCATGATGAGCGGGAAGATCATTCGCGTGGCGACCTCAAGCACCAGTGACCGGTGCCGAGGGTCGCGCAGTTCGCTGCCGCGAAGCCAGGTGACATCGCCGGCCGCGGGGCTGATTGCGATGTCGGGCAACCTGCCGATGTCGGGCTGGCCCGCATCGGAAACGCGCGGCGCAGCGCCAAAACGCCTGTGCCGGAACACCAGCGACGCAACCCCGGTGGCCGCCACCAGGAGCACCGAGACCTCGCCCAAGGTGTCCCAGGCCCGGATGTCGACCAGCAGCACGTTGACGGTGTTGGCGCCGTGCCCGCGGAAATACGCCGCGTCGGGCAGCAATGCGGCGATCGGAGTACCCGTGCGCGCCGCCATCGCATAAACCGCCAACGTCGTGACGGTTGCGCCGACCGCGAGTGCGAGTGCGGCGCGCGGCAGCCGGTGGCGCTTGATGTTCTCCCTGCCGGCTTCGGCGGGCAGCGTGCGCAACACCAGTACGAAGATCACCAAAGTCAGTGTCTCGACCAGGAATTGGGTGAGTGCCAGGTCCGGTGCGCCGTGGAACGCGAAAATTGCGCCACAGCCGTAGCCGGTGACACCGATGAGCAGCACCGAGGCCAGGCGGTTGCGCATCACCGTCGCGCCCAGTGCCGCCGCCAGCATGAGCAGTCCGACCACCACCTGCAGCGGTGAGTCCCACAATGCGAACTCGGGCCGGTCACGGGCGCCTAGGGCGAGGACGATAACGGGAACCAGCACCAGGGTGGACAGGATCACCGACTGCGTGGCCGGGATCGAACCCCGCTGGATGAACCCGGTGAGCCGCGCGGAGAACAGATCCGCATCCCGCAGCACCGCGTCGTAGATCCGATCGGCGTTGCCGAGCGGCGCGCGGACGGTGCGCAGCCGTCGCAGCCGGGCCCGGCCGAAGTACGCGGCCGTCCCGATCGCCAGCACCAGTGCCGACAACAACAACGGCGTGCCGAATCCGTGCCACAGTGCCAGGTCGTACCTCTCGCTGCCCGGTACGGTGTCGGCGTAAGTATCGAGGATGTCGTCCAGGCCTTGCGGCCACACACCGAACACCAGGCCCGCGGCGGCCAGGATCGCCGGCGAGATGAGGAACGTGATGTGTGGGCGGTGCATTTCGGCAACCCGCTTGCTCGGCTCGGCTCGTCCCTTGCGGCCGAACGCTCCGAGGAGGAACCGAAGGCTGTAGATGGTGGTGAACACCGACCCGAACGCGATGCCCGCGAGCACATAGGGTGCCGCGGCGCCGAGTGATGGTGCGTGCGCGACGGTTTCGAAGTCGGCCTCCTTTGCGACGAAGCCGAGGAACGGAGGCAATGCGGCCATGCTCGCGGTCGCACCGACGGCGATGATCAGCAGCGGTCGGCTGCGTTGACCAAGCCAGGCCAGCCTGCGGATGTCGCGGGTACCGGTGGCGTGGTCGATGACGCCGACCACCATGAACAGCGAGGCCTTGAACATCGCGTGTGCACACAGCATGGCCAGCCCGGCCAGCATCAGGTCCCCGCCGCCCGCGCCGACCATCACCGTGATCAACCCGAGCTGGCTGACCGTGCCGAACGCGAGTATCAACTTGAGGTCGTACTCGCGCACCGCGCGCCAGCCGGCCAGCAGCATAGTCAGCACGCCGAGGATCACGACGGTCGGCCGCCATGGCGGCGAGTCGGCGAAGCCGGGGCTCATCCGCGCGATGAGATAGACGCCTGCCTTCACCATCGCCGCGGCGTGTAGGTACGCGCTGACCGGTGTCGGAGCGGCCATCGCGCCCGGCAGCCAGAAATGCATCGGCACGATCGCCGATTTCGACAGCGCCCCGACCAGCACCAGGACTATCCCGACCGAGGCCGCCACGCCCGTCGGCGGCGCGGCGATCAGCTCGGACAACAGATAGGTGCCGGACGCATTGCCGAGCACGACGATGCCGACCAGCATCGCGAGCCCGCCGAAGGTCGTGACCAGCAGTGCCTGCGTCGCCGCTCGCCTGCTGGTGGCCCGTTCGGCGTAGTGGCCCACCAATAGGAACGACAACACCGTGGTGAGTTCCCAGAACACGTAGAGCACCAGCATGTTGTCGCTGCAGACCAGTCCGAACATCGCGCCGGAGAACGCGACCAGTTCGGCGGCGAAACTGGGCAACCGCTTTTCGGTGTGGCCGTCGTGGTGATGGAAATAGTCAGTGCAGTAGAAGAGGACCAGCGCGCCGATCCCGAGCACCAGCACGCTCATGATCGCCGCGAGTGCGTCGAAGCGAAGGGTGATGTTCATCGACAGCTCGGGCAGCCACTCGATGTTGACCGTCGGCGCCGGTCCCCGACCAGGCCAGTGCAGCCCCACCCAGACCAGCGAGCCCAGCGGCACCAACGCGAGGGGATAGAACGCCATCCGGCCCCACCGGTAGACGAGCAGCGGTGCTAGAGCGGTCGCCACCGCATGGGCGAGGAGGACGGCGAGCATGGCACTCCGATTTCTGTCGGGGTGTCAGCTTGACTGACTTTGGATTGCCCCCAGTCTACGGGCCATGCACGATGGCCCGGATTCTGGCTTCGACGTCGTTGTCCGCGACGAACAACATCTCGTCGCCCTCTTCCAGGATGTCGTCCGGCTCGGGCAGAATGACCCGGTCACCGCGCAGCACCGTGACCAAGGCGCTGTTCGCGGGGGCGGCCAGGTCGCGGACCCGCGTACCGACCAGCGGGTTGTCGGCGGGCAGCGTGAGCTGCGCGACGTTGGCACTTCCTTGCCGCAGCCCCATCAGGCGCACCACATGGCCGACATCGATGGCCCCCTCCACCGCGGCGACCATCGCAATCGGGGTCGATACCGCGACGTCGATTCCCCACGCATCCGTGAACAGCCATTCGTTGCGGGAATTGTTGACGCGCGCAACCACCCTGCCGACCCCGAACTCGGTCTTGGCCAGCAGCGAGAACGTGAGGTTCGATTTGTCGTCACCGGTCGCCGCGATGACGACATCGCAGATCTGCAACTCGGCCTCTTCAAGCGACGTCAGCTCGCACGCGTCGGCGAGCAGCCACTCGGCTCCCGGGACCGTCGATGGTTCGTATCGCGCCCACTGCTGCTCGATCAGGAGAACCTTGTGCCCGTTGTCGACCAGTTCCTGCGCGACCGACCGACCGACAGCGCCCGCTCCGCCGATCGCGATCCGCATGATCCGTTTGCTCCCGTCTGAGTCATCACACTCATAGACGTTCGTACTGATTAACTGACACGTACACAAGTCCAGACTCACTGGCGGCTGGGAAGTCTGAGGAGGTTGACATCACCCTGCACCAGCTTTACCTGGCGTTGCTCGCCGGTGGGTTGGTGCTGCTGGCCAGCATCATCGCCACTCGGGTGGCGAGCCGGGTCGGCTTCCCCAGCCTGCTGTTGTTCCTTGCGGTAGGGGTCATTCTCGGGGAAAGCGTGTTGGGCATCCAGTTCGACAACGCCCAACTCGCGCAGGACCTTGGCACGGCGGCGCTGGGTGCAATCCTCGTCGAGGGCGGCCTGACCACCCGGTTCGGGGATATCCGCAACGTGCTTGCCCCAGCGACCATTCTCGCGATAGTCGGGGTTGTCGTCAGCACTGCGGTGACCGCGTTAGGGACCCATCTGGTCCTCGGTGTCGACTGGCAGTTGGCCCTGTTGCTGGGCGCGATCGTCTCCAGTACCGATGCGGCTGCAGTGTTTTCGGTCCTTCGGGTGGTGCCGCTGCCGAGACGACTGGCGGGCCTGTTGGAGGCGGAGTCGGGATTCAACGACGCTCCTGCCGTCATCCTCGTGTTGTTGTTCGCCGCGACGCCGTTCAAGCTGGAGCCGGGCGTCATCGTCGCAACGCTGTTCTACGAGTTGACAATTGGGGCTGCGATAGGTCTCGGCTGTGGCTTCCTCGGAGCTGTCGCGTTGCGGCGGATAGCGCTGCCGGCTTCGGGTCTGTACCCGATTGCGACGTTCGGTTTGGGGATGGTCGCCTTCGCCGCCGCAGGCTCCGCTCATGCCAGCGGTTTCCTCGCCGCGTACCTCGCGGCGCTGGTGCTCGCGAACTCTGGACTTCCGCACCGCTCGGCAATCCGGTCGTTCGCCGAAGGCGCGGGTTGGCTGGCCCAGATCGGCCTCTTCGTGCTGCTCGGTTTATTGGTGTCGCCGAGCGAACTTCGCGATCAAGTGATTCCGGCGGTTGTCGTCGGCTTGGTCCTACTGCTCCTCGGACGACCGATCTCGGTCGTCGTGTCGCTGATCGGCTTTCGCGTGCCGTGGCGGGATCAGGTCTTCTTGTCGTGGGCGGGTCTGCGCGGCGCCGTTCCGATCGTGCTCGCCACCTATCCGATCGTCGCCGGGGTTCCCGGCAGCAATCGGCTGCTCAGCATCGTCTTCATCCTTGTCGTGGTGTTCACGTTGGTGCAGGGCCCCAGCCTGCTTGTGGTCGCGGAACGGCTGGGGTTGGTCCGCCGCGACACCACCCGCGAAATCCAGGTCGAGTCGGCGCCTCTCGACGTGCTCGGCGCCGAACTTCTCACGATGACGGTCCTGCCGCAGTCGCGTTTGCACAACGTCACCGTTCTCGAACTACGCCTGCCGGATCCCAGCGTGATCACATTGATCATCAGAGATGGGCATTCATTCGTGCCGCAGCCCTACACCCACATCCAGACCGGTGACGAGTTGCTCATCGTCACCACCACCAAGACCCGGGAAACCGCCGAGCGCCGGCTTCGCGCGGTCAGCCGCCGCGGCAAGCTGGCGTATTGGTTCGACGAGTACGGCGAGCCGGACTGAGCAGCTAGCATCCCGCTTGGTGGACACTCCCGACGTGGTGGTGGTCGGCGCCGGACCGACCGGCTTGATGCTCGCGTGCGAGCTGGCGCTCGGCGGCGCCAACGCCCGGCTGCTCGAAGAGCGAACCGACACACCCAACATCACCAGAGCATTCGCGGTACATGCCAGGACTCTGGAGCTGCTCGATGCGCGCGGTTTGGCCGAGGAGTTGCTGCCAAGAGGCGTGCCGGTCCGTGAGGTTGCACCGCCCGGTGGCTCAACGCTGAACCTGGGGGAGCTGCCCACCCGGTTCGGGATGGTGCTCATCGTCCCGCAAAGCGGAACGGAACGGGTGCTGCAGGCCCGCGCCGACGAACTCGGGGTCGAGATCGTCCGCGGGGCCGAGGTGGTCGGCCTGACGCAGGACGGCGATGGCATGACGATCGAGTGCGCGGGCGGCGACAGTGTGCGCGCTCAATATGTGGTCGGCTGCGACGGCGCACACAGCACGGTACGCAGTCGGCTCGGTATCGACTTCGTCGGCAAGCAGTACGAGACACACATCCTGTTGGCCGACGTGCGGCTGACCCGGGCGCCTGGCGAGACGTTGACAGGGATCCCCAACGAGAAGGGCGTGGTTCTGCTGATCCCGTTCGGCGACGGCTGGTTCCGGGCGATCGCGTGGGACCGACTGCGCGAACAGGCGCCGCTTCGCGAACCCGTGACGCTGGAGGAGATCCGCGACTCGTTCAATCGGATCGCGGGCCATGACTTCGGCATGACCGAGATGCGCTGGAGTTCACGGTTTCTCAGCGAGCGGCGGCAGGCAAGGCACTACCGGATAGGCCGCGCGTTCCTGGCCGGCGATGCCGCCCATGTGCATTCACCGCTCGGCGGGCAGGGCATGAACACCGGCATCGGCGACGCGATGAACCTGGGCTGGAAGCTGGCTGCCGCCGTGCGCGGATCTGCGCCGCCGCGACTGCTCGACAGCTATGAGGCCGAGCGCCATCCCGTCGGCGCCGACGTGCTGCGGCTGACCGACGTCTTCAACCAGTTGGTGCTGGGCCACTCCAGAGCGCGGCGCCTGCTCCGCAGCGCGTTCATCGGAACCGTGACCCGGGTCCCCCGCGGCAGGCGCCTGCTCGGCGAACGGCTCAGCGGCATCGGGATCGCCTACCCACATCAGCGCGGCGACGACTGGATGGTCGGCCGCCGGATGCCCGACATCGTGTGTGAGGGTAAGCGCGTCTACGAGCTGCTGCGCGAAGGCAGGTTCGTGCTGGTCACCGCCGCGCGGATAGCCGTGGACCGACCGGACATCGTGCATGCCATCGATGCCCATCCGGAGCTGCCCGACGCTGTGCTCGTCCGGCCTGACAGCTATGTCGCCTGGGCAAGCGAGCGGCTACCAGACGCTGTCGAATTGGCGGCGGCCGTCGACGGCTGGAGCCTCGCCGCTCAGAAGTAGCGAAGCCATACATACACCCACGCCAGGGCGGTGCTGAGCAGAGTCACGATGATGCCGTAGCGGGTGAAGCGCCAGAAGCTGATCGGGTGGCCGGCGCGTTGCGCAATGCCGACGGCGACGACGTTGGCGCTGGCCGCGATCGCGGTGCCGTTGCCGGAGAAGCACGCCCCCAACGCGAATGCCCACCACAACGCCCTGCCGGTTTCGGCGTCGGGTGCCTGCGCCGCCATTCCCTCGACCACCGGCGTCATCGTGGCGGTGTAGGGGATGTTGTCGACGAATGCGCCGAGCACCGCCGATCCGAACAGCAGCCCGGTGGCGGCGAGGAAGAAATCGTCGCCGAATGTCGCCACCGCCGCGTCGCCCAACCACCCGATGACACCGGTGTGCACCAGACCGGCGACCATCGCGAACAGCCCCATGAAGAACACCAATGTCGACCACTCCACTTCCGGAAGTACTTCGGCGACGTCGATATTGGTCGCCAGCAACATCCCGCCGGCACCGAGCAACGCGACGATCGACGGGGCCACGTGCAGCACCGAGTGCAGACCGAACCCGATGATCACGATGGCGAGAACTGCAAGCGATCGCACCAGCAGTCGTGGGTCCTTGATGGCGCGGCGCTCCTGAAGCGCCATCACCTCGTCGACATGGATGTGATTGGAACGCAGGTCCTTTCCGAATAGCACCTTGGTGAACAACACGAACAACGCGAAGATCACCGCCACAGCCGGGGCCATGTTGACCAGAAAGTCGTTGAACGTCAGCCCCGCTCGGCTGCCGATGATGATGTTGGGCGGATCGCCGATCAGGGTGGCGGCACCGCCGATGTTCGACGCCAGCACCTCGGCGATGAGAAACGGTTGCGCCGCGATGTGCAGGCGGTCGCAGATGACCAGCGTCACCGGTGCGACCAGCATGATGATCGTGACGTTGTCGAGGATCGGCGACGCGATGGCCGTGATGACCATCAGCATCACCATGAGCCGGAACGGTTTTCCCCGCGAACGCTTGGCGGCCCAGATCGCGAGGAAGTCGAAAAGGCCGGTCTGCTTGATCACGCCGACGATGATCATCATCCCGAGCAGCAGGAAGATGACGTTCCAGTCGATGCCCTCGTGCTCCGAATAGAAGACTTTCGCGCCGGGGATCAACCCGAGGATGGTCATCAGGCCCGCTGCAACAAGGACCGTCTTGACCTTGGAGGCCCGTTCCGTGGCGATGAACCAGAACGCGCCGACGAATATCGCGAGCGCGAGTACCGGGGCCAGCACGGCGCCGGTGATTCAGTCGTTGGGGCCGGCCACCGCCAGGCTGGTGAGCAACCGCTCGAGGGTGACCGCGCCGGTGAGGCGTCCGCTGCGATCGACCACGGCGATCAACGGGCTGCGCTTGTTCGCCATCACGGTGGCCACCTCGAGCAGCGTGGCCTCGGGCGCCACCGTGGCGGGCTTGGCGGCGGGTTTGGGCAGGCAGTCACCGACAGTGAGCTTGCCGGGTCCGTGCCAGAACAGGTCGGCGTGGATCTCGTCGACGGTGCGCACCAGCGCGGGATCGTCCCGGTAAGACTCGGGGATGGTCAGGCGCAGCACCTGAGTTCCTGGTAGCACAGCGATCGGGCGGTCCGCATCGTCGACAACCACGAGACCCGGCAGCCGGTTGACGACCATGAGTTGAACGGCCTTGGACACAGGGTCGTCCATCCGAACCGTCGGCGGGGTCACGGCGATCTCGTGTGCTTGCATGGCTTCGTTCCGTTGGACACCGGCTGTGATTGTCATCGTCGTCGTTCTCCGATCAATTCATCGGGATCTCGGCCACCTTCGTCGTTGGTGAGCGAATGGCGATTGCTGCCGGGCACCGTGATCCGAGAGATATGCATGGTGACGCCAGTGTCGTGAGCGGATCGCCGCATGACCATCAGGTCTGACACCCATTTCCGCGGAATGCAGCCTGTATGGACAACCCTCTATACGGCAGACCACGCTGGGGATATGAAACGGGCGGGTTCTCCCGCGGCCGCGCTGGTCCGTCGGGTCGTGTTGATCAATGGCCTGATCTTTACGCTCGGCACTCTGATCCTCGCGCTGTCACCCGCGACGGTCTCAGCACGCATCAAGCTCACCGAGATTCCGGTTCTGGTCATCGGATTGGCGGTCATGCTGACCGCGAACGCGCTGCTGCTGCGATCGAGTCTTGCTCCCATGCTGAAGTCCGAACGGTCGACGGCTAACGCGTCCGCGCTGGCGGCGCAGGAGAACGAGCGCCAGCGGATTGCGCGCGAGTTGCACGATGAGATCGGTCAGACGCTGACCGTCGCCTTGTTGTTCCTGAAACGCGCCGTCGACCGCGCCCCAGCGGAGATCCGTGGCGAGCTCGCCGACACACAGGAGGCGGTGCGCGCCGGGCTCGATGAAGTGCGCAGCATCGCGCGCCGGCTGCGTCCGGATGCGCTGGAAGACCTCGGATTGCACAGCGCGCTCAACGCACTGTGCAGTGAGTTCTCGCAGGCGACCGGAATCGTCGTCGTCAAAAACATTGCGCCGCAAGCGAATCGGCTCCAGCCGGGGGTCGAGTTGGTTTGCTATCGCATCGCCCAGGAGAGTCTGACCAACATCGCTCGACACGCAGAGGCATCAAAGGTCTGGCTCGATCTGCACAGCACGACGGATCAGCTGTTGCTGCGCATCGCCGACGACGGCCGCGGCGGCGTCGACGCCGAAGGCGCCGGGATCAACGGCATGCGAGAACGTGCGCTGTTGGTGAGTGCCGCGCTGACCATCGCGTCGCCGGTCGGTGAGGGCACGGAGGTGCTGGTCACCATCCCGATCGACGGAAGACGCACGTGATGCTCGCACAGCCCGCCAGGATCGTGCTGGCCGATGACCATGCGCTTGTACGCAGCGGGCTGCGGATGATCCTCGACGCCGAGCCCGATCTGCGGGTCGTGGCCGAGGCCGCCGACGGGCACGAAGCGCTGGCCGTCCTCGAGCACACGCCCGCGGACCTGGCCATCCTCGACATCGCCATGCCGCGGATGACTGGTCTGCAGGCCGCACGGGAGATCAACCGCAGGCATCCGCACCTTCGGATCCTGATCCTGTCGATGTACGACAACGAGCAGTACTTCTTCGAAGCGCTGAAGGCCGGCGCGTCCGGATATGTGCTCAAATCGGTGGCCGACCGCGACCTCCTCGAGGCGTGCCGGGCGACGTTGCGAGGTGAGCCGTTCCTCTACGCAGGCGCGGTGACGGCGTTGATCCGCGACTACCTGCACCGGGCCCGGCAGGGCGACGATCTGCCCGACACGATCCTCACGCCACGCGAGGAAGAGGTGCTCAAGCTGATCGCCGAGGGGTACTCAACGCGGGAGATCGCGGCGACGTTGGGGATCAGCGCCAAGACCGTCGACCGGCACCGGACGAACACGCTGGCCAAACTCGGCCTGCGTGACCGCCTCGCGTTGACGCGCTACGCGATCCGGGCGGGATTGATCGAGCCGTGACGCCGGCACGGAGCGAGGACGGCGAAGCGAATCGGTAGTGCGTGACCGACGACGCCGATGCCCGCGCCGAGGATCGGCCAGATCGGCCAGAAGTACCAAGCGCCCGCTGTGAGGCCGACTACCAGCCACACAGTGAGCACGATGACGACCATCGCAAGGTAGGCGCCCAGGTGGATGCGCACACCGAGGCGGGCGGCGCGCTGCGGCGCGGCCTGGCGCTGCGGATCGTTGCGACGAAGCTGGGCAAGCGGTAGGTCGGCGACGAGTTGGCGCAGCTCAGTAGTGGTGTGCGCGGCGAACGTGGCCTGCAGCCGGTTCTCGTATTCGTCGATCGCGAGGTAACCCTGCGACAGCGCCTGGCCCAGCTGGCCGGCGGTCTGTTCGCGGTCGCGATCGCCGGCTCGAACGGACGTGACGGCTGGTGCGGTCATGAAGCCCTCCGGATGCTCGATCTTGGCATTGACAAGTTCTGACTATGCCCCTTCAACTTGTCACTGTCAAGATGATGTTGAATCGGAGTGTGACTTCCATGGTCGTCAGCGCGAGCTGCGAGATCGCGGCGCCAGCGGACAAGATCTTCGAACTCATCGCCGATCCGTCGCTGCAGCCACGATGGGATGGCAACGACAACCTGGCGGAGGCGCCGACCGATCAACGTGTGCGGGCGGTCGGCGACGTGTTCACGATGACGATCACGATGGGCAGCATCCGGGAAAACCACGTCGTGGAGTTCGAAGAGGGGCGACTGATCGCATGGCGGCCCTCTGAACCGGGCAAGGAGCCGCCCGGTCACCTGTGGCGGTGGGAGCTCGAACCACTGGACGACTCACGCACGCTGGTCACTCACACGTACGACTGGTCGCGGCTGACCGACGAGATGCGGCTGCCACGCGCGCGTGCAACCACGGCGGACAAACTGCAGTTGTCGATGGAGCGGCTTGCCGAATTGGCGGAGCGCGGCTGATATTGCGCGAGACTGCACTTCTTGCGAGAAGGCGCGAGTCCGCCGCACAGCAACTGCAGTTTCGCGTCACGAGGTGTATGCAGACAGCGCACCTCCCGTCAGCGCGCGGCGGAAAACGCCCGCAGCGACTCGACCTGAACAGGATCCAGCGACGGGCGCACGGTTTCGCGAGCCTTCGCGACGTCGGCGGCGGTGACGTCGGCCGCATCGATCGAGCGCCGCATCGCGGTCAATGCGGCCTCCCGAAGCAGCGCCACGCAGTCTGCCGCGCTGTAGCCCTCCAGCTCCCCGGCCAGCGCGTCCAGGTCGACGTCATCGCTGAGCGGGATGGATTTGCCTGCGGTGCGCAGGATTTCGCGCCGGGCCTCGGTATCGGGCGGTTCGACGAACACCAGCTTCTCGAGTCGTCCCGGTCGCAGCAGTGCGGGGTCGATCAGATCGGGCCGGTTGGTCGCGCCGACCACCACCACGTCGCGCAGCGGCTCGATGCCGTCGAGTTCGGTCAACAGCGCCGCGACTACCCGGTCGGTGACGCCGGAGTCGAAACTCTGCCCGCGCCGTGGCGCCAGCGCATCGATCTCGTCGAGAAACACCAGCGACGGCGCGGAATCGCGTGCGCGCCGGAATAGTTCGCGCACCGCCTTCTCCGACGAGCCGACCCATTTGTCCATCAGTTCGGCGCCCTTGACCGCATGCACCGACAGCCGCCCTGAACTCGCTAGCGCGCGCACCACGAACGTCTTGCCGCAGCCGGGCGGACCATACAGAAGGACGCCATGCGGCGGGGCGACGCCGAGGCGCTGGAAGGTGTCGGGATGCTGGAGTGGCCACAGCACCGCCTCGGTGAGCGCCTGTTTGGTCTCGGCCATATCGCCGACGTCGTCGAGGGTCACCGAACCGACCGACACCTCTTCGGTGGCCGAGCGCGACAACGGGCGGATCACAGTCGTCGCGCCGATCAGGTCGTCCTGCGTCAACACCGGCGGCTTGCCGTCCGTGCTGGCTCGCGCCGCCGCCCGCAACGCGGCCTCCCGCACCAGAGCGGACAGGTCGGCGACGACGAAACCCGGTGTACGCTCGGCGATTTCGTCGAGGTTGAGGTCCTCGGACGGCACGTCCCGCAGCAGCACCTCGAGCAGTTGCTTACGGACGGTTCCGTCGGGCAGGCTCAGACCGAGCTCGCGATCGCACAAGTCCGGCGCCCGCAGTCGCGGGTCGACACCGTCGGGCACCGCAGTGGTGGCGATGAAGGCGACCCCCTTGGTGGCAACCGCGTTGCGCAGTTCGGTCAGGATCAGCGTCGCGACGGGGTCGGGGGTCGACGGCAACAGCGCGTCGATATCGGTGATGAGCAGCACGCCGCCGCCGTCGCGCACCGTGGCGACGGCCGACGAGACGCTCTTGAGCCGGTCTTCGGCACGCAGTGCGCCTACCTCGGGGCCGTCGAGTTCGACGAGCCTGCGGTCGGCGCATACGGCCCGCACCAGAGTGGCCTTGCCGACGCCCGCCGGGCCGGACACCACCACGCCAAGATTGGCTGTGGCCCCGAGCGTTTCGAGTAACTCGGGCTGGTCCAGTGCGAGCTTGAGCCATTCGGTGAGCCGGCCGGCCTGCGTGTGGGAACCCTTGAGGTCGTCGATGTTGACCGATGCCGACTGCTTCGGCGTCGACACCGTGTGCTGGCCCGCCGTCGTCGGTCCTGTCGGCGTGGCGCCGTCGCCCCAACTCACCACCGAATTCGGCTGCACGCTCACCGGCCCCGCAGGGTCGACGCCGGTTACCGTCAACAGTTCGGAGGTCCAGGTGATGCCGACCGACGACGCCAGCGCCGCGGTGGCCCCCGACGTCGGGATGTCGGGGCCCAGGTCGCGTGGGAGCAGCGACACCGTGTCGCCGACCGTCATCACCTTACCGAGCAAGGCCTGGCGCAGCGTCGCCGACGAGATCGATTGCGTGGCCAGGTTCGAGCCGCTCAGCGTCACGGACCTGGCGCCGAAGACGGTCACCGCCGAGATGAGTACCGTGGTGTCTTCGCGCAGCCCCGCGTTGGACAGCGTCACGTCGTCAAGCAGCGCGGTGCCGGCCGGTGTGCCCGCAGGTGCCACCCCTGCCACCGCGGCGGTGGCGCGCGAACCCGTCAGCGACACCGCGTCCCACTCGCGAATGCCAAGGGCGGCAATCGCTTCCGGATGCAGCCGGACCACGCCACGCCGCGCGTCAAGCGCCGACGTGTTCAATCGCGCGGTCAGCATGAGGTGGCTCATCGGTGGTTCCTTCACTGCCTCGGTCTGCGTCATCTCAGCGGCCCGGCTTGCGAAGGCCGAGTCGCGACATCGACCGGCGGCGTTGCGGCCCTGCCGCTCGTCGGATCGCCCGGCGCGCCGCGCGCTGCTGTCGTGGTTTGTCGTCCCATATCTCTGGATGCTCCGCCAGGAAACGTCTGGTGCGGATCGCGAACGGGATGTGGATGACATAGGCCGCGATGATCACCAGGATCGTGATGTAGCCGTAAAGGATTGACGCCGCAACGAGGATCGCGAGCGCAGCCAGCAGCGGTGCGACCATGTTGGGCGACACCGAGAAGGTGTGGATCTTGCGCACCGGGAGGGTGCTGACAACCAGCAGCGAGACGCCGATCATCCAGATGACGACCGCCGCTTCCGACGTCCACCAGCCGTCGCCGAACTGCATCTTGGCGGCCAGCGGCCCGATCGCGCCGATCGCGCCGGCCGGGGCCGGCATGCCGACGAAGTATTCCTTCTCATAAGCGGGCTTGTCGACGTCGAGCATCGCGTTGAACCTGGCCAGCCGCAACACGATGCAGACGGCGTACAGCAGCACCACGATCCAGCCCACTCGCGACTGCGAGAGCAGCGTGCCGTAGACGATGAACGCCGGTGCCACACCGAAATTCACCGCGTCGGCAAGTGAGTCGATCTCCTCGCCCATCCGGGAGGTCGCCTTGAGAATCCGCGCGATGCGGCCGTCGAGTGCGTCGAGGATCGCGGCGACCGCCAGAAACGCCATCGCCTCCGTCGGGCGGTTGTCCAGCGCCATCTTCACCGACGTCAGTCCGAGGCAGATGGCTGCCACGGTCATGGCGCTCGGCAGGATTCGCAGGCTCACGACCGGCGCCTTGATGCGCGGTTTCACGGCAGTTCGGCCAGTACGGTCTCGCCCGCCAGCGACCGCTGTCCGATGCTGACCAGGATGTTGGAGCCCGCAGGCAGGTAGGTGTCCAGTCGCGAGCCGAAGCGGATGAGTCCGTAGGTGTCGCCGATGGTGAGCTTGTCGCCGACCTTGACTTTGCAGACGATCCGCCGCGCCACCAGCCCGGCGATCTGCACGGCGACCACCTCGACGCCTTCGGGGGTGCGGATCACGACGCTGTTGCGCTCGTTGTCCTCGCTCGCGGCCGCCAGATCTGCCGAGCCGAACACCCCGGGTCGGTGCTCGACAGCGACCACCTCGCCACCGATCGGGGCGCGCTGTACGTGCGCGTCCAACACCGACAGGAAGATGCTGATGCGCGGCAATGGCGTTGCCGGCAAGCCAAGTTCAGCAGGGGGAACTGCCTCCTCGATGAGACAGATCAGACCATCTGCCGGAGCGACGACGAGGCCGGGGCGGGTGGGCGGCATGCGCGGCGGGTGTCGGAAGAATGCGGCGTTGGCGGCGGCCGAAGCCAGCCCCACGCGCCGCAGCCATTTGCTGCGGTGGCCCGCCGCGGCGACAGCGAGGCTGACCCCGACGAACGGAAGGCCCTCGGGGTGCATCGGCGGTACCGCGGAACGCACCAGCGCCACGAGTCGCGCGGGGCCTGTTTTGAGGTCGGGGCGTCTGGCCATCGTGCAGCGATTCTACGGGCGGGCCTTCCGGCCCATAGGCCTATGCCAAGTCCCACACACGCACGGCCGAACCCGCGGCGACCTCCGCGACGTCCTCGTCGATCTCCAGCAGGCAATCGGCCGAGGCCAGCCAGCGCAGATGGTGTGAGGCCGGGGGGCCGTAGCTGGTCACGGTGCCCGCGTCGCGGTCGAGGACGCCGCGGCGGAACTGACGCTTGCCGCGCGGCGAGGTCAGATCCTCGGCAAGCACGGCCGTTCGCCGTGGCCGCTCGGGATTCGGCAACCCCATCGCCGAGCGCAGCGGCGCGCGGATGAACACCTCGAACGACACCAGTGCACTGACCGGATTGCCGGGCAGCGTGATGATCGGCGTGCCGTTCACGGAGCCCGCGCCCTGCGGCATGCCCGGCTGCATGGCCACCTTGACGAACTCGACCTCGCCGCCGCGGCCCGTCCCCCGCAAGCGGGAGTTACCCCCAGTCGTCGGCGCTGGAGCTCCGAGCGAATCCTTGACCACCTCATACGCCCCGGCACTGACCCCGCCGCTGGTGATGATCAGGTCGGCATCGCCTGCATGGCGGGTCAGCGCGTCGCGAAACGTCGCGACGTCGTCGCCGGTCATCGGTGCGGCGACCACTTCGCCGCCTGCGTCGCGGACGGCCGCGGCCAGCATCACCGCGTTCGACTCGTAGATCTGGCCGGGCTGCAGGGGCGTGCGAGGGGCCACCAGCTCCGAACCGGTCGACATCACCAGGACCCGTTGCCGCGGAACCACTTTCAGCTCGCCCAGGCCCAGCGCGGCGGCCAGGCCAAGCGACGCCGGGGTGAGCAGCTGACCGGCCCGCAGCACCGTGGTGCCCGCTGTGACGTCCTCGCCTGCGCGGCGGACGTGCTGGCCTGCTGCGGCGCTCGCGCGGATGGACACCGTGTCGGTGGCGCCGTCGGTGGCCTCGACGGGAACCACCGCGGTTGCGCCCGCGGGCAGTGGCGCACCCGTCATGATGCGGTGTGCCGTACCGGGTTTCAGCGTGAGCAGGTCGGTGCGGCCTGCGGGGATGTCCTCGGCCACCGGCAGTAGCACCGGTTGCTCGGGTGTCGCCGCGGCGACGTCGTCGGCCATCACCGCGTACCCATCCATCGCCGAGTTGTCGAACCCGGGGAGCGACAGCGGCGCCACCACGTCTTCGGCGAGCGCCAGGCCGAGTGTCTCGGCGAGCGGCAGCGTGACCGGCGGCTTGCTGGTGATCAGGCCGGCGACGACGCGCTGGTGTTCCTCGACGGTACGCATCAGACGGGGTACGTCACGCCGGTGAGCTCTTCGGACACCGTCCACAACCGGCGCTGAAGTTCTTGATCGTGCGACTGTGCGCTCGACTCAACGACTTTCGGGTGACCCTTTTGTTCGGCAAAGCCGCCTGGTCCGTAGTATTGCGCGTTCAGCGCGCTCCGATCGGTGGCTGCGCGCAGGGTCGGTTCTGCACCCATCTCCGGCCCCTGGGCGATGAAGTTCGACCAGACGAACTGGCTGACCTGCTTGATGCCCCCCGGCATGTTGCGCAGTAATTCGGTGTCGGCCGCACCTGGGTGCGCGGCCAGCGCGATCGTCGGGGCACCCTTGACTTTCAGCCGCCGCGCAAGCTCGTAGGTGAACAAGAGGTTGGCCAGCTTGGACTGGCCGTACGCGACGACCCGGTTGTAATTGCGGTCCAGATTCAGATCGTCGAAATGGATCTTCGCGCGGATGCGGTGGCCAACACTGCTGACCGTCACGACCCGAGAGCCGTCCACCGGCAGCATGTTGTCGAGGAGCCGACCGGTCAGCGCGAAGTGGCCGAGGTGGTTTGTGCCGAATTGCAGCTCGAACCCGTCCTTGGTGGCGGCCTTGTCGGTGTACATGACCCCTGCGTTGTTGATCAACAGGTCGATGCGCGGGAACGTGGCGCGTAGTTCGTCGGCCGCCTTGCGGACGTTCTCCAAGGATGTCAGGTCCAGCTGTTGTACCGCCACGACGGCGTTCGGGCTCGCCGCTCTGATTCGGTTGGCGGCATCGTTGCCCTTGTCGAGGTTGCGCACCGCCAGCACCGTATGCGCGCCCTTGTCGGCGAGCACGGCGGCCGCTCCGTAACCGATGCCGGTATTCGCGCCGGTGACGATGGCGACCCTGCCGGATTGATCGGGCACGTCGGCCGCGGTCCATTTGGCACTCATGGGGCTCAACATACTCAGCGGCTCGCGTCTTGCGTCGCCGGTTAGTTTCGTTCTGTGGGTGAGCGAATTGTCGCGAAGGTCGTCGGCACGCTGATCGGTGCCGTTGTGGTGTTCCTCGGACTGCTGCTGATCGGGCTGCGATGGCAGGTCGGGCCGGTGGTGGACTTCGTCCGGCGGATGAACCGGTCGGTGACGAACCCGCGAGTGATGCGCACCGCGGGTACCTCACAGACCGCGACCGCCGTCATTCAGCACGTCGGGCGGAGGTCCGGCCGGACCTACGAAACGCCGATCGACATCATCGAAACAGCGACCGGCGTGCTGATCGCGCTGCCGTACGGGGATCGTGCCGACTGGACGCGCAACGTGCTGACCACCGGCGCCGCGACGGTGCTCATGCAGGGCGAGCGAGTCGATGTCGACCGGCCGACCATCGTCGCTACGGCCGATGTGGCGGCCCTGATCCCGCGACGGACGATGCGAATGCTGCGGCTGTTCGGCGTCAACCAGTATCTACATCTCGAAATACCATGAATCTGGTCGAGCCGGCCAATCCGCCCAGCCGGAAGGCGCCGCTGGTGTGGGCGATCGGCGCCGCGATCCCGTGGCTCATCCTGGCGGTCGGCCAGGTGGTCTGGTTCGCGATCGATCGGCGGCCGCTGTGGCTGCACAGCCTCGCCGCCGCGGCCACCGTCCTCGGCATCGTGGTGTTCGTCGTGATCGTCCCCCTGTGGCGATACCGCGTGCACCGCTGGGACATTGACCCCAAAGCGGTGTACACCCGAACGGGTTGGCTTGTGCAGGAGCGCCGGATCGCGCCGATCTCCAGGGTTCAGACGGTCGACACCGAGCGTGGCCCGCTGGACCAGTTGTTCGGACTGGCGAACGTGACGGTGACGACGGCCTCGTCGGCGGGCGCGGTGCGGATAGTGGCGCTGGACTCCGATGTCGCCGACCGGGTCGTTGCCCGGCTCACCTATATAGCGTCTCTCGGAGCCGAGGACGCGACGTGACCGCTGATGCCGGCCAGGTGTGGCAACGGCTCAGCCCGCGCATGCTGCTGGTGCATCCGGTGCACGAGGTGCTGCGCCAGATACCGCTGCTTATCGGGTCGGTGGTGCTCGGGTCGGCGACAGGTAACCCCATGTGGACGCTGTTCGGGCTGGCGCTCATCGTCGGCTACGGCGTGGCGCGCTGGTTCACCACCACCTATCGGATCGACACCGAAGAGGTGCAGCTGCGCACGGGTGTGCTTCAACGCAAGGTTCTTTCGGTGCCGCGCAACAGGATTCGGTCTGTATCCACCGACGCGCGGCTGTTACACAGGCTGCTCGGGTTGACGGTGCTGCGCGTCAGCACCGGCCGGGAGGCCAGGCCCGACGCTGCATTCGCGCTCGACGCGGTCGAGGCCGACCAGGTGCCCCGGCTGAGGGCGATTCTGCTGGCGGACTCGTTGGCCCCGGCCGAGGAGGAGCCGGCCACGCCGGACCGTGAGCTGGCACGGTGGCAGCCGTCGTGGCTGCGCTACAGCCCGCTGAGCTTCACCGGGCTGGCGATGATCGCAGCCGCCGTCGGAGTGGTCTATCAGGCCGGCGCCGGTGCGGCACTACAGAATTCGCGGCTCGCTCGGTCCGGACTGGACGCGGCGGAGCGTTTCGGGGTCGCCGCGAGCGTGGTCGTGGTGGCGGTCTCGGTGTTGGTCGTGTCAGTGGTGTTGTCGGTACTGCGGTCGTTGGTGACGTTCGGCAATCTGGTGCTGCGTCGCGATGCCGACCTGCTGCACCTCGAGCATGGTCTGCTGCGGGTGCGCGAGCACACCTTCGACATGCGCCGGTTGCGCGGCGGAACGCTGCGGGAACCGCTGTTGGTGCGGCTGTTCGGGGGAGCGCGGGTGGACGCGGTGATGACGGGCGTGGGTGGCGCAGGGGAAGCGTCGCTGCTGCTGCCGCCATGCCCGCGGGCGACGGCGGAGGCCGTGCTGTCCGACTTGATCGTCCGGCCTGACGTGGTCACCGGCGCGCTGCAGGTGCACGGCCAAGCGGCGACGCGCAGGCGCTGGACGCGGGCTTTGGCGCTGCCTGGGGTGCTGCTGGTGGCGATGGCCATGCTGTACTCGCGGACGCCGGTGTGGCTGTGGCCGGCGTGGGCCGTGCTGACGGTGTGCTGCGCACTGCTCGCGCTCGACCGGTCGCGGGCGCTGGGGCATCGGGTAGACGCGGAGTGGCTGGTGGCGCGGGCAGGCAGCCTGCACCGGCGGCGGGACTGCATCGCTGCGGCGGGAATCATCGGCTGGACGGTGCGGCAGACGCTGCTGCAGCGCCGTGCCGGGGTGGCGACGCTGATCGCAGCGACGGCGGCCGGAGTCAAGCGGTACCAGGTGGTCGACGTTCCCGCGGAGTTGGCATGGTCGATCGCGGCGGCCGCCTCACCGTGGGTCGCCGACAATGAGTGGGCGCGAACGTGACCGGGCGGCGCGGGCCAGGCTGGACCGACCGTCGCGGGAGATCCGGCGGCCGAGCACTCGCCCGTCGCGCCGGGTCAGGCTGTGGTTGCGCTCGGCCAACAGGTCCAGCTGCTGCCAGCTGAGCCCGTCGAGGCCGCCGTCGGAGTCGTGGGTGGTGACGACGACCGCACCTCGAAGAAGTGGTACGGTGTCAGCAGTGAATCCCGTTGTCGCCAAAAGCATTTCGGTGGCGCAGCGGTTGACGGGGCGATGACACGGCCGCGTTGACGGGGTGAACCAGAAGTCGAATTGCCGATCGGCGCTGGTCAGGCTTTCAAGTGCGAAGTCGTAGACGAGTGCCGCGATATCGGCCCTGGTGTACGCGCGGGCTTCATAGATCACGCCATCGGGACTGAAGTAGAGGACCGTGTGCATGCGGCTGTCCTATTCGCTGGTGCTGCGCTGCGATATGGATTTGCCGCGTAACGGTCGAGCTAAACCCTCGGTTGTCGAGTCGTCCGCGCCCAGGCGCCAACGACTGTTCTCATCCATTGAGTTGCGCGTCGGCCGTCACCCAGCGAGTCGACTTCTTTCTCCCCGACGGCTCGGGTGTTCAGAAGGTCGTGCACGAGTGCCAATCCACCCGGGCCGGGTCGG
>Ga0157375_10000342_pt1 | contig 42091 bp, 36 predicted proteins | sample M35metaG_FD_115311 | JGI IMG/M metagenome (GOLD analysis project Ga0157375, IMG submission 115311) | Miscanthus rhizosphere microbial communities from Kellogg Biological Station, Michigan, USA - M3-5 metaG | ecosystem: Host-associated > Plants > Roots > Rhizosphere > Soil | place: USA: Michigan...
AAAGTCGAGCGTACGCTCGAACGCGAGCCACTCGCTTTGCACCGGGTCGACGTAGTCGCTGCCCAGCCGAATGCGGATTGCAGTCGCATCGGCAACGGGTATCCGCGTGTCTGTATTACGGGCGAAGCCGAAATGGCGTTCGTGGTGGTGGATTGGAGCGCGCTCCCAGACGCCGGCGATGAATGTGCCCTGGGTCGGGCTTGCGGATTCCTCGAAGCCGCCGCGTACACCGACCGCCCCGTTGGCGAGCGCGAACAAGGTTTCATCGCGCGCGGCTACGTCACTTCGCCAGGTCGATTGGGTCAGGCGCCACGGCTCCGCCGTGAAGGCCGCAGCGTTGTTGCCCGAACGCGGAGCGGCCAGCGTTTCGCGTGGTGCAAACCCGGTCCGCGACTGGTGAAACGGCTGGAAGGAATCAACGCTCACGCGCGACCGCAGCTCAAGGCAGACAGCCGGCGAAGATTCACGTCGGTGCAGCAGCACACAAACGCCAGCAGTTGCCTTTCTTGCATCCCGCTCCCTCCCGCAAACCAACGGCAACCGCGCGCTTGGATACGCGTCTGGTCAACTGCCGTTGCAATTGTTATCGAAACTTAACATTGAATGGTACCGATATCAAGACACCGATAACATATGCTGCGAGCGCACATGGATTGGCAGGGTGCCCGGCATCAACGAAGCGTTGCCGGCCGGATTGGACGTCCAGTTGCGCACGCGCCACACTAGTGCCGGACACGTCCCGGAAGGGATTCGTGCGGCATTCTCGACAAGTCGGACCGTGCAGTTTCGCAGGGACTAACGCAACGCATGAGCAAATCCAGACGTGGTGCAAAAACCGCTGCCCGTTCCGCGGTTCCAATAACGATGGCAGACCTGGCCGAACTGGCCGGCGTATCCAAAATCACCGTTTCGCGCGCGCTGAGCGAGAGCGGCATCGTCAACGCAGATACGCGTGCACGAGTGCGGGCCCTTGCCGCCGAACATGGCTACCGGTTCAACGTCAGCGCGCGCAATCTGCGCCTGCGCCACAGCCACACGATTGCGGTCATCGTCGAAATGACGCCGAGCCTGAATCGGCCGATGTCGGATCCGTATCCGCTCGAACTGCTCGGCGGCATTGCCCAGGAACTCGCCACCGTCAACTACAGCGTCCTGCTGACGACGCGTCAGGGTGCTTTCGCCCCAGCCGTCCAGGCGGCAGATGCCATGATCCTGCTGGGCCAGGGCGCCAAGCTGCAGGCCGTGCATTTGTTCGATCGCCTGCGCCTGCCGATGGTGGTCTGGGGCGCCCCGAGCCCCGGCGATCAGCACATCGTCGTCGGCAGCGACAATCGACTCGGTGGCATGAGCGTCGCCGAACGCTTCGTTTCGCTCGGCCGCCGCCATCCGGTTTTTCTCGGCAATACCGATCATCCCGAAATGACCGATCGCCATGCCGGTTTCGCCGAATTCCTCAAGGCGCGCGGCGTCATGCCGATCGTCGTCGACCACAAGCCCTTCACGACCGAGTCGGGAATCGAGGCAGTGCAGTCGCTGATTCGTGCAAAGACGAAGTTCGATGCAATTTTTGCCTGCAACGACCTTCTCGCAATGGGTGCCATCCGCGCGCTGACCGAACAGGGTTACCGCGTGCCCGAGGACGTTTCGGTAGTCGGCTACGACGACACGCCGCTCGGCGCCACGTTCATTCCGCCGCTGTCTTCGGTGCACCAGAACTGGCACGACGGCGGCATTCTGCTTGCACGCAAGGCCCTCGCATTGGTTCGCGGCGATCGGGTCAAGTCGGAAACGCTGCCGAGCCACCTGGTCTTGCGTTCTACCTGAGCTCACGCGGGATCCACGCGAACCGGCGCTTCACGATTTGCGAGCGCATACGCTCCCTGCCGAAATGGGTCGGGCGTACCGCCGTCTATCGAGGTGTCGAGTTTCTTTCGCTCGCTGCCGGCGTTGTGGATCGACACCCTCACTACTCACGGCGTCGCTCGGCGAGCTTGCTTCCAGTGCTTCGTACACTTCCTGAAGGCGACGCATCGACGACCTCGGCGACGGAATGCCGGCAGTCCTAGTTCAGCTCTCGCACCCAGATGTTTCGAAAGCTGATCGGCGCGCTCGGATCGCCATGCGCCTGCAGTTCGATCGGTGCGCGGTCGTACTTGCGGTACGCCGGCTTGCCGATATAGAGCGTCTCGCCGAGCAAGCGGAAATGATTCTGGACCAGCACTCCGTTGTGCAACACCGTTACGTCGGCCGGCGTTTCCAGCGTGCCGTCGGCATGGAAGGTCGGAGCGGTCCAGACCACATCGTAGGTTTGCCAGTCGCCAGGCTTGCGCGACGCGTTGACCAGTGGAGGCGCCTGTTTGTAGACGCTCGCCGCCTGGCCGTTGACGTAGGTCTTGTTTTCCCAGGAGTCCAGTATCTGGATTTCGTATCCCTGATCGCCGCGCCCCGTTGATGCGAGGTACAGCCCACTGTTACCGCGCGCCTGACCCTCGCCGGTAATATCCGCCGGGATACGCCACTCGAGGTGCAACTGATAATTCTTGAACAGGCGCTTGGTCGCGATATTCCCGGTCGCCTTGTCGACGACGAGTGTACCGTTGTCGACACGCCAGCCCGCCGGCGAGCCGTCCTTGACCCTTACCCATTCGTCGAGATTGCGTCCGTCGAACAGAATGATCGCGTCGGACGGAGCCGCCCCGGCACTGGCTCCAGGCAATACCTTGACTGGAACCGGGGCCCACTGTTCGGTGTCTTCGGGCTTTGCTGCACCGGCTGACTCCTTGGCGGCGGCACTTTGATTTCCCGATGCGCCCTGCGCGGAAACGTGCTGAAAACTTGCCAAGCCGGCGACCAGCATTGCCAGACCGCCCAGACAGATCATCAAGTCTTTTTTCATGAGCAGCGGCCTCCGGCCGTTCAAGACGGCGGGTTGGATGAATATTTGAGGCTTCACGCTTCGTCTATTGCGTCTTCGCAAAGTCGTCGAATGCGCGGTCGGTGACGCGAATGATGTGATCGCGAATGAACGCTGCTCCCTCGCGCGCGCCATCTTCGGGATGCTTCAGGCAGCATTCCCATTCGAGCACTGCCCAGCCCGGGTAGTCGTATTGCGCAAGCTTGCTGAACACGCGCTTGAAATCAATCTGTCCGTCGCCGAGCGAGCGGAAGCGACCCGCCCGCTCCAGCCAGTCCTGGTACCCGCCGTACACACCGGACCGACCATTCGGATGGAATTCCGCATCCTTCACGTGAAATGCGCGAATGTGCTCGTGATAGATATCGATGAACGCCAGATAGTCGAGTTGCTGCAGGACGAAGTGGCTGGGGTCGTACAGGATATTGGCCCGCGGGTGCTGTCCCACGGCACCCAGAAAGCGCTCGAATGTCACGCCGTCGTGCAGATCCTCGCCGGGATGAAGTTCGAAGCAGACATCCACGCCAGCTTCATCGAAGGCATCCAGTATCGGCCGCCAGCGCTTGCCGAGTTCGGCGAATGTTTCCTCGACCAGCCCCTTGGGACGTTGCGGCCACGGATAGAACAGGTGCCACGCCAGCGCACCGGAAAACGTCGCGTGCGCATTCAAGCCGAGATTGCGGCTGGCACGCGCGGCAAGTTTCAACTGGTCGATCGCCCATTGCTGGCGGTCCGCGGGCCGGCCGCGGACGGCCGCGGGCGCGAATCCGTCGAAGTACTGATCGTAGGCCGGATGAACCGCCACCAGCTGTCCCTGCAGGTGCGTCGACAGTTCGGTGACGCTCAATCCGTGTGCGGACAGCATGCCGGCGAGGTCGTCGCAATAACCCCTGCTCTGAGCGGCCTTGTCGAGATCGAACAGACGACCGTCGGTCGTCGGAATCTGGATGCCCTTGTAGCCCAGCGATGCTGCCCACGCGGCGATGGTTTCGAGCGAATTGAACGGCGGCTGGTCGCCCGCGAATTGCGCCAGAAAAATGCCCGGTCCCTGCAAAGTAATCACGTTCTCACCTCACGACTGACAGCCGGCTGCGTTCCGTTCGAGCGGTCCTTCGCTTTCTTCGATGCAGCCGGAACGTCATGCATGATCTGCCCATGCCGGGTCGCCGGGTGTGTAAGGCAAGCACGGATCGAAGCGGCCCGGAACCTCGGCGTAGCGCATGACTTTCGTGTAGCCGATTTCCGACGTGAAGTATCCGAGCATCGCGAGCTCTTTCATCATGCGGAAGTAATGCGCCGGTTTCTTGGGAACCTCCCCGACGGCCCTGACGCCGACGACCGGCAAGTCATTGTTCGGGTCGTCCGGCAGATTCTGATCCGCCTTTGCTGCCGGCGCAGCAGCGGGCCGCGGTGCCAGTCCTTTCTCCCTGCGCTCCGCCGCGTCGCGCGCATCCATCACGCGCACTTGCTCGCGGTCCAGCGCCGTCAGCAGCGCGAGCCGCTGCGCCGGCGTTGCTTGCATGAAGGTGACGTCCTTCGCCTTCTTCATGGCCTCGTCAATCTTGCGCATGCCTTCACGGAAAATCCTCTGCTCCGCGGGCCAGTAACTCTCGGTGACCATCAGCGCCATGAAAGCGCCCGTCTTCGCCGCCTTGGCGCCGGGCGTTTTTGTTTCCGGCAGGATCGTCTCGGCGATCTCGTCGAGAAAAGCGATGTCGGCGGCCGTGAACTCCCCGACCGATCCCTCGACAAGCGGGCTCGCGTTTTCAACAGCGGCCAGCAGGCGATTTCCACCAATGAATGCGGCGCCGCCGAGCAACGCGCTGACTCGACGAATCGCTTCGCGGCGGCTGACAAGCCGAAGCTGCCCTGTTTCTGAAGTCATTGTCAGGTCTCCGGCATCACAGGTTGCGGCGATTGAGTTCTTGCACGGCGAAATCCGCCGCGCGGGCGGTCAGCGCCATGTACGTGAGCGACGGGTTCTGACACGCGGACGATGTCATGGACGATCCATCCGTGACGAACACGTTCGGGGCATCCCATACCTGGTTGTGCGCGTTGAGCACGGACGTCTTCGGGTCTCGTCCCATGCGCGCCGTGCCCATCTCATGGATGCCCATCCCCGGGAAATAGCCGCTGTCGTAGGTCGAGACGTCCTTTGCCCCGGTCTGCTCGAGCATCTCGGCCATGTCGTTGATCATGTCCTTGCGCATCAGGCGCTCGTTCTCGCCGGTGGCGCAATCGATCTTGAGCACGGGCAGGCCCCACTTGTCCTTTCTTTCGTGATCGAGCCCTGCGACGTTGGCATGATTGGGAAGCATCTCGCCAAACGCCGTGGCGCCGAACTTCCAGGGACCCGGCGTCGAGGCCTCATCCTTGAAGGTTGCGCCGATCCCCAACTCCTTCACGGCGCGCATCCAGCCGTCGCGGCTCGCACTGCCCTGGTAGCCGAAGCCGCGCAGGTAATCGCGCTTGTCGCCGAACAGGTTGCGATAGCGCGGGACATAGATGCCGTTGGGACGACGGCCGAAGTAGTACTTGTCGTCCAGTCCCTCGAGAAACCCCTCGGCGCCGGCGCGGAAGTGATGATCCATGAGGTTGTGGCCGAGTTCGCCGGAGCTGCTGCCGAGCCCTCCGGGCCACACATCGGTCGCCGAACGCATCAGCAGCCAGGTCGAGTTGAGCGTTGATGCGCACAGAAAGATGACCTTCGCGGTGTACTCGGTGGTCTGCTCGGTGACGGCGTCGAGCACACGCACGCCGGTGGCGCGCTTGTGCTTCTTGTCGAGCAGAACTTCAGTCACGATCGACCACGGCTTCAACGTGAGCTTGCCGGTCTTCGCCGCAGCCGGCAGCGTCGACGACTGCGTGCTGAAGTAGGCGCCGTAAGGACAGCCCAGCCAGCACGCGTTGCGGTATTTGCATGCCGAGCGTCCTTCGAGCGCCTTGGTCGCGTTCGCGACTCGACCGATGATCATCCGGCGCTTGCCGTCGAAGGCATCCTTCAATCGGCCGGCGAGCAATTCCTCGCCGCAATTGAAGGGCATTGCCGGCAGGAATTGTCCGTCGGGCAGTTGCGGCAATCCTTCGCGTGAACCGGAAATCCCCGCGTGCCTTTCGACATGGTCGTACCACGGCGCCAGTTCGTTGTAGCGAATCGGCCAGTCGACCGCGATGCCCTCCTTCGCGTTTGCCTCGAAATCGAAGTCGCTCCAGCGGTAGCTTTGGCGTCCCCACATCAGCGAGCGGCCGCCGACCTGATAGCCCCGGTACCAGTCGAAGCGCTTGACCTCGGTGTAAGGCGACTCCTTCTCGTTCACCCAGAAGGCGAGGTTCTTCTCGTTGAGCACGTCCCGCCTGAGCACCTGGTAGGCTTCCTCCATCGCCGTCGTGCGGCCGCCGCGGTGCAGATATTCCCACGGACCTTTCGTCGCGTTGACGTAATCCTTGATGTGCTCGACGTTGCGCCCACGCTCGAGCAGCAGGACGCGCAGCCCCTTCTCGGTAAGCTCCTTCGCCGCCCATCCGCCGGATATCCCGGAGCCGACCACGATGGCGTCGAAGCTGGTGGATTGCATCGCTGTCTCCCTGGGTGCCGGCGGCTAATGTAATCCTTTGCGTTTCTCGTGGACAACCCGGACCAACGTCGATCGCGTGTTTACAACTCTCCCGCTGGCGTTTGCATTACGATAGCCGGCATGGCGTCGCCCAGAAAACCTCTCGGGAAAGCGAAGATCAGGATGGGTCTGATCGGCCCGGGATTCATCGCGGCGCATCACATCGACGCCGTGCGGCGCCTCGGCAACGTCGAGGTTGCGGCGATCGCCGGGTCGACCTTCGAGTCGGCACGGCGCAAGGCGCGCGAGTGGAATATCGCCCGCGCCAGCGGCGACTACCGCGAACTGACGGGCGATCCTGCCATCGACGTCATCCACAACACGACACCGAATCATCTGCATTTCGAAGTCAGTCTGGCCGCTTTGCGCGCGGGCAAGCACGTCGTTGCCGACAAACCGCTGGCAATGGACGCCGAACAATGCCGCCAACTGCACGATGCCGCTGTGCAGGCCGGTGTTGCACATGTCGTGACGTTCAACTATCGCGGCAATCCGCTCGTGCAACACGCGCGTTCGATGGTCGCGCAGGGCGACCTGGGCAAGCTGACGTTCGTGCACGGGCAGTATCTGCAGGACTGGCTGGCCGACGACACGGTGTATTCGTGGCGCCTGGACCCGCGCAAGAGCGGCCCGAGCTCGGCTCTGCTCGATATCGGTTCGCACTGGTGCGACCTGGCCGAACACGTGTCCGGTTTGAAGATCACGTCCGTACTGGCCGATCTCGCCACGGTCGTGCCCGTGCGCTACCGGACATCGGCGTCTGGCAAGCGCCAGCGCGTGAAGGTGACCGGCGAAGATCTCGCCAGCGTTCTGTTGCGTTTCGACAATGGTGCCCGCGGCTGCCTGCGCGTCGGACAGGTGCTGCCGGGGCACAAAAACGATCTGCAACTCGAAGTAAACGGGCGCGCCGCTTCGTTGCGCTGGTTGCAGGAGCGGCAGAACGAACTGTGGATCGGCCGTTACGCGCAGCCCGACTCCGTGCTGACGAAGGACCTGGCCCTCCTCTCCGGCGATGCGCGCCGCTATGCCCACCTGCCCGCTGGTCATCAGGAAGCCTGGAGCGACGCATTCTTCAACCTGATCGCAGACGGGTACCGGTGGATAGCACAGGGCGGCGCCGTGAAGGCGAAGCCGGCGGCGCTGCCGACATTCGCCGACGGCTACCGCAGCGCGCGCCTGATCGAAGCGATGCTGCGCAGCCACGCAGACGGCGGCGTCTGGACCCAACCCGCAGAACCCGCGAAGAGAGTACGCAAACCATGACGACGATGAAGGCGCGCCTGGCGCTGATGATGTTCCTGCAGTTCTTCATCTGGGGCGCCTGGTACGTGACGCTCGGCACCTGGTTGTCGACATCGCTGCATTTTTCCGACCAGCAGATCGGCTGGGCCTATGGCACGACGGCAATCGGTGCGATCGTCTCGCCGTTCTTCGTCGGCCTGATCGCGGATCGCACGTTCGCCGCGCAACGCCTGGCCGGCGTCCTGCATGCGCTAGGCGCCGCGTTGCTGCTGTTCGCTTCGATGCAGTCGTCGTTCATTCCCCTGTATGTCGCGGTGCAGCTCTATGCGCTGTGCTACATGCCCACGCTCGCGTTGACGGCTTCGCTGGCGATGCGTCAGATGACCGACACGAAGCAGGAATTCGGCATGGTGCGCGTGTTCGGCACGCTCGGCTGGATCGTCGCCGGCCTGGCGATCGGCGCCCTGGGCGTGGAAGCGACCGCGACGCCGATGCACTTCGCCGCCGCGGCGTCGCTGCTGATGGCGCTCTACTGCTTCACGCTGCCGGACACGCCGCCGCTCGCGCGCGGCACCGATTTCCAGTGGCAGCACGTCATCCCCCTCGAATCCGTGCGCCTGCTGCGGCGCCGCTCGATGGCCGTCTTCGCACTCGCGTCGCTGCTGATTTGTATACCTTTGCAGTTCTACTACGCGTTCACGAACCTGTATCTGAACGAGATCGGCGTGCACAACGCCGCCGGCAAGATGACCGGCGGACAGATGTCGGAGGTGCTCTGCATGCTGCTGATCCCATGGTTCTTCCGCCGCCTCGGGGTGAAGTGGATGCTCGCCCTCGGCATGCTGGCTTGGGTCGTGCGCTATGCCGCGTTCGCATACGGCAATGCCGATGCGCTGGTCTGGATGCTCTGGCTCGGCATCATCCTGCACGGCATCTGCTTCGACTTCTTCTTCGTCGTCGGCCAGATCTACATCGACCGCGAAGCGCCGCCGACACTACGCGCCGCGACACAGGGGCTGATCACGTTCATCACCTACGGCGCGGGCATGTTCATCGGCGCCTGGCTTTCCGGCCGCGTCGTCGATGCTTATGCTCTGGTTGGCGCAGGCGGCGCCGTCACACACGACTGGCAGGCGATCTGGATGTTTGCCGGAATCTGTGCCGCGGTGGTATTGGCGTTTTTCCTGCTGGCGTTCACGGACAACGAACATGCGGCCGCTGAAACCGCCGGCGCGAAAGCACCACAATCCGCCTGACGCCCTGCCGCGCAACAGGTGTGCGAAGGAGAAGTACATGAACGCGGGATCTCGCAGGCGATTTCTCATGCAATCGGGCCAACTTGCTGCAGCTGCATTCGCGTCACCGTGGTTGTCGCGCTCCGTGCCGGCGAATCCGCTTGGCAAGCCGATCGGCATCCAGCTGTACACGGTGAACGGGCCGATGCAGGAAGAGCCTGCAGGCACGCTGAAGAAGCTGCGCAAGATCGGTTTCGGCGTGGTGGAGTCCGCCGGCTTCGGCAACCTGTCGGCGAAGCAATTCCGTCGACTTCTCGACGACGCGGGCCTGGTCTGTCCGAGTGCTCATTTGAGCTTCGATCCCGACAACCTCGGCGCTGCGTTCGACGATGCGCACGCATTGGGGGCGACTTACGCGACCAGCGGATCGCTGGATGCGCTGGTGAAGGCTGCCAATCCTGCGGCCGCATTGGAGAAGCGGGCAATGAGTCTCGATGAAGCGAAGCGGACGGCGGAACTTGCCAGCCGCATCGGCACAGCGGCGAAGCGCGCCGGACTGCAATACGTCTATCACAACCACGCCCGTGAATTCGCCGACCAGGGCGGTACGATCAGCTACGACGTTCTGCTGCGCGAGACCGATCCGGAACTGGTCAAGTTCGAGGTCGATTGCGGCTGGATGATCTTCGCCGGGCACGATCCTGTTGCGTACTTCAACAAGTATCCGAACCGGTTTCCGCTGATTCACGTCAAGGATTTCCTGCCGGAATCCGACAGGAAATCCGGTCAAATGCTCGGCGCGGAACTCGGGCGCGGCGTCGTCGACTACAAGCCGATCTTTGCCGCCGCCGCCAAGGCCGGCCTGCAGCATTGTTTCGCCGAGCAGGAAGGACCGTTTTCGCGCATGAATCAGCTGCAGGCTGCGCAGGTTGATTACGACTACCTGCACTCGCTCGGGTGAAGGACTAGCGCGCACATGTCCACACTCGGTATCGCGGAATCCGTTCCCGGCAAGGCGGTTCGCTTCAGGGCGTTGCATGTCTGACGAACCGTGCAGTGCGGGCCGACGCGCCATGCTCGGCGGCCTTGTGGCTGCGGCGGGTGCGCTTGCGAGCTCGAGCGCGGCTGAAGCGCTGGCGTCGCCGGTCGCTGCAAAGCCGACTCCGGGTGCCGGCAGGCTCAAGCAGTCGGTCTGCCGATGGCCCTACAACAAGGTTCCGCTCCCAGAATTCTGCCGCCGCACGAAACAGCTCGGCCTCGCCGCGGTCGACCTGCTGCAAGCAGACGAGTGGCCGATCGCGCACGATGCCGGACTGGAAGTTTCCCTGGGTTACCCGAGCCGGCGCGACAAGTTCATCGAAACCGGTTTCAACGATCCGGCCAATCACGCATTGCTGATCAAGGAGCTGGAGATCGCACTGCCGCTCGCGGCGCACGCGCGCGTGCCGAATGTGATCGCGATGTTCGGCAATCGCAGTGCGCAGATAGACGAGTCTGCAGCGATTGCCAACTGTGTCGCGGGGCTTTCGAAGATTGCGCCGCTGGCGGTGGAACTCGGCGTCACGATTTGCGTGGAACTGCTGAACAGCAAGGTCGACCACGCCGGATACCAGGGGGATCGCACCGCGTTTGGCGTCGCGGTCATGCAAGGCGTCGACTCGCCGCGCGTGAAACTGCTCTACGACATCTACCACATGCAGATCATGGAAGGCGACGTCACTCGCACGATTCGCGAGAACATCCGCTGGATCGGACACTTTCACACCGGGGGCGTCCCCGGCCGGCATGAGATCAACGAGAAGCAGGAGTTGAACTATCACGCAATTGTCGCGGCAATCGCGGACTTGGACTATCAGGGCTATGTCGCACACGAGTTCGTGCCGACGCGGCCCGATCCGTTTGCGTCGCTTGCCGAGGCGGTTCGGGTATGCACGGTATGAGCCCGTTAGTCATAGCGGAGCTGGTCCAGCCGGGGTCCAGCCTTTGCGACATGGTCCGATTGAATCCGTTCGCCCTGAGCGTAGGCGCGAAGCGCCGAAGTCGAAGGGCCTTCACGCCAGCGTTTCGACTTCGCTTGCGACGCAAGCTACGCTCAACGCGAACGGCGTTTTAGAATTCAAGCCAAACCCGATTGGCTGTAAGAGCTGGATCCCGGCTTTCGCCGGGATGACGAGAAGTTCGACGTTCCTCTGGACTACTGAAGACATAGCCAATGCCCTTCATCACATCCGCTACTGCCGCAAAAGAGCACTACGATGTCATCGTCGTCGGTTCCGGCGCCGGCGGCGGCCAGACCGCCTACACGTTGACGATGGAGGGCGCGCACGTCCTCATGCTCGAGGCCGGGCGCAAGTACGATCCTGCCACCGAGACGCCGATGTTCCAGACGCCCGACCTGGCGCCCCTGCGCGGCGACGGAACGACGGACAAGCCTTTCGGTTTCTACGACGCCACAGTCGACGGCGGCTGGCAAGTGCCCGGCGAGCCTTACGTGCAGACGCGCACCGACGACGCCGGGCGATTCGACTGGTGGCGCGCGCGCATGCTTGGCGGGCGCACGAATCACTGGGGACGCATTTCGCTGCGCAACGGTCCGTATGATTTCAAGCCGTACTCGCGCGATGGCCTCGGCTTCGACTGGCCGATCTCATACGAGGACATGGCGCCGTACTACGACAAGGTGGAAATGCTGGTCGGCGTCTACGGCACTAGCGAAGGACTCGAAAACACGCCGAACTCATCGCCCGGCTGCCTGCTGCCGCCGCCGAAACCGAAGGTCAGCGACCTGTTGGTTGCCGCGCGCGCCGCGAAGCTCGGCATCCCGGTGATCCCCGGTCACCGCGCGGTGCTGACGCAGCAGCTCGACTGGAAGACATCGCCGGCGAAACTGCATCCCGGCAATCCCGCCGCGCAGAAGCTCATCGCCGAGGACATGCAACGTCGCGCCGCCTGCTTCTGGGCGACGCCGTGCGGACGTGGCTGCTCGATCCGCGCCAACTATCAGTCGACGACGGTGCATCTGCCGCCGGCGCTCGCGACGGGCAAGCTCGACATCGTGACCGATGCGATGGTGCATGAGGTCACAATCGGCAAGGACGGTCGCGCTACGGGCGTCAGCTTCGTCGACAGGACCACCGGCAAGCAGCAGCACGCTACGGCGCGCGTCGTTGTGCTTGCGGCGAGCGCGTGCGAGTCCGTACGCATTTTGCTCAATTCGAAATCGCCGCTGTTTCCAAACGGACTCGCCAATTCCAGCGGCAAAGTCGGCAAGTACATCATGGACACCGTCGGCAGCAGCCTGGATGGGCAGGTTCCTCTGCTCGAAAGCCTCCCGCCGCACAACGAAGACGCCGCCAGTGGTCACCAGATGTACGTGCCGTGGTGGCTCTACCAGCACGCCGGCAAACTCGGCTTTGCGCGCGGATATCACATCGAATTCGGCGGCGGCAAGGGCATGCCCGGCCTCGGCACGGCCGCCGAACTCGAATGGTTGACCGGCGGCAGCTACGGCGCGAAGTTCAAGCAGGATGCTCGCCGCTACTACGGATCGTTTGTCGGATTCGACGGCCGCGGCGAAATGATTCCCAACGAGCACTCCTGGTGCGAAATCGATCCGACGGTAAAGGACAAATGGGGCATTCCGGTGCTGCGCTTTCACTGGCAGTGGTCGCAGCACGAGACCCGGCAGGCGGCGCACATGCAGAAGACCTTCGCCGACATCATCGAGGCGATGGGCGGGCGCGTGCGTGGGCGAGTCGAAACCGATGGCGCCAAGGCCATCGCACCCGGCGGAAGCATCATTCACGAGGTCGGCGGCGCGATCATGGGTGCCGACGCCAAGACGTCGGTCACGAACAAGTGGTGTCAGACCTGGGACGTGAAGAATCTTTTTCTCACCGACGGCGCGCCGTTTGCTTCGAACGCGGACAAGAACCCCACGCTGACGATCATGGCCAATGCCTGGCGCGTGGCCGACCAGATTCTCGAGCGCATGCGCCAAAAGGAGCTGTGATGGACCGCCGCACATCGATCAAGTGGATGCTGGCAGCCGCCGCTTCGGTGCCCTCGCTGAGAAATTATGCGTTCGGCAGCGAACCACTCGCGTCCACCACTACAGCAGGCCTCCCTGGCGCGAGCGGATACGGCACCGATCCGAATCTGGTGAATACGTACAAGGCGGGCGAGCTTTGGCCGCTGACCTTCAGCGCGAAGCAACGCAACACGGCCACCGTGTTGAGCGACCTGATCATTCCCGCCGACGAAATGTCGCCCAGCGCATCCGCGGTCGGCGTGATCGACTTCATCGACGAATGGATCAGCGCACCCTACAAGCCGAACCAGAAGGACCGCCACACCGTGCTGGAGGGTTTCGACTGGCTGGATCGCGAATCGGCAAAACGATACTCGAAGTCTTTCGCGGCGCTCGATCAGGCACAACAACGCGCCATTTGCGATGACATCTGCCACGCAGCGAAGGCCAAGCCGACATTCGCCAATGCCGCGAAGTTTTTCGCGCGCTACCGCGACCTGACCGCGGGCGGGTTCTACACGACGCCGGACGGCCGCAAGGATCTGCAGTATGTCGGCAACACGCCGCTGAAGAGCTTCGACGGGCCACCACTCGAAGTCCTCAAGAAAGTGGGCCTTGCATGACGGGCAGAATTGGCCATGCGAATCACACATATGAGTAGCAATCTCGACCTGGGAGATATTCGGTGAAAATCACGCTTGCCTTTATTGCAGCGCTGGCAGTGCTGGCGCTGGCACCAATTTGCACCGTACGCGCCAAAGCGACACTTACCTCAGCGGCTGTCACGTCCAAGGCGACGCAGCGGCCATTGCTCGAGCAAGCCAGTGCAAACAGCTGGCGTGGCTGGACCTCCGAAAGCCTGCCGAAAGGCTGGAGCGTCACCGATGGAGTCCTTTCCAAGGACGGCGAGGTCGACGATCTCGTCACACGCGAGCAGTTCGCGAACTTCGAGCTCGAGTTCGAGTGGAAACTCGGCAAAGCCGGCAACAGCGGCGTCTTCTACCGCGGCACGCGCGAGTACGACCACATTTACTGGAGTGCGCCAGAGTACCAACTCCTCGACGACGCCAACGCGCCCGACGGACGCAATCGGCTGACCAGCGCGGCCTCAGCCTACGGACTCTACCCGGCGCCCGCCGGTGTGGTGCGGCCGTTCGATCAATGGAATTCGTCGCGCATCGTCGTCAATGGCCCTCATGTCGAACATTGGCTCAACGGCAAGAAAGTCGTGGAGTACGAACTCTGGAGCCCGGACTGGAAGGCGAAAGTCGCGGCAAGCAAATTTTCGAAATACCCGAACTATGGGCTGGCGAAGAAGGGCTACATCGGCATCCAGGGCGATCATCCCGGCACGCTGGCATTGCGGCACATACAGATTCGTGAATTGCCGTAGCGTCTCTGCACTTCGCACGCGCTGGAAGTTCGCCGAACTTCAGGAAGCCCGGGCTGTACGGTGATACCACGCCCGGATCCTGGCCGGTTTGGCTCACGTCACAAGCGAAGTACGCCAGTAGCAATAGGTGAACTCCTGGATCGTACCTGACGGCGTATGGTGTGACTGCCTGTCGTGCTGCACGAGCGTGAACGGCGCGCCGAATTCGGAATCGAGTTCTTCGGCGCTGTAACGCCTGACGGGCAGCCCGCTGCATCGCGTGGGCCCGTCTTCGGCAAATGTGGCGACGATGACATGGCCGCCGGGTTTGATCGCATGAAGCAGTGTGTTGACGTAAGCCTGTCGATCCCGGACATCAGTGAGGAAGTGGAAAACCGCCCGGTCGTGCCAAACGTCGAAGTAATGAGTCGGCAGATCGACCTTCGTGATGTCGGTCTCGATCCATCTGACCCGGCGAGCGCGGGGACCGAGACGATCCTGCGCGGCGCGCAGTGCGGCGGCAGAAATGTCCAGAATCGTGACGTTCGTGTGGCCGCGCTCGAGCAGGTCATCCACCAGCGTCGATGCGCCGCCACCGACATCCACGATGGCCGCATTCGGCGCTACTGCAGTGCTCTCGATGAGTCGAAGCGAAGTCTCTGCGTGTTCCTGGAACCAACTGACAGCGTCGACGGCCTTGGTCGAGTAGACGTGCTCCCAATGTTCCTTCGATTGCATGATCTTTGCGTGAACACCCCGAACTGCGGTCTGCGCAAGGCTCGCGTCACTGACGTCGGGCCACAACCGGCACTATTGAATGACTACCGCCTGTTCGTCGGCGGATGCGATTGCAAAGGCGACTGCAACCCCTGTGTTTCGCTCTCTTACGCACCAGGAGTGACCAACAGTCGTGTCGTTTGACGCTCGCTCCCCCGGCCCAAGGGCCTCATACGGCATTTCGATCCCTGACGTATCCACCCAAAAGAGCTGGACCGACTGTTTCGACTGGTTGACGAACGTGATCGTAGTGGCTTCATCGCCTTGCAAGGACGCGCGCCGGCAGTCAACCGCCGCCGCGCCGTCACGAGCGCTTTCGGTCGGGGTCGGATGGGTACCTTGCCAGCCGAATGCGGCAACCACGATCGCACTGATGGCGGCAATGGCAGACGTCACTACGGTCACCTGGTTTTTTGTCATGCGTGGTTCCCCTCCAGCGGATCGTTGAGTTTCGGGAACACGTATACACGCACAAGAGCATGTTGCAAAGCCAGCGCCACACACGACCGGCCTTCGGCGTTGCAGGGCTATTTCGGCACGGCCGCCCGGGACCGCCGCTACAGTTCGACCGGGTGCAGCGTGACTTCGAACTTGCGATCGCGTCGCACCACGCTCAGCGTTACGGGCGCATCGATCCGCTCGACGGTCAGCAGCCGATGCAGATGGTCGATGCTCTCGCAAGGGGCGCCATCCAGGGCAACCAGCAGGTCGCCCTGCTCGACGCCGCCGCGCGCCGCCGGGCCGCCGGCGGAGACCTCCATGACACGCACGGCGGTATCCGTCGACAAGTTGAAAAAGTGTACGTAGCGCCGTGGCAGCGCGGCGTTCTGCGCGGCGATGCCGAGCGACGCGCGTCGCACGCGGCCGTGACGCAACAGCTCGGTCACTACGGAGCGCGCCGAATCGATCGAAGTCGCGAAACAGATGCCCTGCGCACCGGCAATGATGGCCGTATTGACGCCTACCACGCGCCCACCCGTGTCGAGCAGCGGGCCGCCCGAGTTGCCTGGATTCAACGCCGCATCGGTCTGGATTACGTCGTCGATCAGGCGCCCGGTCGTCGCGCGCAGGCTGCGCCCGAGCGCGCTGACGACTCCGGCGGTTACGGTCGATTCGAATCCCATCGGGTTGCCGATGGCAACGACGAGCTGGCCGACGCGCAATGCGCCGGCGCTGCCGAGCGGAACGGTCGGCAGCGGCGCGCGCGGATCGACCTTGAGCAGGGCAAGATCGGTATGCGGGTCGTCACCGATCAGAAGCGCGTTGAGCGCCGGACCCTGCGAGGTCTGCACGCGCAGTTCGCTCGCCTCGTGCACGACATGGGAATTGGTCAGGATCAGGCCGTCGGGTGTGAAAACGAAGCCCGAACCGACGCCGCCGCGCGCGTGGTCGCCGCCGCGCCGCGCGAGGATCGCGACGACCGCGGGACTCGCCCTGTCGTACACCGACATGACGGCGCGCGAATAGGCATCCAGCGGCTCGGCTGTCGTCTCGGGCGATTGGTCTCCGCTGGCAGGCGCTCCGTCGAGATGGGATAGGTCCAACATCACGCTGAAGTGGGGATTTCATCGATGTTTGCAATAGTCGCCTCGGCGTCCGCCGGATCTTGAAATTCCCGCGCAGCCGCGTCGCATGTCCTGAGCCGCGACCCTTGCATCCTGACGACCGTGGCGCGAACCTGCGTGCGCAAGCACGCGGGCCGCTCATGGATGCGGGAGACGCAAATTGGCGACGAAAAAGAAAGGGCCAGCCGAAGGCCGTGTCAGGGTCAGGATCCTGCCGAAGGATCCGCTCGTTGCGCGGCGAAACAACCTGTGGCCGGTCGAGATCGACCTGCCCTGTGCCACGCCTGGAAACGGCCCGACCGGTCCGCACGCGGTCGTCGTCGATCGCGATGCAGACAGCGGCACGCTTCATCCCCCGGCACGCCTGCTGAAGAACCGCTGCTTCCAGGGCATCGCGCGCCTGTCCAACGCAAAGATCCTCGACGATTTCCATTTCCACCAGGTCAACGTGTGGGCGATCGTCGAACGCACGCTGGCGATGATCGAGGATGAATACCTGCTCGCGCGCGCCGTGCCGTGGGCGTCGCAGCGCGGACGCCTCGTTCTCGTGCCGCACGCCGGCCGGCAACAGAATGCGTACTACGACCGCGCCAGCGGCTCGCTGCAGTTCTTCTACTTCGATGCGCCGGACGGGCGCCGCATTCACACCTGCCTGTCGCACGACATCGTCGCGCACGAACTCGGCCATGCCGTGCTCGACGGACTCAAGCCGTACTACAACGAAGTCTCGTCCGCGCAAACCGCCGGTTTCCACGAATACTTCGGCGACGCGGTGGCGATGATGTCGAGCCTGGCCACGCGCGAAACCGCGCAGGTGGTCACGCGCGGCGGTCCGGCGAAACTCGACCCGTACAACGTCGTGTCGGCCATCGCCAGCGAGTTCGGCGCCGCGATACGGCAAATTCCCGAGAAGAAAGCGTACCTGCGCGGCGCCTGGAACAAGCGCACGATGAAACAACTGCACGGTACGTGCGAGGAACACGACTGGTCGGAAGTGCTGACCGGCGTCTACTACGACCTGCTCTCGCACCTGTATCCGGTCATGCGCCGTCAGCTCGAAGCGGAGAATGGCGCAGCCGGCAGCCGCGGCAAGCGCGAGTACTACGCGATGCGCGCGCTGCGGCGCGCGGCGACGTTCACGGCCGGCGTGATGTTCCGCGGCCTGGACTATTGCCCGCCGGTCGATCTGCGCTACGACGAATATGCCCGCGCCGTGCTGCGCGCCGACGAGGTGGCCTACCCGTTCGACGATTTCGGCATCCGCAAGGCGCTGGCCGCTCTGTTCCGCGAACGCGGCTTGAATCCGGGCAGCGAGGATCGCGCTTTCGCAAAACGCGTGCGCATGAAGCTTCGCGGCGTCGACATCACGGAAATCGCATCGACGCCGGCAGATGCCTATCGTTTTCTCGACGCGCATCGTGCCCTCTTCGGCATTCCATACGAAGCGAACTTCTCGGTGCTCTCCGTCTACAGCACGAACAAGCGCGCGAAGAGCGGCTATCGACCGCCACGCGAGCACATCATCGAATTCGTCTGGAGCGAAGACGTGCCTATGTCAGGCGCCCGATTCGGGGAACTCTCCGGCTCCTCCGTGCCGTTGCATTGCGGCGGCACGCTCGTCTTCGACAGCAACGGCAATTTCCTCCATCTTGCCCTGGCAGCACCGACGCCACAGCGTCGCAACGGATTGCTCGACTACGTTGCCTGGCTCGTGCAGACGCAGCGCATCGGCATGGCCGGCGGCGACGTCGAAGGCGCATCGATCCGCGCGACGGTCGAGAACGGCCACGCGCAGCTGCGGCGCGTGGCGGCCATGCGCCACGCACGCCATCCTGCACAACGCAAACGCTGAAGACCGTGCGAATCGGGCGAGGCGATGGATTTCGCTCGATCGTGAGCGCCTGCTTCAGTGGGGGCTTCATGCACGGTTATACTGGCGCGCACAATCATCCTCGCCACGCAATCCCACATTCGAGGTACCTTCCACGTGGCTACCAGACCCAAGCGCAAGTCCCCGGGCGAAACAGCCGCCGAGCGCAGGGAGGCTGCGACGTTCCTGGCCGCATTGAAGCGCCACGGCCAGGTACAGAAGTCGGACGGTCCGCTGAAACCGGGCGTCACGCATGTGCTCAAGCCGGCCGCTGCGAAAGGCAAGAGCAAGCAGCTCGTGCGCAAGCGCTTTTCCGCGATTTGAGCGGAACCGTTTTCGCGGATCAACGCCCGCTGCAACAGCCGCACGCAAATCGCACGCGCTGCAGAGTGGCTTCGCCGCGCTGCTTGACGACGCGATGCGTAGCCAGCGAAGTCGTGCTCGACGCGGAGGCAACCGCGCTGCGCCGTCCACCCACGGCGCCGGACTTGTTGCGCACGTGAGCGATTTCGCCGCGCGCAACCAGACCCTTGACGAATGCGTGCACCTCATCGTGCGTGGCGTTCGCGTCCGGCATGCTGCTCATGATCGCCATCGCGCCGCGCACCGGCGCGACCAGCACAGGCTCCGAGCCGCTTGCCGAGACGCCTTTCAGATAGCTCGCCAGACCGGTCAGGTCGATGCGCCGCTCGTGCGACGCTTCGACGAAACGCTTTTGTCCCAGTTCGACGCTGCGAACGCGTAACTTGGTGCCGTGCCCGGCGCCGAGTCGCGCGCGCAGGTCCGCCGCAGTCGACGACATCAGCGCCGGAGAACTCACTGCGCCCCGACGCAGCTTGTTGCCAGCCACCGTGGCACGCGGAACGGCTGCTGCCGCGCTGCCGAGTGCGATGCCGTGATTCTCGAAGGCTTTCCTGACAGCCTCTCGCTGAATACCGGCGACCGAGGTGTCCTGCAATGCCATGGCGCGGCCGATCGCCTGATAGAAGCGCGGCGTGATCGCCGCGGCTTTCGCCGCGGCAAACAGCGCCCGCGCCACCGAGCTTGCCGCAGTCCACAATGCCGCTTCGTTCTTCGCTCCGTTCGCGAACGACAGCGCCAGGAGATCGTAGAAACAGCCGGTGAATACCTGGCCGAAGCTGTGCGGCTCGTTGATCAGCACGCCGCCACGCCCGTCCGCGGGCAGCGTCGACGGCAGCGCCCACTGAAACTTGTTCCGTGCCTGCCGCGGTTTCGATGCATTCCAGGTTGCGCCCTTGACCTTGAGCACGGTCCAGGAAAGGTCTTCGCCGAAGGTTTCGATGAAGTTGCGCCTGTGGATGACTTTGACGAGATCCTTGCGCATGTCCTTGTCGGCTATTTCGGTCAGCATCGCGATGCAGTCGCCGAACGCTTCGTGAAACGCCGCCACTTCGGGAAAGGGCGAATCCCACAACTCCGGGCGGATCGTGTCGAGCAAGGCATGGCCGACTTCGTGCGAGACGATATCGGCGCTGGCACCGCTGAACTTCACCTGCGATCCGACAGGCTGATGATAGAAACTGACGCTGTAGCCGTCGTAGTAGGCGTTGATGTCCTCGCCCGAGTCGCGGACCAGATCGAGCACCTTCCGGTTCGGCGCGCGTGCCCACCTGTTCACCGGGCCATGCAGGCCTTCGAACATTTCGACCGCGGCGAACGCGGCCTCGCGCGTCTGCCACGCCAGCGCACCGTCGCTGTTCGCCGGATACACCTTTGCCGGCGGTATCGTGCCGAGATTGAACCGGGCCCGGCCCGCCGGCCGATCCTTGCGCGGCGCCTGTTCGCGCGGTTTCGAGTACGCGCTCGCGCGCGGGTCGTTGGGAACGTAGTGGATGTTCATGACGGACTCCCTCGTTTGGAACAATTCCCTCAGCCTTTCAACTGCGCGCGCAGGTGCGCTGAACCAATCGTGCGTAGCATGGCCTTCGGTCCAACCACCGCAATTGCCGATCTTCCGCGCTTCGGCGGTTGTGCGGCGGCGATGATGCTGCTGCGGACATCGGCATTGGTCGCGATGAAGAATTCCACTTCGTCGATCACGTCGGCGAGACGGCGTGTCGCGGCCGCCGCACGCTTGCCGAACGCCGGCACGATCGCGCGCGCCAGTTGTTCCGGCGACAGTTCGGGAAACAGCGGCTGCAGGCGCGCCCACGCATAGGAACGCTGGCTCGGTGCGACCGCGTTGCGGATGCGCGCGATGGCTGCAGGCGCCTGCGCCGGCAGTTGCGCGCGTAGCAGCCCTCTCGCGTCGAGTATTCCCGGACCGTAGTCGCCGGTGTCCCATCCAGGCACGCTGCGATAACCTTCGGTCTTGAGCAGGTTCATGAATACCGCCGCCACGCGCCCGGGATAACGGGTACGCAGCGCCGCCGCGCCATGCTGAGCAAGCCACAGCGCGCACGCACCGGCCGTCGTCGCGACCGCGTAGGAGGTGCCGGAACTCGGGGCGACCGAATAATTCATGGCCCCGTTGATTTTCTGTGCGTACGCGCGCCACACCGATTCGCCCGGCGCCGTGATGTCGACTTCATCGCCCGACGCCGAGTCCTTCCACGGCTTGTCGATGGCATTGCTCGCTGCCACGGCGACGACATTGTCGAACTTGGCCGGATAGACGACCCACGGCCACACGTTGCCGGCCGCCGCGAGCAGGATGATGTCGGCGGCGACGAGCGTATCGACTGCGCGGCTCAGCGAACGGCCCGCCCACGGCCCGCCGAGACTCATCGAAACCAGGTCGCATTGCTGGTCGCGCGCGCGGTACAGGGCCTGCGTGAGGTTCGTGAAATCGAAATGGATGACGCTGTCCGACACGCGGTACGGAATCAGGCGTACGTCCGGCGCTCCACCGTAGACAGGCGCCGAATTCGACATGATCACGCTGGCCGTGCCCGTACCGTGACCGGCGAAACTGCCGGTCATGCGGTCGAGCGGATCGGCATTGCCTTCCTGGAAGTTGTAGCCGTACGCCGCGAGCAGGCGTGCCGTGTCGATCTGCGGATCGTGCGTATATCCGGTGTCGGGATGGCCGACGAGAACGCCGTAGCCGCGCGTCGTCGACCACATGCCGCTGATGCGCGCGTTGTCGACCGACCAGCGCGGATCGTTTGCCTGCGGCAATGGCGGACCATCCGGACCACCGATCGCGCCGAGCCTGCGCCCGGTCGGTGGCGCGACGCCCGACGCGGTGCGCACCGCGGGTTCGGCGTCGGCGACCAGCGCGTTGCCGCGCAGCGCGTGCACGACGTTCCACGCCTGTCCGATGTCGACGCCATGCTTGCGTGGCAGTGCGATCAGAACGTCAGCCGCGCCCTTGCCCAGCGGTTTTGCGCGCTGCAACGTGCGCGCATCGACTGCAGCGGCGAATTCGGGAACCTGCCCGCGAATCTTCTGCAACGCCGCGTTGCGCTTCTTCGGACTCAGGTCGGCACCGAGGTGCACGACGAATCCGCGAACGACGTATTCCGCATCTTGGGGCGCCGCAGGCGCGTTTTTCTTCGTCGCCATGAAAATCTCTCCGTCGAACCCCTGCATGCCGGGACGCCGGCCCGCGCGGATTGTCCGCCGGCTCGCCCGCGCTGTCGATCCGCCGGAATGCAGCAGCGGTGCAGACATACAAGTGTGGCAGCCGCCGACGCCGTCTCAGCGTCTTTGCCGATCCGCGCAGGTGAGACAGCGATCGGTGTGCGTACACTTTTTTCACGCACGGTCTGCATTGAGCACGCAGGACCTCGAGCCCGATCAGCGCGGGGCGCAGAACAATCCACGGAGCGAGCACCATGATCGTCGATCGAAAGTGGTTTTTACGCAATCTCGGCTACGACCCGGTCACGCCGCAGGCGCGGTCCGCCATCGGCGGCCCGAAGAAGGCGCCGCGCGATGAGGACCTGCAGCGTGAAATCATCGACTTCGATTCCGAAGCCGAGGAAGGCCGCAAGCTGTTCGCGTTCTCCAAAGCCACGGGACTGTCGGCCTATACCGATGTGCCATGGCCGAGCGGCCTTGCACCGCAGACAGGACCCGCACCCGGCGGTGCCAGCAGCAAGGCGTTGCCGCAGGCCGACGTGCTGGTCGTCACCTGGACCGTGGATGAAGGCCATGCACTCAGCCGCGTGCTGACGCCGGGCAAGGATTCGCGCAACGACTACAAGCCATACACGCACAACTACGCCACGATTTCGAAAAAGATGCGCAACGGCTGTCCCGCGCGTCAGGCGCAGCGCCTCGGTGCGTACTGGACGACGAAGATCGGCGGCAAGTCGGTCGTTGTGTTCAAGTCCGATTCGCACATGTCGCAGGACGGACCGCAGTTGCCGAACATCGACGTCTGGCGGCAGATAATCACCGAGGTGAAGCCGAAACTCGTGATCACCACCGGAACCGCCGGCGGCATCGGCAAGGATTTCGAAGTCGGAGACGTCATCGTCAGCCCGATCGTGCGCTTCGACTGCACGGCGAAGTTCAAGAACCAACCGTTCCACGATGCCCACTACGTCAGCAACGCCGCCAACGGCAAGCATTTTGCCAAAGCCAAGGCGCTGTTCAAGGCGAATGCGGCCCAGTTGCCGGGCGACAACACGCGCCAGCCGAAGATCTTCAAGGTCCCGCTCAGCGGCCTGGCGCAATCCGTCGTGACGACGGACTTCTTCGGCTTCGACACTTCGGACGACCACTATCATCTGCAAGGGCTCGGCGATGTGTCGGAAATGGGCGACGCGATTCTCGGCCTCGTCGCCAGCCAGATGAATGGCACCGCGCCGCGCTGGCTGGCTGTGCGCAACGTGTCCGATCCGCAGATCAAGGCCGTCGGCACGCTCAAGGAGCAGGCGCAACTCGCGGCGCAGATCTACAAGGGCTACGGTCGCTGGAGCTCGGTGTGCAGCGCGATCGTCTGCTGGGCGTTGATCGCGGCGGAGTGATACGCGCTTCGGCGCCGCCGCAGCCGCGGCGGCGCTTGTGAGGTGAAGCGTCAGCCGCTGAAAGTGACTGCGGCATCAGCAGACGTTATCCCGCCGGAACCGCCGGGACTTCCCCACCGCAAAACCGCCGGTAACACCGGCAGGATCAGGCAGGGAGCAACGTTGAGCCCCTGCCGGCTCGGCGCGGCAAGAGGAGGGCCTGTCCGGGTGATTCAGATGGCCGATCGGGCTCCGCCTTCCGCAGCGTTTTGTTCAGCGTCAGGCAGGAGACGATACGATGACAGTTCGATTGTCTCGACGGGCCCGGCAGGGCGTTTGCGACCGTAGCTCGTCAGCCTTACCCCCAAGAAACAACAAGGAATTGTCATGGCCAAGAAATCCGCACCGGACAAGAACGATCTGCAGCGCCGCCAAATGTCGCCGCTGATCACGCCGACCGACCTGAAGCCGAAGGCGACACGCGATATCGCCGGCGGCATGAACGCGATACTCGCCGATGTCTTTGCGCTGTATTTCAAGACCAAGAATTTTCACTGGCATCTGAGCGGACCGCATTTCCGCGACTATCACCTGATGCTCGACGAGCAAGCCGACCAGATCTACGCGATGGCTGATCCGATTGCCGAACGCGTGCGCAAGGTCGGCGGCACGACCTTGCGTTCGATCGGCCACATCGCCCGCCTGCAGCGGATCAAGGACAACGATGCCGACTACGTCGACGCGCTCGACATGCTGGCCGAGTTGCGCGAGGACAACAAGGCGCTCGCCGCGCGCCTGCGCGAAGTGCACAATGTCTGCGACGACCACCGCGACATTGCCACGGCCAGCCTGATCGAGGTGTGGATCGACGAAACCGAGCGGCGCACGTGGTTCCTGTTCGAGGCGAGCCGCCGCGGCGACGCCACGGGACACTGACCCCAGGATTGGGCAAACCGGCGCTTCCGTCTGCCGAGGAAGCCGTCGGCCAGCCCGCGCCGGATTCCACGCCGCCGCCAGCTGCCGATCACAGTCACCGCCCGATCGTCACCGACGCCCCTTCACCTGATCTTCGGCCTCCCTGCGCAAACGGTACAATCGAGCCGAAGCAGTGTGAGGCCGTTCAAGCCATGAGCAGCAATCTCGACGCCACTCCCAGCCGCGAGCACCTTTTCCATGCGTTGGCGGAAGCCGCTGAGCTGGAACACTGCTTGATGTGCACGTACCTCTATGCGGCGTTCTCGCTGAAGACCGGTGCGGACGAGGGATTGAATTCCGCGCAACTCGAGGCGGTCACGCGCTGGCGCCGCGTCATCCTCGAGATCGCGACCGAGGAGATGGGTCATCTGGTTGCCGTGTGGAACATCACCGCCGCGCTCGGCGGCGCGCCGCGCCTGGGTCGCTCGAATTTTCCGCTCGACCTGGGCTACCTGCCGGCCGGCATCGTGGTCAAGCTCGCGCCGTTCAATGCCGAGACCCTGCAGCACTTCATCCATCTGGAAAGCCCGGCCGAGCTGCACGAACCCGATAGCGCGCCGTTTGCGCCGGAGCGCACGTTCATGCGCGGCGCCGACGGTCCGCGCCTCACGCCGATGGCGATGGATTACGACACCGTCGGCAAGTTCTACGACATTCTCGGCAACAGCATCAGCCGTTTCGTCGGCGAGCTGGGAGAAAAGATGGCGTTCTGCGGCGATCCGGCGCTGCAGCTCACTGCCGCCGAGACGTTTCTGCCCGGTACGGCGAAGGTCATCTGCCTGAAGACCGCGCTCGCCGCGTTTGCCACGATCGTGACGCAGGGCGAAGGCGCCGCGCAGCATAGCGAGAACTCGCATTACCAGCGCTTCGTCCAAATCCGCTCCGAGTTCGACGCGCTGCGCAAGCTCGATCCGGATTTCGAACCCGCCTTCCCGGCCGCGACCAACCCGGTGCTGCGCCGTCCGCCGAAGCCGGAGGGACGCGTCTGGCTCGAGGACGCACGCGCGATCGCGACCGTCGACCTGGCCAACAGCGCCTACGGACTGATGCTGCGCCTGCTCGCCTACACCTATGCGGTGCCGGTCGAAAATCCGGACAAGGTTCTTGCCGTCGACACCGCGGTCGGATTGATGCATGCGCTCGTGCCGCTGGCCGAACGCGCCGCAAGGCTGCCGGCCGGACCGTCGAATCCGCAGTGCCATGCCGGCGTATCGTTCATCGCGCTGCGCGATTCGGCGAGCCTGCCGCCCGGCGTCAGCGCGCACCGATTCTTCCGCGAGCGTCTGGATCAGCTCGCCGCTGCCGCTGAAAGACTGCGCGAGACCGGCGACGCGCGTACTCAGGCGGCCGCGTCGATCCTGTCCGGACTCGCGCGCAAGGCTGCTCACGGTTTTGATTTGTCGGCGCCGGCAGTGCCTGTGCCCGCAGCAACGGAGCGAACCACCATGCCGCCATCGCAGCACGAAACGCCACCGCCAACGACGACCATTCAAGGCGGTATCGAAGAGATCGAAGGCAAAAATCTCACGCTGATATATGAAGGCAAGCGCTGCATCCACTCACGCTTCTGCGTTACCTGGGCCCCGACGGTGTTTCTCGCCAACGTGCAGGGCCCATGGATTCATCCGGACACGATCGACGCGGAGCGCCTGGCCGAAATCGCCCACGTCTGCCCTTCCGGCGCGATCCGTTATCGGCGCAAGGACGGCCGTGCAGACGAATCCGCGCCGCCGGTGAACCTCGCCGCCGTGCGCGAAGGTGGACCGTACGCGTTTCGCGGCGACCTGAAGATCAACGGCGAAGCTGCCGGTTACCGCGTCACGCTATGCCGCTGCGGCGCTTCGAAGAACAAGCCATTTTGCGACGGCTCGCATCACGATTTCGGCTTTGCCGCAAGCGGAGAACCGGCCACCGGCAAATCGACCGACATGCTGCCCGTGCGAAATGGACCGCTGCAGATCGATCCGCAACCCAACGGTCCGCTGCAGATACGCGGCAACCTGGAAATCACGAGCGGCACCGGCCGCATGGTCGCGCGCGTGACGAGCGCGAAGCTGTGCCGCTGCGGCGGCAGCCAGAACAAACCGTTCTGCGACGGCACGCATGCGAAGAATGGTTTTGTTGCGCCCTGATCGCGCCAGGAGTCTGGCGATCCTTTCTGCCTGTGGAAGCGGATGTCCTGGTACGTCTATCTGATCGAATGCACCGACGGCAGCATCTATACCGGCATCGCCGTCGATGTCGCCGCGCGCTACGAAGTGCATGTCGCCGGCAAGGGTGCGCGCTACACGCGTGCGCATCCGCCGGCGCAGCTGTTGGCGGCGTTCGAGTATCCGGATCGGTCGACTGCGACGATCGCGGAGTATCGGATCAAGCAGTTGTCGGCGCGGGAGAAGCGCGACTTGTGCCGCGTTCACACTGCGAGTGCTGCCAGGGGCGAGCCAACACCATCCCCACCCAACTCTCCCCTTGAAGGGGAGGACTGAAGATCCGTGGCGAGTCGAGCCGGCCGTTCGGCCAGCCTCGCACGCCAATCGCTTGAGGACGACGAGCGCAGACCTGCGTCAGCGCGCCCAAGTGTGCGAGGTCATCGTCGACGGTTGGTATTCCTCGACACGATGATTGCCGGTGTCGACAAGCAGAATGCGATCGCTCGAGGCGACGGCAATGCCGGCGGGTTCGCGCGTCGGAATGCAGACCGGATCGACGCATGTGTACTTTCCGCCATCGAACTGCGCGACCGTCTTACGTTTGAGATCGAGCGTCCGGATGCGGCTGTTGTAGGTGTCGGCTACCAGAATCCGGTCGCCATCGGCAGCAACACCGAGCGGATGCTGAAGGCGGGCGACGTCGAATGCGCCGTCGGTCTTGCCGAAATCGAACAGGCCGGCGCCGACCAATGTGCGCGTCGTGGCCTTGTCGCCGAGAGCGATGGCGCGAATCGCCGAACTTTCGGAGTCGGCGACGTAGAGTGTGGCGCCATCGCCGCTGAGCGACAGCCCGCTGGGCTGGGCAAACGCCGCCGAATCGGCCGATCCCGTCTTCAGCGCTTCGTCGCCGCTGCCGGCCAGCCGGGCGACCGTGCCCTTCGCCAGATCGAGCACGCCGATCTGATGCGTGCCGGCGTTGGCGAAGAAGAGTTGATCGCCCTTCTTTTCCAGGTCCCACGGTGACGCCAGTGCGAGGCCTGCCGCAGGTTGTGCCGTTCCTGTCAGTACCGCCCCGCGCTTGCCGGTGCCGGCCAATGTCGTCACTGCGCCGCTGGCGAGGTCGATGCGGCGGATCGCGTGGTTGCCGGTGTCGGCCACGAAGATCGCATCACTCGTGGCGACAAGACCCTGCGGGTGATCGAACATCGCTTCGCCGGCGGCGCCGTCCTTCAACCCGGACGTCCCGCGGCCGTAACGGCGCACGTCCTTGCCGCTATCGTCGAGCAGCACGATCTGGTTGTGTCCCGCATCCGCCAGTGCCCACTGCGGCGCCTTGCCGGGGACGACCTTGAGCTTGCCCGGAAAGAGGAAGCGACCTTGCGGCTGCTCATCGAACTGCAGCGTCAGCTTCGCCGGTTTCAACTGTCCGTTCTGCCCCGCGCCAGCAACGAGGTTCGCCATTACCTTGGCGAAACGATCCGGATCGGGCTCGCCGGCGGCGCGTGCAAGGATATTGCCGTCCGGGCCGACGATGACCAGCGTCGGCCACGCCTGCACGCCGTAGTCATGCCAGATCGTCATCTTCGGATCGTGCACGATCGGATGATGGATCTCGTAGCGCGCGATCGCATCCTTGACGCTCTCGGCACTCTTTTCCTCGGCAAACTTCGGCGAGTGCACGCCAATGACGACGACCTGCTCCGGAAACTTCTGCTCGATGCCGCGCAGGATCGGAATGATATGGATGCAGTTGATGCAGCCTTCGGTCCAGAAATCGAGGATGACGATGCGCCCCTTGAGCGAGGCGATCGGGATCGGTTCGGCGACGTTGAACCACTGCAGGCCAGGGCGCGCGATTTCCGGCGCGGGGTCATCCGCGGCGCGGCTTTCGCCGAGCCAGCCGAAGCCGATGGTGGCGAGCAGCATGAATGCGATGGCGAGATACAGGTTTGGTATCGGTTTGCGCATGGCGAATTTGTGCATTTTGCTCTCTTGCTGCGACGTTCGACGAGATCGTCGGTTCATGCGGCCGGCGAAAAGCGCACCCGACCCTGATCGAGGTGTTGCCTGCGTCTGCCTGCCTGATATCAGACGCCTTCATTACACAGAACCTTACAGCGTTCGCAGGTGACTGGGGCGTACATTCAGCCATGCCGGCTTTGCAATACTTGCGACTTCACGCTGCCGGCTTGAAGGTCAAGGCGACGCCGTTCATGCAATAGCGCAGGCCCGTCGGCCGCGGACCGTCGTCGAACACGTGACCGAGGTGTCCGCCGCAGCGGCGGCAGTGCACTTCGTCGCGCGGCATGCCGAGTGAGTAGTCGCGCCGCGCATTGACGGCATGCGGCAGCGGTTTCCAGAAACTCGGCCAGCCGGTGCCGCTGTCGTATTTCGTGTCCGCGGAAAACAGATCGAGTCCGCATCCCGCACACGCGTAGACGCCGTGGCGTTTCTCGTGGTCGAGCGGGCTGCTGAAGGAAAATTCCGTGCCTTCGGCGCGCAGCACGCGATATTGCTCGGGCGTCAGCAGCGAGCGCCACTCGGCGTCCGTGTGCGTCACCTCGAACGGTTCGGCATCTGCCGCGCGCGCTTCACCGCCGGCGATTCCGCGCAGCCTCGACCAAAGAAAGCCGAGGCCGAGTGCACCGGCGGTCGCCAGCGCCCGGCGCCGCGTAAACAATCGATTGGTCTGCTGTCTCAAGTCGCTCATTCTCATCCTGCAATTCGATTCGCCAAAGCGGCGCATCCTCGATACAAGTGACGGCAAACAGCGGCAACTCCTTACATGATGCCCTGCGCAATGCGAGTGCGGCCATCCAGGCGATCTGAACGCGATGCCGGTGCGCTCGGCGAGATGAACTCCAGCAGATCGCCGAGGTCGCGCCCCGAGCCGTCGGGAACGACGTCGAGTTCCTCGAGCGGAAGCTCAGTCGATTGACCCAGAAGGTGTTGCAGGAATTCCGATTCGCGATACGACCGGCCACGGTTTTGGTTTCTTGCGTGGCGGTCAACGGTTGCGGCGCGATGCGCCATTCGCGAGTACAGACGATGCGCGCACACGCAACGCAGCCTGAAGAGAGTTCGCGGCAGGCCGATTCATTCAGGGTGGATTGGCGCTGGGTCAGGCAATGTCGTGGCTGATATTCCAGCTTGTCCCGCTGATCGAGATGGCCGGGCGCAAATGGCCCGAGCACGGTCGGAAAAACGCGATCGGCGGCGACGCCCGAACAAGGAGACTTCTCATGCTTCCGTTACGCGCAGCACTCATTCTCATACTCGCCGGCAGCGCCTCGTCTGCGCTGGCGGAACAGATCACTTGCGAATCACGGCAGAGCGGCGCGGAGCCGTGCGGTACCGTCGCGGCCGGCAGCAGCGTTCGTCTGATCCGGCAACTCAGCGATACGGCCTGTGTCGCGGGCCGCAACTGGGGCACGGGACCTGACCACGACAGCATTTGGGTTTCTGGCGGCTGCCGCGCGGTGTTCGATGTGCAGCCGCCATACAACAGCAGCGCGGTAGATATTCCGCCGCAGGCGCAAAATCAAAATCCGCGTGATGACGATCGCGGCAACGGAACGTATGAAGAGCGTCCAGTCAATCCGCCTCCTGCCTACCGCGACGACCGGGCACAAGACAGGGATCGCTATGCAGAGGCGCCATATCCTGCGGGTCCTGGCGACGAATCGCGCCAATACGCCGCACCGCCTCCACGCGCGGACGAGCGCTATCAGGGACGGCGCTACGCGAGTGTCGACCAACTGCGTCGCGGCGCTGGGCGTGCTTGTGCCGAGCAAGCCGCCGCGGGCCAGGCGTACGCACCCGACCAGGTCGAAGTAAGCGACGTGCGCTGGGTAGGTCACGGCATGTTCGACGTCAGCCTGGCCACTCCCGCCGGACCGCTGTCATGCATGGTGGATCGAAACGGAAACGTCAGGTCCATCGACGAGCGTTAGGCCACTGGCTGCGGGTCAATCGAATCCGTCGACGAAGAGGAAGCTGCTTTCATAGGCACCCACATCGATGGCGGAGCCGTCGATGCGCGGTGCACCATCAAGATCGACACCGGTCGAGCCGCCCGTCGGGTCGCCCATGCCCGCATCGATCAGCGGCGATGAATGCGTCAGTCGAAAGTTCCCGGCGCCGGCAAAATCCGGGGCCGCGTGCAGGGTGCCCGCCGCGGAGGCTGCAGTACCGGTCGACGACTCGATGTCGTTGTTCACCAGCGTTGCCGCCGCGAATTCCCCGCTCAGGTCAATGTCGAACACGCCCTTGGCGACCGAATTGCCCCAGAAGATGTTGTTACTCAGATTCATCCCCGCCAATGTGAAGAAACCCAGCATTACACGCGTCGGCTGATCGGTGTCCAGGGACTGGTTGCCGGTGAACGTGTTGTTGCTGACGTCGATTTCGTTGTTTGAAAAAAGATACGCGGCGGCCGCATTCGGCGCGCTGTTGTTCGCGAAAAGATTGCCGCGCACGATCAGCGATTCGCCATCCGTTGCCGCGAGCAGGCCGCCGACAGCGTGGCTCCCGAAGCCAGCGTTCCCGCTATTGTTTCTGAAGATGTTGCGCTCGATGAGGATATTGCCGTTGCTGATCGGATTGGGATCGCCGATCTTGAGCCCGCCGGCGCTGGAATTGAACGCCGTCATGCCGCTGCCGTGCTGAAATGTAAGGCCGCTGACTTCGATGTTGCTGTCAGGTCCGAGCGGCGTCTCGATCGTCAGTACGCCCGCGGCATCATTGCCGTCGAGAACGGTCATCGATGCATCCAGGGTCTGCTGCGCGCACGCGGCATCGAGGTATCCGCCGCGCACGGTCAGGTCGTGATGCGTCGTGACCGTTCCGGTCCAGCCACCGGCGGGCGCGGCGTAAGAGCCGACCATGATGCGGATCTCGTCGGCATCGGTGTTGGTGGACGAAGTCGACAGTCCGGCCAGTGCATTCGTCAGATCGCCGGCGCTGCCGACACAGGCGACGTTGGTGGCAGCCGATGCGCTGCCGGCCAGCAGCAGCCCGGCGCCGAGCAATGAATTCTGAATTTTCATGGACTGTTCTGTCTCTGGGCGGACCAAGGCGGTTCATCGCCGGATGAGCTGACCGGTCTTTCACGGAGCACATTGCACTCGCGTCGACGGGTGACGAACGTCAGGGATGACGCTCCGAAGCCCGAGTAGAGCGGCCTGGCGCAACCGACGGCAAAGATTCGTTCTACGCGGAACGGACACGAAGCCGGAGAAGTAACCATGGTATTTCGGGCCAGAGCGCAGACCCGAGTGCAGATCGATGAATCGACGCGTCCGGATGGACCCTTCTTTCGCGAGGCAGGCGCCGGTCCAGGCGTCGTCTGCCTGCACGCAAGCGCAAGCACATCGAGCCAATGGCGCCCGATGATGGAAGCGTTTGCTTCCAGGTATCACGTGCTGGCGGCGGACTTGCTCGGCGCCGGCAACACCCCGGCCTGGCGTGCGGACCGCGCGTTCACGCTGCATGACGAAGTGGCGCTGCTCGAACCGGTGTTTGCGCGCGCCGGCGATCCGCATGCGCTGGTCGCTCATTCCTATGGCGCCGCCGTGGCACTCGTGGCTGCCGTCGCGCACCCGCAGCGCGTCCGCGCACTGGCGTTGTACGAGCCGACGCTGTTCGCACTGCTCGATGCCGAATCTCCGCCTCCCAATGACGCCGATTGCTTCCGCCAAGCGCTCGATGAAGCTGCTGCGTCTCTGGATGCCTGTGATCCGGATCGCGCGGCGCAGCGATTCGTCGACTATTGGGCCGGGCCAGGCGCCTGGATGCGCACGCTCGAAGCGCGAAAGCAGGCGATCGTCGCGTCGATCGCCAGCCTGCGCCAGTGGGCATCCGCCGTGCTCGACGATTCCACGCCGCTTGCGGCATTTTCCAGGCTGGATATTCCGGTCTTGTACATGATGGGAAAGGATTCTCCCCCCTCGTCGCGCAGCCTGGGCAGGTTGTTGACAAGCGTTTTGCCACGCGTGCAGCTCGTCGAATACGAGGGCATCGGCCACATGGGGCCGATTACTCACGCTACCGTGGTCAATGCAACCATCCTGCGCTTCCTGGAACGGTGCTAGTTCCGCGCGATCGTTCCAGTCATTCGGGCGCGAACGCGCGCGGAATCCCGATTGCATAGCCTTGCGCGTAGTCGACGCCCATCGCACCGAGCCGGGGCAGCAGATCCATGGACTCGACCCCTTCGGCGATCGTCTTGATGTTCATGACGTGTCCGATCTGGTTGATCGCGCGCACCATCGCTTCCTTCACCGGATTGCTGGCCATCTCCGTGACGAAACTTGCGTCGATCTTGAGATAGTCGACTGGAAGATTCTGCAGGTAGGAAAATGACGATGCACCCGCGCCGAAATCATCCAGCGCAAAGCGGCAGCCCAACGCCTTCATCTCGCCCATGAACTTGCGCGCGTGCGACAGGTTGCTGATCGCCGCGGTTTCGGTGACCTCGAAGCAGATCGCATCGAAGGGCAGCTGGCGCAGCGCAAACTGATTCTTCAGGAAGTCCGGAAAGCTTGCGTCACCCAGCGTTGCACCCGAGAGGTTGATCGACCAGATCTCCTCGCCGCTCACGCGACCTCGTGCGGCAAGTCCGGAGTAACGTGCGAATGCCTCCTCGATGACCCAGCGATCGATGGCCGGCATCAAGCCATAGCGCTCGGCTGCCGGAATGAAGGCCATCGGCTGAACCAGGCTGCCGCGCTCATCGAAGAGCCTGAGCAGCAGTTCGACGTGCCCGTTTGAAACCTGTGGGTCGGCCACGGCCACGATCGGCTGCGCGAACAGCTGCAGGCGCTTGTCGTCCATCGCCGAACGCAGCCGGGAAACCCAATCCATTTCCGCGCGGCGCACGACAATATCGCGGTCGCTGTGGGTATACAGGCGAATGCGATCGCGCCCTTCTTCCTTGGCCTGGTAGCACGCCCGATCCGCATAGGCCAGGGCCATGTCGAGCGTGTCGACGCCGCGCTCCGGAAAGACTACGCCGATGCTCATGCTCAGCCAGAATGAGCGCCCTTGATGGACGAACTGGAAATCGTGGATTGCCTCACGCAGCGTTTCGGCGACGGCCAACGCGGATTGCGACGAATGTTCCGCGAGCAGCACGGCAAACTCGTCGCCGCCGAGGCGTGCAACGATCTTTCCGTCGGGCAACGTCGAATTCAGCAGCAGGCTGACGTCGCGCAGCAGTTGATCGCCCGCCGCGTGGCCGCAGGTGTCGTTGACCACCCTGAACTGATCGAGGTCCATGTACAGCAGTGCGTAATGCGACGAGGCGTCGCGCATCGCCGCGTTCACCCGATGTTCGAATTCCTCGCGGTTGAGCAGGCCGGTCAAGGCATCGTGATGCGCCCGGTACTTCATTTCCGAAGCGATGCGCTCTCGTTCGCGCAGCATCACGGCGAGCAGGTAGCCGGCCAGAGCGGCGCTCAGCATGAAGAACGAGCGCAGCAGCGTGTCTGCAATCGACGTCGACCCCGGCGCCATCGCGTTGAGGACTATGGTCAGCACCGCACACGCCGCGCTCGCCCCGCCAATTCCAGCGACCAGAGCGCAAATGACCACGACCGGCAGCAGCGGAAACAGCAGTCGATCCTGCGGTTCGGCGTTGAGCGACAACACGCTCCAGCCGGCAATGACCAGAGCGAACATCGAAACGATGAAAATCCAGCGTCTCGCGCCGTGCGGGAAGCGCTGGTGCGACCATGTCAAGATCAGCGGCGTGAAGATCAGGAAGCTGAAAGAAGCGGACAGAAAATATTCCGCACCGGCCGCCAGTGCACGCAGGGGCGGCTGGTCGAATACCACCATTACGCGTACAGCGTAGATCGGAATCGCGAGCGAACTGGCGATCAGCAGGGCAGTGACGAAGGCGCCGAATTGGCGCGTGTCCGCCAGCGACATGTGCACCTTCCAGCGCAATAACAGGCGCAGCGCGATCAAGGCCATCAGCAATTCCAACGAACCGATGCCGGTCGCGGGAAGCAGCGGCGTGCCGACGGTCATGCTGCTCACCGTGTTCGCCACGAACACGGCGGGCCAATAGCGCGCGCCGTGATGCCACAGCAGGGCCAGCCCGATGCCGCTGCTGGGCCAGATCGGAATGAAGCCGGGATCGGGTTGCGCAAATCCGGAAAGAAACGCTACCAGGCTCAGCAACGCCGTGGAAAACAAGAGCCGGCAAAGAAAATACGCGTGTTCGCGTATCGGCAGGCGCACTCCGGGTCGTTCCCTCATGGCCGGAGTATAGCCAAGGTCGCAACCGTGTCGCCTCACTGCCCGATCAAGCAGGCCACTTGCGCGTTGTTTTTGCGGCGCTCGCACAGGATCCGCACGGCTTCTTGCTGCGATCCGCGGGCCGGAACACTTGATCAGGATCAATGCGGCCTGTGCCGGCGCAGCCGACAATCAGGGGCGAAGCGTTCGCCAGAAATCCTTTGCTATCGCAAGGAGAACCTCATGATCCGGTCGATGTCCGCAATGTCCGCGCTGTTGGCGCTTGCCAGCCTGCCATGCTTCGCCGGCGCCGCCGCAGCCGGCGCCGGCGCGTCTCCCGCCGGCAGCTACGTGCATGGCGACTTCGGGCCTCCGCGCGGCGAACCGATCCACGCCATGCTCACGACGCCGCCGATGGTTCCGCCGGCCACTCAGCGCAACTATCCGGCAAAGGTTATCGTCGAACTGGAAGTGATCGAGAAGGAGCTGCCGATTTCCGAGGGCGTCACCTATACGTTCTGGACCTTTGGCGGCACGGTGCCCGGCAAGTTCATTCGCGTGCGTCAGGGCGACACTGTCGAGTTTCACCTGAAGAACAACCCGAACAGCAAGATGCCGCACAACATCGACCTGCACGGCGTCACCGGTCCGGGCGGCGGGGCGGCGTCGAGCTTCACCGCGCCGGGCCACGAATCGCAATTCACGTTCAAGGCGCTGAATCAGGGCATCTACGTCTACCACTGCGCGACGGCGCCGGTCGGCATGCATGTCGGCAACGGTATGTATGGATTGATCCTGATCGAGCCGCCCGATGGCCTGGCGCCGGTCGACCACGAGTACTACGTGATGCAAGGCGATTTCTACACAACCGGAAAATACCGCGAGAAAGGCTTGCAGCCGTTCGACATGGAGAAGGCGATCGAGGAGAAGCCGACCTATGTGCTTTTCAACGGCGCCGAAGGATCGCTGACCGGCGACAAGGCGCTGACGGCGAAGACCAACGAGACCGTGCGCATCTTCATCGGCAACGGCGGCCCGAATCTCGTGTCGAGCTTTCATGTCATCGGCGAGATCTTCGACCGCGTGCAGCCCGAAGGCGGAACCAAGGTACAGGAGAACGTGCAGACGACGCTGATCCCGGCGGGTGGCGCGGCGATCGTGGAGTTCCACACCGAAGTGCCCGGCAGTTACGTGATGGTCGACCATTCGATCTTCCGCGCTTTCAACAAGGGCGCTCTGGCGATCCTCAAGGTCGACGGTCCCGAGGACAAGGCGATCTACTCCGGCAAGGAAGTCGACTCGGTGTATCTGGGCGACCGCGCCGGCTCCAACCTGGCCGCCGTGACGGAGGCGACGAAGTCGGCGTCCGCAGGCAAGTTGACCAAGGAGGAACAGATCAAGGCCGGGCAGCAGCTGTTCACCGGCACCTGCTCCGTGTGCCATCAGGCCAACGGCGCGGGTCTGCCCGGTGTATTCCCGCCTCTGGCCAAGTCGAGCGTGCTCGCCGCCGAACCGAAACGGTCGATCGACATCGTCCTGCACGGCCTGAGCGGCAAGATTACGGTGAACGGACAGGAGTACAACTCCGTGATGCCGCCGATGACGCAGCTCAACGACGACGAGGTCGCCAACATCCTGACGTTCGTACTGAACAGTTGGGACAACCCTGGCGGCCGAATCGAAGCCGACGAAGTTGCAAAGACACGCGCGCAGCCGGCGCCCAAGGCCGCGGCAGGCCACTAGGGACGCGCGCGTGATCCGCTGCCTTGTGCTGCCGGCATTCCTGCTCGTTGCGGGCATGGCGAACGCTGCGGACTACGTAAACGTGCCCGGTGGCCAGTTTGCGAGTGTGCTGCCGGCCGACGCCACCCGCGCCGACGTCGTCGTCGCTCCGTTCATGCTGCGCCGCGAGCCGGTGACCAATGCCGAGTTCCTCGCCTTCGTCCTCGAGCAACCACAGTGGCGGCGCGACCGCATCGCGCGCGTATTCGCCGAGCCTAGCTACTTGATGCACTGGCAATCTGCCGATGCTCTCGGCGCAACCGTTCTGCCGGATCAACCGGTGACGCAGGTCAGTTGGTTCGCGGCGCAGGCCTTCTGTGAAAGCGAACGCGCACGCCTGCCGGCCTGGAACGAATGGGAATTCGCCGCCGCGTCCGATGCGACGCGCCACGACGCGCGCAGCGACCCGCTCTGGCGCGAGCAGATTCTTTCCTGGTACTCACAGCCGTCGGGAAAACCGCTGGCGGCGATCGGTGGCGCCGCCAATTTCTACGGAGTGCGCGATCTGCACGGCTTGGTCTGGGAATGGGTCGACGACTTCAATGCCTTGCTCGTCGCGAGCGACAGTCGCGATCAGAACGATCCTGACCGGCTCAAGTTCTGCGGCGCCGGCGCATTGAACCTGCGTGATCGCGAAAACTACGCCGTGCTGATGCGCGTGGCGATGCTCAGCTCGCTCAAGGCCGCTGACACGACCAACAGCACCGGTTTCCGCTGTGCGAGACCGGCCGCACCGGTACCACCCGTCGCGACGCAAGTCCGGGGAGACCGGCAATGAATATCCGCCAATGCGCAAACCGGATCCTGTCTGCGCTGCTGCTGGTGTTGATGTGCACGACGGCTCCGGCAGGTCCGCGTGAGCTGCCCGGCGATTCGATCTACCAGCTCGACATTCCGCTGGTCGATCAGAACGGGCACGCCTTCGATTTGGCCCAACGCAGAGGTAAACCGCAGCTGGTGAGCATGTTTTACACCTCGTGCCAATACGTGTGCCCACTGCTTGTCGACACGTTGCGCAAGACGCAGAAAGCGCTCCCGGCAGCGCAACGGAAGAAACTCGACGTACTGCTGATCAGCTTCGACCCGGGCCGCGACAATCCAAGGCGACTAAAGGAAGTATTCGCCGAACGCAAGCTCGACGCTTCGCACTGGACGCTATCCCGCACCGAAACGCCGAATGTACGCAAGCTCGCCGCCGTGCTCGACATCGAGTACAAGTTACTGCCAGGCGGCGACTTCAATCATTCGACCTCGCTCATCCTGCTCGATGCGAACGGACGCATCGTCGCACGCACGTCGAAGATCGGCGAGACCGATCCGCAGTTCGTCGCCGCGATCAGTCGCACGCTGAGCGCGGATTGAAGCGCCGGCGGTATGACTCGGCAACTCGTCATCCGGCCCTTCCCTACTGCGTGCCGCGGCATGGTCGCATTGATCGCAAGCGGCATCCCGGCGTGCTGCAGCGCCCTTGCCTCAGACGGCGACGGCAATGCTCCACAGGACTGGAGCGCGAATATCATCGTCGTCGCCGTTACGGCCATCGCTTTGTGCATCAGTGTGCTGCTGCATTACGAGGCCTTGAGCCTGCTTTCCACCTGGTTGTTTCGTCTGGAGGGACGCAGGCGGCGGCGCGTGCTGGTCGTCATCTTCGGCGTGCTGGGCGCACACGTCGCCGAGATCTGGGTTTTTGGAGCCGGCTACGCGCTTCTGCTGCTCTCGCCAGCACTGGGTTCGGTGCACGGAGTCACAGGCGGAATGCTGGACCTGGTCTACGTTTCATCCGTGACTTTTACGACAGTGGGCGCTGCCGACGTGCATCTGCTCGGCCCGATCCGCTTTCTTGCCGGCAGCGAAGCGCTGGCAGGACTGATCCTGGTTACATGGTCGGCATCCTTCACGTTCCTGGAGATGGGCCGGTTCTGGCGCGATCGCTGAAATGCCTGCCCTCCGCCTGTGCCACGTACGGGCGCAGGCCGAGGTTGGCGCCGCGCGCATCTGCAAGTGTCGACCCGCCGGCGAAGCCGGCGTGCTGCCTTTTCTTGCTAGACTGCCGGTGCTTTCACTCGCAGCGTCCAGGGATTGATGGGATCGAGCGTCCACAGCAGCCCGTCGGATTCGCCGCCGCATCTTCTCATCGTCGACGACGATGAGGAAATCCGTGGGCTGATCACGCGTTACTTCGGCAATCAGGGTTTCCGCGTCAGCTCCGCAGCTCACGGCGCCGCCATGCGCGCGATCATCGAGTCCGAGTCGATCGACGTCGTGCTGCTCGATCTGGGCCTGCCGCGTGAAGACGGCTTCGAACTCACGCGCTGGCTGCGCGAGCACTGGCGGGGCGCGGTCATCATCATCACCGGCCGCGGTGAATCGGTCGACCGCGTCGTCGGACTGGAACTCGGCGCCGACGATTACGTGACCAAACCGTTCGACCTGCGCGAACTGCTCGCTCGCGTGCGCAGTGTGATGCGGCGAGTCGCAGCCGCCCCTGCGCAGCGCTCGTCAGGAAAACCGGCCAGCGTCGAGTTCGCCGGCTTTCGCCTGGATGCCGAAACGCGCGTGCTGATCGGTCCCGCGGGTGGCAGGATCGAGCTGACGACCGGCGAGTACGACCTGCTGACGGTATTTCTGGAAATGGCGAATCGCGTTCTATCGCGCGACCAGCTGATGGAGCGGATGCACGGCCGCGAAGCCGGGCCCTACGATCGCTCCATCGATGTGCAGATAGGGCGCTTGCGGCGCAAGATCGAGAAGGACCCGGCGAAACCGGAGCTGATCAAGTCCGTCCGCGGCGCCGGCTATCTGTTTGCCGCGCGGGTCGTCCGCTAGGCAGGTCACGGACCCATCGCATGTTCCGAGAGCTTTTCGAGCTGGCCCCCGACGCAATGATCGTCGTCGACCACGCCGGGCAGATCGTCCGCGCCAACCCGCCGGCCGAACGGCTGTTCGGCTATGCCGAGGAGGAGTTGCGCGACAAGCCGATCGAAATGCTCATGCCGGAACAGGCACGCGATGCCCACCACGCGCATCGCGACGGTTACATGGCGAATCCGCACGTGCGTCCGATGGGCACGGGCCAGGAATTGACCGGTCTCAAACGCAACGGCCAACAGTTTCCGGTGGAGATTGCACTGAGCCCGATCAACGCCCCCGAAGGCCGCCTGTTCCTCGCTTCGATCCGCGACGTCTCCGAGACTCAGCGCGCGCGCCAGGCTCTCGCACGCGCACGCTACGATGCGGCCGCCGCGCAGCTTGGACAGCATGCGCTCGCCTCGCCGGAGCTTGACGAAACCCTGGCACACGCCACAAGCCTCATCGCTGACGCGCTCGGCGTGGGAGCCGTCGCGATCGTTTTCAGGCACCCGCAATCGTTCCAGTTACGGGTTCGCGCGACGTTCGGCGTGCTTCCCGAAGTGCTCGAAGGCCTGACGTGGAACACGATCATGCCCGCCGCCCAGCGCCGTCAGGCGACGGCGCTGCAGACGGTCGATGGCCCGCTCATGCTCGAAGGCGAGGTTCTGTCTGGCACCGGTTTCGCGGCAATCGCCGTACTGCCGCTGATGGACCGGGGCGAATCGACCGGCGCACTGCTCGCACTGATGCGGCGGAACAAGCAATTCGACCACGACGCACTGCACTTCCTGCAGTCGGCCGCGAACCTGCTGGCGTCCGCCATGCAGCGTGCAAGAACCGAAGAACAGCTCTCGCACGCGCAGCGGCTCGAAGCCGTAGGTCAGCTCACCGGCGGCGTCGCCCATGACTTCAACAACCTGCTGACCGTCGTTTCCGGCAACCTGCAGATACTCGAGGACGAAGTCGCCGATCGGCCGTCCGCGCGCGAACTCATCAGCAGTGCGTTGCGCGCGGTCGGACGCGGCGCCGAACTGACCCGAAAACTGCTGGCGTTTGCCGGGCGCCTGCGCCTGGCGCCACGCGCCGGCAAGCCGGCCAGGCTGCTCGCGGAACTCGGCTCGATGCTGCGCCGGACACTCGGGGAAACGATCAATCTAGAGATCTCCTGCGCGCCTGAGGTTCCGGAGGTGTTCGTCGATCCCGGCCAACTCGACAATGCGCTGGTCAACCTGGCGCTGAACTCGCGCGATGCCATGCCGCGCGGCGGCGATCTGGTCATTTCCGCGCGGCACGAGCAGGTCGGCGAGGCGGAAGGCGGCGAGTTGGCGCCCGGAGACTATGTCGTCTTCAGCGTGCGCGATTCCGGGCTCGGCATGACAACGGATGTGCTCGCGCGCGCGTTCGAGCCGTTCTTCACGACCAAGGAGCATGGCAAGGGCAGCGGCCTCGGCCTGAGCATGGTCTACGGCTTCGTCAAGCAGTCGGGAGGCCTCCTGACGGTCGAGAGTCAACTCGGCTACGGCACGCGTATCGACCTGCATCTGCCCGCGGTCAAGCCGCAGCCCGGCGAAACCGCTACGCCGGCGACGCCGTCGGCGACGCGCGGCAATGAGTCGATTCTCGTCGTCGAGGACGAGGCGGACGTGCGCGACATCGCCGTGACGTTCCTGCGCTCACTCGGCTACACGGTCATTGCCACAGCGGACGCCGCGACTGCGCTCGAACAATTGTCGCAGCATGCCGACATCGACATGTTGTTTTCCGACGTCGTCCTCGGAACCGGAACGACCGGCATTGAACTAGCCCACGAAGCTCGCCGCCGACACCCGGGCTTGCCGGTGCTGCTCACCTCAGGCTACGAACATTCCGCGCTTGAAAACGGCTCGAGCCAGACACGCGAATTTGCCCTGCTCCCCAAGCCGTACCGTCGCGAGGACCTGTCCGCCGCGGTGCGCCGCATCCTCGACCAGCGCTGAAGAAACCTTCGCTCGCCGGCGCAGCTTCCGCCGCGGTCAGTTCAGGCGCGGATCGTGGTGAATCGATTCGCGCAGCGCGCCCGCGTCGAGGATGCGCACTTCGCGCCACTGGATGGCGATGCAGCCCTGCCCACACAGGCGCGTCAGGGCGCGCGTGACGGTTTCGTGCTTGAGCGCGAGAAAACTGCCGATGTCCGCGCGGCTCATGCGCAGCACGAAGTGGCGGGCACTGAAACCCAATGCTTCGTGCCGCGCCGCGACGTCGAGCAGAAACGCGGCGACGCGCTGTTCGGCGCTCAGGGTGCCCACTGCCAGCATCCAGGAGCGGTCGTTGCGGATCTCAGCCGCCAGCGCGGCGGTCAATTGCTCCTGCAGCGAGGGCATGCGCGCGCAAGCGTTCAGGATTTCCGGATACGGCAATTCCCACACGCCACTCATGTCCAGCGCGACCGCATCACACGTGTGCACTGCCGTGCCGATCGATTCGACGCCAACCAGTTCGCCGCGCATCTTGAATCCCGTCACCTGCTCGCGGCCATCTTCCGAGACAACGCTGGTCTTGAGGAAACCCGC
>Ga0157375_10000345_pt1 | contig 41921 bp, 34 predicted proteins | sample M35metaG_FD_115311 | JGI IMG/M metagenome (GOLD analysis project Ga0157375, IMG submission 115311) | Miscanthus rhizosphere microbial communities from Kellogg Biological Station, Michigan, USA - M3-5 metaG | ecosystem: Host-associated > Plants > Roots > Rhizosphere > Soil | place: USA: Michigan...
CGCAGGGCCGCGTCGCTGCCGCAGGCGCCCTCGAGCCACGCCGCACGCTCGTTGTCGGGCAGCTCGACGGCTTGCTCGAACAACTCGGCGAGGCGCTGGCGATTCATCGCGGCGCTTCAGGCCTGTGGATAAAGTGTCGCATGCAGATAGGCCTTCGCCCGCCGCCAGTCGCGATTCAGGGTCCGTTCGCTGACCGATTGCATCACGGCGATGTCGCTGACGCTCAATCCGGCAAAGAAGCGATGTTCGACGAGTTCGGCCAGACGCGGCTCCTCGGCCGCGAGCTTGGTCAGCGCCAAATCGAGCCGCAGCAGTTCCTCGGGCCCGAGTTCGCTGTCGGCCACGTCCACGGCCGCATCGAGCGTGACAACGTTCTGGCCGGCGCCGCGCTTGTCGGTCATCCGCGCGCGGGCGTGATCGATGACGACCTGGCGCATGGCCTTGGCGGCCAGCGCGAAGAAATGCGCGCGCCCCTGCAGGTCGTGCCCGGCGGGTTGGGCGAGTTTCAGGTAGACCTCGTGCACGAGGCCGGTGGTGTTCAGCGTGTGCCCGCTGGACGCGGCGAGCTGGAAATGTGCCATTTGCTTCAATTCGGCATAGACGCGCCCGAACAGAACTTGAAGCGCGACGGCATCGCCATTGCCCGCGGCTTGAATCAATGCGGTTACGTCGCTCACCCCACGGCCCGTCTTTTCCCCCAGCAGGCCCCGAGTATAGGGGACGACGCGTCAAACGCGAGAATTTCGAGGGCCGGTGTCGTTTGGCCGGCGCACTTCTCGTATTGAAGCTCAACGACGGGTTTGACGCGAGGGTCGCATGAGCCGGAATTCATCTGCAGCTTGGAGGAGGCAACAGGATTTCCGGGTTCGCCGGGGTTTACACGCTGGGGTGGGGGCACATGAACGCTGAAGAAAACGAAGGCTCGTGGAATTCGACCGCATCGGACGCCATGGGTCCGTCGCTCGCCCGCCGCGATTTCAGATCAGCTTTGCGACCTATGGCATTGCGCTTCGCAGTCCGGCGAGCGCCAACGAGCCCGCTCATTCGTGCCACACGATTGTTGGTCGCGTCGATCATTCTGCTTGCGTCATACGCATGGGCCATTCCGCCACCTGCCGTCACGTTCAACGTCAATGACAACCGCGACACCGTCGACTTGCATGCCGAGGATGGGCTCTGCCTCACTGTGGACGGAACCTGCACGCTGCGCGCGGCCGTGATGGCCGCCAACCACTACATTGTCGGCGTGAAGATCAATTTGCCGGCGGGCGTCTACACTCTGCATGCGCCGAGCGGCAGCGACGGCGACGATACCGGCGACCTCAATCTCGTCTCGGTGCTCAACAGTCCGCTCGTCATCATTGTCGGCGCCGGTGCGGCGAGCACTATCATCGACGGCAATCAAACCGATGGCGTGTTCTACATAGAAAGCGATCGCACGGTGAACATTTCGGGTGTCACCATGCGCAACGGCAAGACATCCTCGTCGGGAGGTGCGATTTACAACTTCGGCACGCTCGCGCTGACTGACGTGACAATCCTCACCAATTCGGCGGAATACGGCGGCGGCCTATTCAACAACGGCACCGCATTCGTTACCCGCGTTGCGTTCAACGGCAACACAGCGGGCTATGGCGGTGGCATCTACAACTTCGGTTCGCTCACGATAAGCCAAAGCAGCTTCGATTCGAACACCTCGGGCTTCGGTGCGGGCCTGGCAAACTACAGCAGTGCCGTCGCGAGCCTGAGCCACGTCACGCTCATCGCCAACAAGGCGACCAGTTATGGGGGCGGAATCTACAACGGCGCCGAGCTGACCATCGCCGACAGCACGCTCAGCGGCAATGAAGCTGTGAATCAGGGCGGTGGCATCTATAACAGTGGCGGCAGTCCGCTCGAAATAGCGCGCAGCACGATTATGGATGGCAAGGCACAGCAGGGTGCCGGGGTCTACAACGGGGGAGGAATGACCGTGTTGAATACCACGATCAGCCAGAACACGAGTACCGGCTTTGGCGGCGGTATCGGCAACAGCGGCGAGATCAACGTCTACAACTCGACCATTGCCTACAACACGGCAGGATTCGGCACCGGCATTTCCGGATTCGGCGGTGGCGCCTCCAGCAGTCCCGGCAGTACGTTCAACGTGCGCAACACGATTGTTGCCGCGAACTACAGCCCCGCGACAGGCTTTTATGATGATTGCAACGGCACGTTGAGCTCGTACGGCGTCAACCGTTTCCTTGGCGGAATCTACTGTGTGGTCAACCAGGTCGGCCCGGGAAACCACAACGGCCTCGTGTCGCTGCTCGAGGTGGGTGCGCTCAAGGACAATGGTGGGCCGACCTCGACGATTGCCCTGAAATACTATGCGTTTACCGATTTGATTGATGCGCTTCCTCTCGGGTGCACTGACCAGTTCAGCATCACCCTCGCGACCGATCAGCGCGGCCGGCCGCGCACGGTCGGTACCTATTGCGACATCGGTGCGTTCGAGTACGACCCCGGGGACATCTTTGCCAATGGGTTCCAGTAGTGCCTGTGGTCAGCGCTGATTCGCCAATGTCGTTTTGCCCTGGCAATTCGCGTAGTAAGAATGAAAGGGCATCGCGAGGAGCGTTCAGTGGACCGAATCTTGGAGGAAGAGGAGCGCTTGTCGGACCTGCCGTCCGCGCGGCGATCGCGCCGACACAGGTCTCCTGCGATCTGGCTGACTGCGATATCCGCGGGCATGCTCCTTCTCGCAGCGTCAGCCGCCTCCGCTGCCGTCGTGTTTACCGTCAACAGCACATCGGACGGCGTAGACGATAATCCGGGCAATGGGGTCTGCCATACCGTCGACGGTACCTGCACGTTGCGCGCCGCCGTAATGGAGGCAAACCGCGCGCCGAACGCCGGGGCGACCATCGTGCTGCCGGCATCGGCCGATCCGTACCTGCTGCAGATCTTTCCCGCCGGTGCCGACGGCGAGGAGAACGGCGATCTCAATCTCACGACACCGGTCAGCGGCAATCCGGTCATCGTGATCACGGGCTCCGGTGCGTCCAGCACCGTGATCGATGCCAATGGCATCGACCGCGTGTTGTACATTGCTGCAGGCCGTACCGCGGTCATTTCCGGATTGACGGTTCGCAACGGTACGGCCGCAGGGGTGAAGTACACCGAATCCAGCGATGGCGGCGCCATTTTCAACGCAGGCGCCCTCACGCTGGTCGACTGCATGGTGTCTGACAGCTCGGCGTCGTATGAGGGAGGCGGAATTTTCAATGACTATGGAGCGGTGCTGCAGATTGGCGGATGCACCGTCGAGGGAAACGATGCCGCCGTAGAAGGCGGAGGAATCTACACGGAGGGAACGACTGTCGTCGGCACAACCGCGATCACCGACAACACGTCCGGAGCCACTGCCGGTGGCATCTTCATCTATGCCGGAACGACCAGCATCGATCGCAGCACGATCAGCGGCAATACCGCGACCGACTCCCTGGGCGGCGGCATCTTCGTCGACGATACGGCAAATATTACAAACAGCACGATCTCCGGAAATTTCGCCAGGCATGGCGGCGGGATCTACAACGAAGGCGCGCTGTTCATTTCCGACACCACTATAAGCCAGAATCACAGCCACCGGGACGGCGGTGGCATCTACACCATTGGTAATGCGCTGTTCGCAACCAACGTCTACAACTCGACCATTGCGTTCAACCAGGCGGATGACGACTCGAATTCGGTCGGCACGGGCGGTGGCGTATACGCCGAGTCGGGCGGCGCCTTCAACATGCGCAATACCGTACTCGCGGGCAATTTTCTGGGCGCCACGCATGATCCCAGCGATTGTGCCGGCAGCATCGGTATATACGGCAACAATCGGCGCGAAAGCGCGTCCGGTTGCTCGATTGCCGTCGGCAGTCCGGGTTCCGTGTTCGCGGTCGATTCGATCGCAGAGTTGAGCCCGCTGCGCGACCATGGCGGAGCGACCCGAACTCATGCGCTTGTCCCTCCGAGCAATCTGATCGACGGCGCTGCCGCCTGTATCGACCAGAACAGCGCGCCGCTACCCACCGACCAGCGGGGCAGGGCGCGCAACGTGGGCCCGAGCTGCGACATCGGTGCGTTCGAGTACGACCCAGGCGATATTTTTGCGAACGGTTTTCAGTAGCGTGCGATTTCGCGCTGTGTCTATGGCCTTATGGGCATGGGCGCGGTCGAACGCCAGAACCCGCAGAACATCATCTTCCGCAACGGCGTGGAACCAGGCTGGGGCGCCGCGCAGCGTCGGCGGCGCCGAGGCACTCCTGCGCACTGCATCCGTTGCAGCCCCAACGCTGGCATACTTCGGGTGACTTCTGCCGGAGCTCACGATGCCTTCATATTTCGCCGATTTTGCCTGGCTGCCGCACGGCTGGGTATCGAACGTGCAAATCGACGTCGGCGAAGGTGCGTGGCACCAGGTCGGCGAGGACGTGCCGCGTGACGCGCAGGAGCACCTCGGCCGCTACGCGCTGCCGGGAATGCCGAACCTCCATTCGCACGCGTTCCAGCGTGCGATGGCGGGTCTCGCCGAACGCCGCAGTTCCAGCGCGATCGTCCGTGATCGCGAAGATCAAGAAGCAGCCATCGATGGCCGCACTTCTCAAAAGAGCACCGAAGACAGCTTTTGGACCTGGCGCGAGACGATGTATGGCTTCGCCAGCCGCATCGGTCCGGACGACCTGCGCGTGATCGCGGCGCAGGTCTATGTCGAGATGCTGAAGGCAGGTTATACGCAGGTCTGCGAATTCCACTACCTGCATCATCGCCCCGACGGCAAAGCCTACGACGATCCCGCGGCGATGTCGCTGGCGCTGATCGAAGCGGCGCGCGACGCCGGCATCGGCCTGACGTTGTTGCCGACGCTATACATGACCGGTGGTTTCGACGGCCGGCCGCTGTCCGATCGCCAGCGCCGCTTCGGTCACGACATCGACGGCTATCTGCGCCTGGTCGAGCAATTGCGCAAGATGGAAAGTTCCACATTGCGCGTCGGCGTCGCACTTCATTCGCTACGTGCTGTGCCGGAAGCCGCGATGCACGCGGTGCTGGCTTCAGGCCTCGTCGACGCGTCGCCGATCCATATCCATGTCGCCGAGCAGATCGGCGAGGTGCAGGACTGCCTGGCGCTGCGCAACGCGCGGCCGGTCGAATGGCTGCTCGACCATGCACCAGTCGACGAACGCTGGTGCCTCGTGCACGCCACGCACATGACCGTGGAGGAAACACGCCGCTTCGCCGCGACGGGTGCGGTCGCCGGGCTGTGTCCCACCACGGAAGCCAATCTCGGCGACGGTATTTTTCCGTTGAAAAAGTACCTCGATGCCGAAGGCGTCTTCGGCATCGGTTCTGACAGCAACATTTCCGTTTCGCCAGTGGAAGAGCTGCGCTGGCTCGAATACGGCCAGCGGCTGGCGACGCGCCATCGCAATATCGCCGTATCCAATTCGAGCCGCAGCGTCGGCGAAACGCTGTGGGGCGACGCGTTGTTCGGCGGCGCCCTCGCTGCCGGCGTTTCGGTCGGCCTGATCGAGGGTCCCGACGAGCGTTCGTCGATTCCCGGTGCCCGCGCCGACCTGCTGGTTCTGGATCACGAATCGCCGTTGCTGGGAGGGCGAACCGTTGCCAGTGCGCTTGACACGTTCCTGTTCGCCGGCAACAACAATCTCGTCCGGCACGTGATGGTCGACGGTGCCTGGGTCGTGCGTGACTTCGCTCATCGCGACCAGGAGCGCATCGCTGCACGCTATCGCGAGACCGCGAACCTCCTGACCGAATCCCTGTAGCCCGCGCGCTCTTCGCGGCGACCTCGACACGCCGGTCGGGTTTTCCACGCGGCTGGATCAGCGTTCCGCGCTTCGAGAAGAGCTGGATCCCCGTTTGCGCCGGGATGACACGGTGACCGCAAGCGACGGCAAGGTCACCCTGCGCGAGGCGATAACGTCGATAAACGCCGGTAACGACCTGGGTGATCCGGACACCACGGCGCAGAACCCCGGCACGTTCGGCAGCAGCGACGCGATCAATTTCAATATTGCCGGCGCTGGCGTGCACCGGCTCGCGACCGGGCCCAGCCTGCAGGCGATGCCGGCGCCGCTCAGGTGTGGATGAACCGCCCGCCGCCGAAGACCCAGTTCTCCCAACGCGTTTCCTTGAACACGATCATCACGTTGTCGGCGACCAGATTCAGCGGTTCGCCTGTCAGCGCGGCGAGGATGTCGGCGACGATTTTCTTCTTGACCTTCACGCTGCGTCCCTCCGAGAACAGGATCTCGATCAGGGCAAAATCGGCGTTGCGCTGCGTGTCCAGGTCCGGATAGCTGGGGTCGAAGCGGAAATCCGCAGGCTCCAGTTCGAGTACGCGCTGGAAGCGGTCGGCGAGCGGCACGCCGGATGCGACCAGCGCGCTGTGCACGGCGGCCAGAACGCCGGACTTGAACTCGAGCGTCTTGGGTTTGAGAACAGTCAGTGTAATGAGAGGCATGGCAGGCTCCTTGTCAGCGGGAGAACATCGAGTGTGGCCGGGTTATGCGGGCGACGCTTGCAGGCGCGGCGTCGATTCGCGTCCGATCAACAGCACCATCATGGAGGCGATGACGCAGGCGAGTCCGGCGAGCAGAAAAGCCTCGACATAGCGATTGGTCTGCACGCGCAGCACGCCGGCGCCGAACGCCGCGGTCGCGGCGCCGAGCTGGTGGCCCGCGCCGATCCAGCCGTAAACCAGCGGACCGCGCTCGACGCCGAAGCGCTCGGTCGTCAGGCGCACGGTAGGAGGTACAGTGGCGATCCAGTCGAGGCCATAGAACATCGTGAACAGGCCGAGACCGTAGAAACTGAAATCGGAATAGGGCAGGTAGAGCAGGGACAATCCGCGCAGGCCGTAGTAGGCGAACAGCAGCCAGCGATTGTCGTAGCGGTCCGACAGCCAGCCCGAGAACGTCGTGCCGATGATGTCAAACACGCCCATCGCGGCGAGCATGCCGGCGGCCTGGATTTCCGGAATGCCGTTGTCGGCACAGAAGGCGATCAGGTGCGTACCGATCAGGCCGTTCGTGCTGAGGCCGCAGATGAAGAACGTCGCGAACAGCAGCCAGAACGTGCGCGTGCGCGCCGCTTCAGCCAGTGCGCGAAATGCCGCGACGATCGGGTTGACGTTCGGCCTGGCGACGACGGCATCGTTCTCGCTCGCACCGTAGCGCGCAAGGCCGACATCGGCGGGGCGCTCCGGCATCAGCAGCGCGATCAACGGAATCAGCAGCAGTGCGGCGCCGGCGACGATCCACACGACGTAGCGCCAGTCCGCGCGAGACACGACCCAGGCCAGCAGCGGCAGGAACAGCAGCTGTCCCGTCGCCGTGCTGGCTGTGAGCAGGCCGAGCACGGTACCGCGCCGCGCATCGAACCAGCGGTTGGCAATCGTCACGCCGAGCACCATCGCCATCGTGCCGGTGCCGATTCCGCCCAGAATGCCCCAGGTCAGCACGAGTTGCAGCGGCGTGCGCACGAGCGAACTGCCGGCCATCGCCGAGGCCAACAGCACCAGTGCGGCGATCATCGTCGCGCGTATGCCGAAGCTCTGCATTGCCGCCGCGGCAAACGGACCCATAAGGCCGAACAGGCACAGGCCGACCGAAACGGCGAGTGTGATCTGGTCGCGGCCCCAGCCGAAATCGTGTTCGAGCGGCACGATCAGCACGCTCGGTGTGGCGCGGATGCCGGCGACCACGAGCAAGGTCAGGAACGTCAGCGCCGCTACGATCCAGGCGTAGTGCAGGCGGCCTTGCAGGCGACGGGCGAGGCGAAGTTTCATGCAGGTTTCCAAGGCGATTCTTGCGCCTCGACTAAAAGGAGTATATACACGTATATATGAAACGACAACCGCAGTGTGTTTGCGCCAACCTGCGTCGTGCCGCCCGGGCCATGACGGCGCTTTACGATGACGCACTGGCCAAGTCGGGCATCAAGATCACGCAGTTTTCGCTGCTGCGCGCGGTCGAGCGCAACGAACCGGCCTCGGTCAGCGTGCTGTCGGAGGACCTCGACCTGGACCGCACGACGCTCGCCCGGAATCTCAATCCACTGGAACGCGACGGCCTGATCGAACTCGCCGCCGGCGCAGACCGACGCGTGACTGAAGTGCGACTCACCGCCAGGGGGCGCAGGGTCCTCGCGAAAGCGCTGCCGCTGTGGCAGAAGGCGCAGGTCGAGGTCGAACGCCGCTTTGCGGCCGGCCAACTCGATCAATTGCGCACGATCGCGGCCGAAGCGGCGGAAATGGCCAACGACATGCGCGCGCGCTGAGTCGAGCGGCGATCCGCGCCACTGATCGCGAAAAAATGGCTGAGGCATCGAGAACCGTTCGCCCTGAGCGTAGGCGCGAAACGCCCAAGTCGAAGGGACCAGGTGGCATTTTCGACTTCGCTTGCTGCGCAGGCGTAGCCCGTCCCGAGCTTGCCGAAGGGCTCGATGCGAACGGAATTTGTCACGCCGAGCGCGAACCGGTCTTTCAATCATCGCCGGCTGGCTCGCTGATGGCGCAAAAATGGCGAAATCGCGATTTGCTTTCGCGCGAAAAATCCGGTGCGCACGGCGCGAGCGAATCGCGTTAGATTACGCGCATGAACCGACGCTCCTTCGTTCATCACACCAGTCTGCTCGGCGCGACCGCGCTGGCCTCTTCAGCCATCCCTCTGCTCGGAGGCTGCGCGCGTTCGAGCCAGCGACCCGACGCGCTGCAACGTGCTTACGCGGCGCCGGATATTTCGTTTCCAGCGGACGGCTGCATGTTGCCGCCGGTGCGCGTGTCCGCGGAGCGTGAAATCCGCACGGTCGTCGGCTTGCGCCCTTACCGGCCTTCGGGTTTCGTCGTGCGGGCCGAGCGGCTCGGCGATACGCTGGTCGTACACAACTACGGCCACGGCGGTGCCGGCATCACGCTGTCATGGGGCACGTCGAAACTGGCTGTGGATATCGGCGCGCCCGGTCATCGCGGCAGCGTCGCCGTCATCGGTTGTGGCGCGGTTGGCCTGGCCAACGCGCGACTGCTGCAGGAAGCCGGCTTCGACGTGACGATCTACACCAAGGCGATGCCGCCCGAGACGACGTCGAACATCGCCGGCGGCCAGTGGTTTCCGGCCTACGTGGCCGATTCGCAGCATCGCACCGATGCATTCAACCAGCAGCTGCTGGCAGCTTCCGCGTATGCGTATCGCCGCTACCAGATCATGGTCGGGCCGCGCTTCGGCGTGCGATGGATGCGCAACTACCTGCTCGGCCATCACGCATTCACGCCCGGCGGTGACAGCAGCGATACCGGCCTGCTGCACGAACTGCTGCCGGAAAACCGCATGCTCACGCCGGACGAGCATCCGTTTTCGGGTTATGAATTCGTGCGCCGTTATGACTCGCTGATCATCGAACCGCCGATTTACCTGGCAGCGATGCTCGATGAGTATCGCATCGCCGGCGGGCACATTGTCTTGCGCGAGATCGGCGATCGCGCGTCGATCCAGGCGCTGCCGGAAAAACTCGTCTTCAACTGCACCGGCCTCGGCGCGAAAGCGCTCTTCGACGACGAGGAATTGACACCGGTCAAGGGGCAGCTCACGTTCCTGCTGCCGCAGCCCGAAGTCCAATACGCGACGATCGCCGGAGACCTGTACATGTTCTCGCGCTCCGACGGCGTCCTGCTGGGCGGTACGCACGAGGAAGGTGTCTGGTCGCTCGAACCGGACCTCGAACGCAAGAAGGAAATCCTCGCCGGCCACAAGGCGTTCTTCGATTCGTTTCGACGCTGCTGACTCGCAGCTTGGGCTTCAGCCCTCTCCCGCCCCGCCTACATGCGCCACTGGCACATCGGCGATTGCGGATTCATTCGCAGCGCACGCAAGCGGGGCGACCTCTCCCGCAAGGGGAGAGGTGCACAGTTGAAGCTTTTAACCTTCAGTCGACTACGTAACCGGCAGACGAGAAATGCGTCATGGTGCGATCAGCATCGACTTGACCTCGGCATAGTTGCCGTCGTTCGGCTGCGGCTTGATGTGCAGCACGTGGGTCAGCAGAGGATAAATGTCCACATTGTCGAATTCCGGCACGACGAGGCCGCGCTTGAATGCCGGACCGTGGGCGACGAACAGCGCGCGCATCTTCGGATCGTCGTTGTCGTAGCCATGCTCGCCGACCGAGATGCGTCGGTTCGGGCGATTCATGAATTCGCGCGTGAAGATCTGCCAGCCGTCGTCGGCCAGGCACAGCAGCGGCGGAACGCGCGCGTTCGTGCCGTAGTGCAGGCGCGCCGGTACCTCGGTCTTGCGCCAGCAGCGCATGTGATCGTGCGGCTGCAGCACGGCGCGCTCGACGGCCGCCTCGTGCCCCGGCTTCGCGGCGAATCCGGCGAGAACGCCGGTGTTGACGACGTCGATGTCGGCGACTTTGACGAAGTCATCGATCACGACGACCTTGTCCGGTCCTGACGCCGTTCCGCCGTGATCGGAGACGATCACGAGATTCGCCGCCTCGTAGATGCCACGTTGCTTCAAGCCCTCGATCAGCCGGCCCAGGGCGGCATCGACTTCGCCCAAGGCCGCGTCGACTTCCTTCGACTCCGGACTGTAGCTATGCGCGGCGTGGTCCACCTGCTCGAAATACAGCGTGACGAAATCCGGCTGATCGGAAAGCGGGAGGTCGAACCACGCCAGTGTCTGATCGACTCGTGCTGCCGGCGACATCTTGCTGTCGAACGGCAGCCAGTGCTCCGGGCGCACATTGCCGATGGCGACGTCGGAGCCGGGCCAGAACATCGTTGCCGCGTGCATACCCTGACGCTCGACACTCACCCACAACGGTTCGCTGCCCCACCAGGCCGGGTCCTCGATCGTCTTCGCGTCGATATAGACGAAGCGCTTGCCGCTGACCGGATCGACCATGCGGTTGTTGACGATGCCGTGATGGTCGGGATACAGGCCCGTCACGATGGTGTAGTGATTCGGAAACGTCAGCGTCGGAAATGCCGAGCGCATCGCTTGCGCGCGCACACCATCCTTCGCCAGTCCGGCCAGCGTCGGCGACAAGCCGCGATCGATGTAGTCGGCGCGGTAACCGTCGAACGAGATGAGGATGAGCGGGGAATAGTTGGGGTTTTTCTGCGCTGGTTGCGCGGGTGGCTGCGCGGTGCAACCGGCGAGCAGCAGAACGATCAGGGCAATCGTGCGATGGGTCGGGTTCATGGGCGATAGCAGGGACGTTTGTTCCTACTATCGCCCAGACCCGTGACAGCGCCAAGCCTCAGCCGTCACGTTTTTCGTTTTCTTTACAGCGATGCGGCGCCGAAGGTATCGCAGCTCTTGAGGTCGCCCGAATTGAAGCCGGCCTTGAACCAGCGCGAACGCTGTGCCGACGTACCGTGCGTGAAGGAATCCGGTACGGCATAGCCGCGCGCCTGTTTCTGCAGCGTATCGTCGCCGACCGAGGAGGCCGCATTCAGCGCGGCATCGACATCGCCGGGTTTCAGCCAGTCGAGTTGCGCCTGCGACCTGTTGCCCCACACGCCGGCGAAACAGTCGGCTTGCAGTTCGAGACGCACCGAGGTCCCGCTGGCGCCTTCCGAGGGCCGGCCGCCGACTTTCTGCATGATGCCGAGCAGGTTCTGCACGTGATGACCGACCTCGTGCGCAACCACGTAGGCGCGCGCGAAATCGCCTTGGGCGTGGAAGCGCGTATCCATCTCCTGGAAGAAATCGAGATCGAGATAGACGCGATGGTCGTTGGGACAATAGAACGGTCCCATGGCCTCCTCGGCCGCGCCGCAGCCGGAAGTCGTGCGGCCGTGGAACAGGACGAGCTTGGGCCGTTCGTATTGCTGACCGCCGGCCTGGAAGTACGAACCCCACACGTCCTCGGTGCTGCCGAGAATCGAACGTACGAAGTGCACTTGAGGATCGTTCGAAGTGGCCTGGTGCGTCGGCGCCGGCGTGCTCTGCTCCATCGTATCGGCCCCATTGCCGCCGAGGAACAGGCCGAACAGGATCGGGCGAATACCCGGAAAGATCAGACCGATCAGGATGACGATGATGATGCCGCCGAAGCCGAGGTGGAATCCGCCGAAGCGCATGCCGCCGCCGCCGAGTCCACCGCCGCCGCTGCCATCGTCCTCGACGACGTTGTCGCTTTCACGGCCTTTCTGCCAATCCATGAAACACCTCCGCCCGCGTTTCGATCAAGGCCGCACACTACTCCGACGGCTGTCGCCGTCGCAAGCAAGAAAGCCGCGAATAGCTCGTGTTGATAGGCGACGGTTCAGGTGAGAGGTCGCTGGCCGCAGCATGGTATTGGCCGAATGGCCCTGCGCTTCTCGCTGCCGGCGGAAGTCAGCCCGGATTGGTAGCGATTGAGCGTGGGGCAGGGTGCGCCGCGCATTCCTCGACCGGCCGCGACCAGCTCGCCGCCATCCAGTTGGAAGTTTCATCGCCGGACCTGCGCACCGCGTTGCGCTCGCTCGCGTCGATGGCGAAGACGCGCTCGCCTTCCTTGAACGATTGGCACACGCCCGACGAGAGGTCGGCGGCGATGATCTGGCGCAACGCATCTGCATCGTTGCGATGCATCGTGACCTGCGCAACATCCCGCTCGCTGCGACAACCGAACACGGACTCGCCGACGATGCAGTGGTCCGGCACCGCAGCCATGCCGTTTCCGGCAGAGAATATCGTCGCCAGAATCATCCCGAGGCAAGGCAGACCAGTTTTCGACGAGCGCAGATTCATATCGCAGCTCCTTAGGTGTGCAGAACTGGCGTGCGCAAAATGAGTCGCTGTCGGAACGTGAATGTCACCGGAGCGGGCGAGGCATGCACGCCAACCGCAACCGCAATGATTGTGCATGCTTTTTACTCCGCCGCTGCTGAAGCGCAGCGAACTGGACTTTCACGTCGCCGTCGCGTTAATTCCCGGGTTGAAGAAGGCCGGTAAAAACTGAACACGCGGCGCCATGTGATTGCGGCGCCCGCGGCAGTACAGCACGCGTCGTCGACGCGCTTGCGCTGTTCGCGTTCAGCAAGGAACGACGTTTGCTTTCACGACGAAATGAACAAGTAGCATTGCCGGTCTGTTCAGGCGTACAGTGGACGCGTCATGCTTCGTACCGCCCTCAAGATCCTGCTCGCACTGGCCCTGATTGCACAGGGCGGGATCAGTGCGTTCGCTCAGGACGGCATGGGGCCGGCTGCCGTGAAGATGCACTGCCAGCATCCGGATGAACATGGCAAGCAGGCGAAGATGCCTTGTTGCCCGGACGGCTGCATGCCGGACGGAATTTCCGCCTGCGCGGCTTGCGCCATGGCCTTCATCTTGCCTGTGCCCGTCGTGGTGCCGCTTGTCGAGCACACGTCAGCCGGTTCGCAAGCGCTAGGCGTGATGGTGGCGTCCAGCTCCCGGATCCCGCCGACGAGACCTCCGATCGCCTGATTCGCTCACCTGGGACCGCGCCGACATGCGCGGAAGGTGCGTGCGCGTGCACGCACGATTCGGAGCGAATCAATGTCCAACTTATCTCTCGTCCGCCTGACTGCGGGCGGCTTGCTTGCATTTCAGCTGGCAGCACCGGCCCAGGCCAAGCCGATCGCCTTCGCGAACGGCACGACGATCATGGCCGAGTATGGTGCTGGCACGATGGCGGAGGCGCAGGCGTTCTATGCACCGTACTACTGGCTGTCGCTCGGCGGCGGAGTCCTGCACCTCGACAGCGACAGCATCGATCGGTCGCGCGACATCGCTTATCTGCGCGCGAACTACCTTGTGCATCGGTGGAACCTCGACGACGCCCAGGCGAATGTCTTCGCCTGGGGCGGACTGGGTACGGCGCGCGGCAACGACTTCAGCGGCAGCAAGCTCGACCGCGAGGTCGGATTCCAGGCCGACTACGAAACACGCCGCATCTATGCCTCGCTGATGAGCGACCTGCACGAATCCTCCGCTTACTCCCATCGCATCGACACGTTGCAACTCGGCTTCGCGCCCTACGCGCACGACTACGAGGACCTGGCGGCATGGTTTGTCCTGCAGGGGCGCAACTACACGGGACAACTGCATCGAGGCATCGAGTGGGCCGCGCTGATCCGCCTGTTCAAGGGCGGTGCTTGGGTCGAGGCCGGCGTCACCGACGGCGGCAAGCCACAAGTCATGGCGATGTTCAATTTCTGATCCGGAGCTGTCATGAAAAAATTCGTACTCCTGCTTATTCTGATCGCCTCGCCGGCTCTGCTTTCAGCGACGACCATCGAAATGGATGTCAGCGGGCTGGTCTGCGCATTCTGTGCGCAAGGCATCGAAAAGACGCTGCGCGGCTTTCCGGCAACCAGTGATGTCGTGGTGAGCCTCGAGAAACGGCTCGTTGCGGTGGCGACGAAGGAGGGCCAGGACATTGCCGACGACGAACTCAAGCGCGCCTTGACCGACGCAGGCTACACGGTCAAGGCGATCCGGCGCGAAGACGAAACGATTGCCGATGTCCGCGCGCGCCTCAAGGCCAAGCCATGAAGGCACCGTTGCAGCGCAACGCGGCGCTCGCCTTCACGGCGTTGCTGGCCAGTTCCGGCACGCTGGTCTGTTGCGTCCTGCCGGCATTGATGGTCGCGTTGGGCGCGGGAGCGACGCTTGCCGGAGTGCTCACTGCTGTTCCGCAACTGATCTGGCTCAGCGAGCACAAAGTCGCGGTATTCGCCTTGGCGGCCGCAGCCCTGGCAGTCGCGGGCATCTCGATCTGGCGCGCCAGGCGAATGCCTTGCCCGGCAGATCCCCTCGCTGCCGCTGCCTGCATGCGTCTGCGGCGCTACAGTACGGTCCTCTACGCGCTGGCGCTGTTCGCGTTCAGCGTCGGAGCGACGTTTGCGTTTATCCTGCCGGCCTTGTCGAGTCAGTCGCAATAGAGGTTATTGAGTAGAGGTTATTGAATGAGCGCCGTCGTGATGACCGTGAGCGAATTGAAATGTCCGTCCTGCGGCAACGTGACGAAGGAGACGATGCCACTGAACGCCTGCATCTTCTTCCACGACTGCGTGCAGTGTGGCGCGATGCTGCGACCGAAGCCGGGCGATTGCTGCGTCTTCTGTTCGTACGGATCGGTGCCGTGTCCGCCGATCCAGCAGGACCAACGCTGTTGTGTTTCGCGTCCGGCAACCTAGACAATCCGGGTTCACCCGGCTCTGCCGGGAGGCAGTAGCAGTTTGACGTTTACTGGAGTATCTCGCTTGCCACGCATTCAGAGACGTAAGGTGAGGTGTACTTGCTCTTCAGCTGCTTTTGAGCGGCCCACACAACGAAAGCTCCGGTCCGGCTACGCGTTCTCGTGGCGCCCTTCTCCGCTTTTTTAACTCCGCGCAACGTAAACGTAAGCCTCGACCGTGCCGCCAGCGTCGACGCGCGCAGCCGTCAACACGCGCTCATAGTCATCGCCCTCGAATTCGTCCAGCGCCTGCCAATGCTGCGCGAGGCGTTCCGAACTGAACACCAGGCCGTGCACCTCCGCGCCGTTCTCATCGAGCATCAGCGCAGGATAGCCCTGGCTCGCGCCCCAGCCGACCGGCTGCAGCGTCCCGATCACCGATGCAGGCTGCCACGTGCCGCCGATCGCCTCGAGCAGGTGCGCGTTGGCGTGGCCTGGTTTCAGGGTGCCGTAGACGAACAATCGCTGGATCATCGACGCAAAGTTCTCGCTTGACCGGCGGCGAAAGGCGGCATTGTAATGCCGACAGGTTCGATATGGATTTCCGTCCGAAATGGGAGACCAGCGGTGAAGCCGACAGTCGCGCAACAAGACGAGTCGAGGCAATTTTCCACGCCCGAGCGCTGCTCGATCCTGGAGGTCTGGAACGGCGCCGGCGATTTCGCTGTATCGATCGCGCGAGCGCGTGTCGCGCCCGGAGCCACGACGCAGTGGCACCGATTGCATGGAGTCGTGGAGCGCTACCTGATCGTCGAGGGTTCCGGATTCGTGGAGGTGGGCGACTCCATAGCGCAAGCGGTTGTGCCAGGGGATGTGGTGGTGATTCCGATGGAACTGCGTCAGCGAATCACGAACGCCGGCACCGATGATCTGGTCTTTTACTGCATCTGCAGTCCGCGATTCACGCCCGAATGTTACGAATCGCTTGAATAGACCTAAGTCCGCCGCCGTTCACAGCGATGGATGGCTAGCGTGCCCGACATAGACAGCGCGAAGACTGCGCCCAAGAGCGACGGTATGCCGGTGGAGGGAATCGCGTGCCTTGTCTAAGTTGCTGATTCAAATCCAAGTATGCCTTTCAATCTTACAGATGTACCCCCTTGGATACCCCCGCGCCGCACTGGCTGGTCGCCGGGGGGGCAGTCAATGCGACTGCGGAGCGGTCTCGAATTCCGGTTAGGTGTGTCTTGCAGCGAAAAGATCGGCGAACACGAACCGACCTATGCCGCCAAGGCGTCCGCGCCACTCGGGTTGGGCCGATCAAATCGACGCGGTGCGCAGAAGGCGAAGATCGAACCCGTTGCGTAAACTGAGGAAGACCGCTTTGATAGCGCCAACGCAATTTCGTTGCGCCTCAATGCCAGCGAACTTCTGCCGTACGCACTTCCGTGCCATCGACGATGGCGACCCCCTGGCGGTTCGCGCAAAACTCCTCAATATAGGACTTGATCGCCACTGAGGTTTGCGCGATTTTGCGGTCGGCCGGGAGATGGTAGGCCAATGATTTTGGCATCAGCACAACGCACTTCGATTTTGCACGCGAAACGGCGACATTTGTCCGCTCCATCTGAAGCAGGAACTCTTCCTCACCCTCAATCACGTCGACGTCGCCCACACCAAATGAGACGATAATGGTCTGCCGTTCGCCGCCTTGAAAGCGCTCGACGGTGTCGACAGCGCCGAAGACTTGCGCCGGATCCGCCGCGGGGAACAAGGCGCGAAGCTCGCGGATCACCAGGGCCTTCTGCGCCTTGTGCGGTGTGACGATGCCGAGCCCTTCGGCAAAGAACTCGTCGTCCGTGAACGCGGTGTAGGTCGCGCCCGCAACGCCGAGATCCGGCTCGCGCGCCATACCGTGGCGGATGCAGTAGGCCAGCGCGGCGACGAGCTTGGCCTCGAACTCGTTGGCTTGCGACGACGCAACGTCCTCGTGGATCACCGCGACCACGCGTCGTTCAGGGCGCAGGATTTCAGCAAAGGCGCTCGATGACGGCAAGGAAGCTGGAAGCGACTTGATGATCTGTGTCATATCCGCGATCGGAGCCAGCTGCTTGATCGGATGGTGCGCGGCGAGCTTCGACGGGTAGCCCAAGCTCCTGGCGTAGTCGACAAGGTCCTGGTTAGACCGGTAGTTCACCAGCAAATCTTGAGTGGGAATACTGAAGCGGTGAATCATATACTTTTGAATGCTGCCGACGAGATACTCTGCCCCAACCGGTGCCTCCAAGCGGTGGATCGGCGGCATCTGCAAGTGGTCGCCGGCTACGATCAACTGCGCGTCCGGTTTGAGTCCCGCCAGGGGACGCAGCGCGAGACAGACGTCGACTTGCGAGCTTTCGTCGAGAACGACCAGGTCGAACAACGGCTCGATGCGCGAACCGTGGATCTTCTCGGTGATGCGTGTGACCATATGCGCGGTCGTCGCCACGATCGTCGTGCAAATGGGGTCCGCCAAACTTTGGAGCAACCGCGCGACATCGGGCGAACCGTTCTCCAGGCGCAAACTCGCGGCGACGAGGTGGCCTTGGACCGTGGGCATGGCTTTGGGTTCGCGGCTTCGCGAATACACCCAGAATACCTGAGCCCTACTCTTTGAATCGTTGTCGAGGTTAGCCAGCACCCTTCCCGCCAGTTCCTCGACAGCGCGGTAGTTCGGTCCGGTGAGAAGGATTTTTCTTCCGACCTTCTCGCGAACAACCGCGTGCACGAGCGCAGTCAGCGTGTCCGTCTTTCCGGTTCCCGGAGGCCCCCAGACGATCGCGAGCTGCGACGCGCCGCATGCCTCGACCGCGTCAGCCTGACTGGGATTGAGCGGGTTCTTGTTCGCCGTCGTCGCAAATGCGCGCAAGGCCTTGGCTTGGGCAGTCGTTCGAATGGTCGACTTGCTAAGAGTCGCTGCATCCCAGAGCACACTCGCCATCGGGGTGTTCGCGTCCGTGCCCGCAGGCAACTTTGACGCCGCCGACTTTCCCATCGCCGCCAACGCCTCGGGTGCGGTCTTTGCGCACTGCGGATTTCCCGCGTTGCGCAAGATTTCCACCGTTGTGTCCGAGTCGTCGTATGAGACTGCATCGAGCAAATAGAGCTGCTCCGTGCCGACCGGAAGGATACCGGTCGCAAGCAGACTATCGAAAAAGGCGTCGTAGTAGGGATTACGCGCGTGAAATGAGACGGTCGCTCGCCGGTTGACACGGTCAAACGCGACCAGCGTCGCGGCGATCACGCGGTGAAAGGGGCTTCGGAGTTTCGCGGGGTCGTCCTGGATGGGAAGGCCCATCGATGCTGCCGACAACAGCGGGAATCCGGGCGAGGCAACCTTGCCGACCGCACAGTACGCGTCTCCCTCTTCGATCTTGGCCTCGGTCGAGTCCTCGCTGACCTCAAACTCGTAGGTGTTCTTGCCAACCTTCTTGACGACGTCCACGAGAACGATCGCCTTGTAGCTTGCTTCCAGCGCTTCGGAGCGCGCAATGAGACCCAACTTGTCTTCCGTTTCCGTCGCCGCGGCTGACACCTTGGCCCATTGCGCCCAAAGTTTGGAGTCGTAGGCGACCCCTTGAATTCCCTGCGGAACGCTCATCGTAAGCGCAGGAGCATTCCCGCGTATGCACGACTTCAAATCCATCCTGAGTTGACGCGCGATGCTGGCCAGCGCCCAGGTTTGCGCGTTCAAGACGTCCCCGTATTTCTTGATCGCGTCCTGGATGCTGATCGCTTTCCCGTAGCTCTGCACCGTGCCGGTCGTCGACTTCCAGATCTCGAAGATACGTTCCCGAGGAATGCCGTTGCCCAACGGATCCTCGAAGTATTTGTCGACGAATCTCCCGGACATGTTGGGATGGTGGTAATGTTTCACCGTCGAGAGCAACGTTGTTGCGAACCGAACCGGCAATCGCAGCGCCGCGCTCACGATGTCGCGGACAAAAATGAGCCCAGGGCACAGCTCGTCGTCCTTCTCCATCAACTGCTCGGCCGGAAAAATCCACGCGAGCGCTCGTTGATACTTCGAGCCGAGTTGCAGCACCGACAGCAGATGCCGTCCGAACGCGTTGCACAGCTCGTCGTATTGGCGCACTTCCCAGAAACTGATCTGCGTCTTGGGCTTGCCCCACCCTCGCTGCGCGAACGTAGTTTCGATGTGCTCAATCCAGCTCGCAAGGCACTCGATGAAGGCCTGCACCGTCGCCCATTCCGCTGAGGCGTTGTCCTTCGGCACGACGAACGCTTCAGCGCCGATGACGAGAAACGATTGCGGCTCGGCTGCGGCGGGATCGAAAAACTGTTGGTACGGTGCGAACGCCACACTGCGCACGCCAATGCCCGCGATCAATCCGGTGCCGGCATCGAAGTTGACCACGATTTGGTGCTCGGCATTCACGTTGCGCGCCAGCCCTCCGATGGGACTTTTGTCGTCGAAGCTGACTTGCCCCGTTCCCAGCGCGGTGGCGCGGGCTCCGATTTGAAGGCGGTCCTTCTTGAGCAATGCGTGCTTGCGCAGCACCGGTGCCGTCGATTGGATCCCGGCGACTTGTTTGACGGTCGTGTGGCCTGACGTCCCTAGGATGTGCGACGCACCCTTGCTCAGATTGGCGATCTTCGAGAGGTGGTCCGTGATCTCCGCACTGTGCGCGCAGTAGTGGTCCGGGTGCTTAGTGTAGGTGGCCAAGTCTTTTCCGATAAGCCAGTCCTTGTTGCCAAGCCAGTCGCACGCTCCGCAGCGCGGGTTGACGTGGTAAGGAACGGCGGCCCACCCTTCGGTGTCGCCTTTGTTCACCACGCGCGGCAAGTCCTCGCGAAAAAACTTGCGGACGCTGGGCATGTAGACGAGGTAGTCCACCAAGCCTTCCTGCAAGTCGGTCCACAACGCCGCCAAGCGATTCGCATGGTTGCCGCCAGCTTTGGTCTTCATCACCTTCGCAAGCGTCGGCATCTCGATGTGCTTCCAAAGGTAGATCCGATCGCTGACGTAGAACTTGTTGGTGAGCGGTTTGCCGGCCAGCGCAAGCCAGCTGGTCAGGAAAAAGGCGTAGAGGCACACCTCCGCGGAATAGCTGGCATTAGCTTCGGTCACGTTCTTCAAGTCGACAACGCTGATGCCCAAACGAGCATCGCCGACCTCGATGCGCTTGCGCGCTCCATCCGGCAAGATTTCGTGTTCGTTTGCGATCGGCGCGTGAACGTAGAGCACGTCGGGAATCAGGCCGGCAAGCGGTGGAACAAGCGCCTGGTCTTTGGCGCTCAATCCCAGATTTCCCAGCGCCTGCCCACGGAACGATTGCGGATCGATCGCGGGCTGAAGGATCAGCCCCTCTCCTGGAGTGGCTGCCAACGCCGCAGCAAGATTGACTTCGTCGCGTCCTGAGTCCTTGTGAACGACGTGGTTCGGCAGCGTCGACACTAAGAAGTCGTACTGCTCATATTCAAACGTCTTGCCCGAGTTAGTGATGAGCTGGACGCCGGGCCTCGATTTGAGCGGCGCGGGAATTCCCGCCGCTTCGAGCGCGGGCGGGTCGTTGCTGTAGAGGGACAGGTAGAGTTCTCGGTCGCACTGCGTGCGCAGGTACATCGAAAACTTGCTCTTGGAGAGGCGACGCTCCGGTTTGGAAATGCTCACTGTGGCGCCCTATCCGTGCGACGTGCGATTCGAATCATCCTGTTCCCCTTTTGTTCCCTTGAACGGTGATGCTTACGCGGAGCCTGAAGCCCCCCGCCGGATTGCACAAGTGGTAAGTTTCGCAGCCTGACGCCATCGTTCTTCGTCCACCTGAAACGAACGGCGATGCTTCAAGCGGGGCGCACCGTAAAGTCGTACTCCATGACCGCTTTCGAGGAGGCGCCCATCGAGTGCGCCTGCCGCTTCCCCGATGACGCTGTGCCGACATCCTCGACGCGCGTGATCTTCCAATGGTGGTCAGATCCTTCCAGCGATGCGCGGAGGATGTCTTCAGCGTTGCACTCGCGCGAGCTTATGGATCCAAAGCGGATTACCATCTTGCCTGACGCTTCGAGCCGGTTGCCACAGTGGTTCCAGACGCTCGAGAGATCGCGTGTGAATGCTTCCAGCGATCGGTGCGACACCTGCTTTGACCGGCCGTATTCGACTGTATCCGGACCGCCCAGGAACCAGTGGCGCAGCCACTGATCCTCTACGTAGGTAACCAGTCCATAGTAGGGCGGGGACGTGATCACGTGCGAGATCGACTCCGGCAAGTGCTTGTAGGCAGTCGCTTTGGTGCTGTCACCCTGAATGATGCGCCCTGGCTGGCCTTCTAGCATGTCCCCTTCGACGTAGATGCGTGCGAGCTTCCGCTGGATCGGTCCCATGACGTCGACACGCCTTGGAATCAGATTGCGCTCGCGCCAGTACCGCACCGAATAACCGGGCTTGCTCGCGAACGTCCGCGGCATCTGATTTGAGAAATAACTTGCCGACTCCGCGCTGCGTGTCAGCGGCCCGTGCATGGAACCAAGAATGACAGCACGTAAGAGATTGGCTGTGTCCGAACGCAGTTTCGCCAGACCTTCCCGTAGCAAGCAGATCTGCCGCAGAGTGTCGGGATGAAAGGCGTGTGCCCAAAAGTCTCCTTGCGGGACCGTCGGGTCGCGCTGCTCCTCGTTTTCAAGAATGCGGCGGCCCAGCGCTAGAACATCGGCATGCGAAGCATGGGCAAGTTTCGCTTTTGCGATGGCGACCGCGATGGGCGACGAGTCGATGCCGTACGACGCGCGCTTAAGGAAACGCGCCGCGTAGCTCGTAGTGCCCCGCCCGCAAAAGGGATCAAGCACGATGGCGTCCCGAGGCGCATAGCGCAAGATGCTATGCGGAAACTCCAAGGGAAACATCGTAAAGTAGGGGCAAATCGCGTTGAGCGCGTGCCCAGGATCGCGGGACATAAGGATCTGCATTATCCTATTAGACCGCACATCCCTCCAATCGGAAAGTGGCAAGTGAAGCAGCAGCGACGCGCGCTTAGGCCGCTGGGTCTAATGCTACCGGATCGGTAGTATTTCCCCCAAAGAACTGAAACGACCTCTTGAATTGCACCCATTTACAGCAACGCACGAAATTGTCTTTTATCTGCGTCGGAAGACTTGATGATTCGGTACTCCATCCCGCTTGCCACCGCGATCTGCTGGGCGAAGTCCTTCTTTGCCTGCACCACGGCGTCCTCGATCTGAGTATCATTCTTCACCTCGACGATGACGTACTTCAGGCTGCCATTCGGCTCCTCACGCTGAAAGATGAAATCAGGGTAGTAGCTGCGCACGGTCCGCGAGTCGGGGTCGATGTACTGGATGAAGAAATCGGACTGGCCGTGCGTCAGCATCCCGGTGAAGTAGATCTTCTTCACCCGCTGCTCGCGCAACAGATCCCAGAACAACCAGTTCTCCGATCCAGAGTCGAAACAGTAGGTGTCAAGATGGAAGCTCTTGGCGCGCTCCTCATCCTTGATCTGTCCGTCGTTCATCCGAACGATCTTGTCCTTTGCCGCCGACACCTCGTAGTAGCCGTTCGGGGGCGTCTTGATTAACTCGACTTCGTGCTCCTCGGTCTGCTGCGACTCGGCAAGGTCGTAGAGCTGGCGGAACAGGCGGGGGATGATCTCGTCGTAGAGCAGCTCGTTGAACTCGTTGGTGATGGCCACCAGTTCGTCGGTACCTTCCTTGGTCCCATCGAGCAGTTTCTCGATCTCCAAGGGGCTTCGGTTTAGGTATCGAGATATCTCAGCCACCAGCGACAGCCGCGAGAAAGTACGCTTTTCTCGCCGCGAGGTCAGGTCGAAAGTGCGACTTCCCGATGCGTGGGCTGCGTCGGCAACGGTCAGGCCATCCTGCTGCGTTTCGATCAACCGGTACTTCTCGACCAGCGTATGCCAGCTTTCCTTATCGGCGCGGTCGATGGCCAGCGTCTGGCCGGGCACAAACACCTTCTCGCGCATTTGGTACTGCTTGCGCACGCGAACAAGTTTGATCCTGACCGGGGGCTCGACCACGCGCACTTCAACTCGCTCCTTGTCCTTGGCAACCTTTTGGAGCTCGTCGGTGCTGATGCGGAAGTTTTGCTGCAGCTCCTCGTTGAGCGTGTTGAGGTTGTCGTCCGAGAGAAAGACGTGGCCAGTGTGCTGGGCTTCGCCGATGGCGCGCAGGCAGCGCATCGTGGCCTGCAGCACAAACACCTTCGACTTCGGCTCGCGAAACAGTCCTACGCCGAACAGCGAGCGGCAGTTCCAGCCTTCGCGGCCCTTGTTGACCAGCAGGATGAACTGCTTCTCCGATCCTTCGGTGTCGAGGCGGTTGAACTCGCGGATGTCGTCGTTGGTGGTAAGCTTTTCGTCGCCGACGTTGACCAGGACGCGTGAGGTCGGGATGCTGTGCTTAAGCAGCGCGCGCTCGACCGCCGGCTTCAGTTCGCCAGTCAACTCGTCAATCGTGGCAGCAAAGAAGGCCAACTTGGGCAGCAGGCCCTCAGGGCGCAGCGCGCCAGACTCCTTCAGGAATGCATCGATGGCAATGTCCACGAACTCGTCGGTGCGGGTGCTGCGGTAGCCGTGCAGCACCACCTTCTTGAGGTAGGCCTTTTCGATGGCCTCTTTCAGGCCGTAGGCGTACACCACCTCGGGCAGCACCTCGCGCCCGACGTAGGGCGTGCCGGTGTAGTTGTAGCAGGCCACCACGCGGGTGCCCGCTGCGTTGAGGCTGGCTGCGAGGATGTCGATGGTGGTGCGCAGACTGGTGTCAGTTTCCTTGGCGCCGACGCCCATGTCCTTGGCCAACGCCTTGCCGAACGCGTGGTGAGCCTCGTCCACATAGATGCCTAACTGCTCCAGTCTCCGCAGCTTCTCGAAGCGCTGGTTGGTGGTCAATTCGGCTTCGTCTTCTGGCTGGTCGAAGTTGTAGAGATCGGCGGCGTCGGCATAGACACCGGTGGCCGAGAGCGTTTCGCTGGTCGCGCCGAACAGTTTGTCGACGGAGGTCTTTTCCTTGCGCTGGCGCTTGAGGATGATCTTCTGCGTGTTGGAGACGATGATGTTGAAGCGCGAGCGATCCAGGGTGTCAAGGGAAGTGCCTGCCTCTTCGAGGTAGTGAAAGCGCAGATGCGTGGTCAGGAAGTTGACGTACTCCGGCGGCACCACGCGGGTGAGGTCGAATGATTCGATCTCCTTCAGTGATTGCAGCACCGTCCTGTCCGGCGCGAACACCAGCGCGTTGTGGCAGTAGCGCGCGTCCTTTTCGAACTTGTTGCCCAGTAGGAACTCGTAGAAGATGCATGTCGCCATCAGGATGGTTTTGCCGGTGCCCATCGTCAGCGCGAAGATGTAGTTCGGGTAGACGCGCGAGTTCTTGCGCATCTTTTCAAACAGCACCTTGTACGAGTTCAGTTCAAGCTCATCGCTTTCGCCGAACTCGAACATCTCCTGCCCGGCGGTGCCGAGGAAGGAGCCGAACTTGCGGCCCTCAAATTTACCGCTGCGCTCATACCACGCCTTGAAGATCTCCTCGACCTTGGCGTTGCCGAGGAACTCCTTCAGGAAAACGTAGGTCTCCAGCGCCTCGAACTGAGGCTGGCGCAGGAATGCCTTGGGGTTCCTCTCAGGGTTGTTGAAGTCGAGGAACTTGCGGGTCAGCTCCTTTTGGTTCTGCCGGATCGCGCCCCGGTTGTCCTGGTAGAACCGCCACAGAAAGCGAAAGAAGGCGAAGTCGAGCGACGCGCCCGACGTGCTGGCCGCCTTGGCGCTGGCTTTGGTCGCCGCGCGTTTAGTCGCCATTGCAAACGCTCCCTTCCCACGATTCCGAGAGCAGGTCGGTGATCTTGACGCGAATGGTGCCCGCGTCGTCCGGCACCATGTATGAGCCCTTCACCAGATCGTCTCGGCCTGGAATATCCACTACCGTTGGTTGCAACACCGCACCGTCGTAGTTCCAGTCGATGAGCACGCTCTCGACCAGCTCCTTCCAGTCCCCGACTGACTCCTTCTGAAGTGAGAGCTTCTGCAGCAGGTTCATCGGATAGAACTTGGAGATGACCAGTTCTCTCTTCTTGATGGCAACCTTTGCCTCAGAGTCGCGCCTGAACTCAAGATCGGCCTTGTCGCGCAGGATATCCACAACTTCCACGTCGATCTTGAAGGGCTTCGCGGCCAGCTCCAGTTGGGCGGCCAAGTCTGGTTCATGGCCCATGCAGACTAGGGAGAGCTTCTCGACCGGGCGGTTCGGGCTTTCGTTCTGCTTGCGCTCCCACGCCTTGTAGTCGAAGCCCGCGATCAGTTCGTTCAGGTCAGCGCGTGTTGCAATACGGTTGACGGGCATGATCTTGACCATACGCCCATCCTTCTCGCCGTCAAATACAGTACTGAACTCCAACTTCTGCACTTCAAGCGCCTCGATCAGCAGTTCCTTCGCTTGAACTGGGTTGCGGAAGATGTCGTAGTTGTTGACGTTGTAAATCTCAAATCCCAAAAACAGCTTTTCTTCTTCAGCGTGGGATTGCCCGCAAAGCTCCTCGCCGGAGTTGATAAGCCGTTTCGCTGATGAGTGCACTGCACCCAAGTTAATGTCGGCAACAATAAACCGCCGACCGAGCTTCATTGCGACTACAGCAGTAGTCCCCGATCCAACAAAGGTATCCAAGACAATGCCACCTGCTGGGCACCCGGCGGTAATTATTCTCTTCAACAGCTGTTCCGGCTTTCGGGTTGGATAATCAGACCCGCCCTTCATCCGACCACAATCAGTCCAGATTGACTGCAACAAGCGACCGTTACTCTCGTCAAGGAAAAACACTTTGCAGCGAGTAGAGCCCTTGTTCGGATCGCGTAGGTACAGCTCTCCGCGCTCCAAGGCCTGATCCATTTCCTCAGGCGACGTATATGTCCAAACACGATTCGGTGACGGTTTCACGCCACGCCACTCGAATTGACGCTTGGAGTCCTTTCCTTTGTATGTTGTGTTTTCAACCTTGAAGCGCTTGCCAAGACCCGCCGTTTCCTCCGAGTAATCCACTACTTTCCCATCATCAAGGCGCACCAAGCTATATTCACTGAGTGCGGAATCGGAAAGATCGCCCGCAGCCGCCTGCCAATCGTAGAACACCTTTTCCTTATTCTTGGCGATCCAAAATATGGTGTCGTGAATGTTCCCAAGTCGGCTCTTGGCATCATTGTGAGGATCGGTCCTCTGCCATACGACTTCATTAAGAAAATTTGACGATCCGAAAACCTCTTCTAGCAGGCAGCGAATGTGATGGCTGCGATGCCAATCACACTGAACCCAAATACTACCTTCCTCTGCAAGCAATTCCCGAAGTAGGACTAGCCGCTCATACATGAACTGGAGATATTCATCATTAGTCCAGAGGTCGCCGTACTGCTTGTCCTCGAAGGCAGCCATGTCGCTCGCGACTGTTTTGCCCTTCAGGTGAATTTTCTTCCGGTAGTCGGCTTTAGAATCAAACGGTGGATCGATGTAAACCATATCGATCTTGCCCCTGAACTGCTTCAGCAGGTGGCTCATCACCTGAAGGTTGTCGCCCCAGAAAATTTTGTTGCGCCAGCCGTCCACTTCCTCGTTGTGGACTTCCTTCAACTGCGCAGGGTAATACTGGGTTGAACTAAACGGACGCTTGCCGCGCCAGTTGAGCATTGGGTAACCCTTAATCGGCGCGAACTCGTACTTCTCGACGTTGGTGGTGCTGCCATCGGGAGAGACCAGTTGCAGGCTTTCCTGCGCGGGCGTGGTCGTTTTCGTCATGTTCCAGTTTTCCTGAATTTCCAGTTCTTGTTGTCGCAGTAGGCGCGCATATCGCAGTTCTGACACAGCTTGGTCGGGCGCGCGGCTATACCGTAGTCCTGCCGTTCGATGCGCGACACGATGTCGTCGAAACGCGCGATGGTCTTGCCGATGGCGCGGTCGTCTTTGGTGAAGGATACGTATGGGTTGCCGCCGTCCTCGCCGGTATAGTACAGATGCATCCGGCTGACCTTCTGGCCGGTGCGCTCCTCGACCAGATGAGCGTACACCTCGAGCTGGCGCTGGTACTGCTGGATGTGGCTGCGATCTTTCTCCATGTCGGGTTTCTTCTCCGACTTGAAGTCGATGATCTCAACAGTGTCATGTTCACCCCGAATGAGGTCAACGCTACCCTTGAGGATGTACTCATCCTTCACTAGCGAAATATCGACCTCGGCCTCCTTGATGCGATCCCAATTGCCGTTCTCGCGCTGGTAGTAGCGCATAACGTGCAGCAGCGCCGCCTGCTGCGAGCTGGGCGCGAGGTATACGCGCTCCTTCTTGGAGAGCAGGGCGTAGTTGGCCGAGAACCACCCCTTGATGGTATCGAGGCTGATGCTGCCTTCTTCTCCGCGTAGGACGGTCTTGTGAATGTCCTCGATGGTTTGGTGCACTAGCGTACCGAAGAGCATGGGGCTTTCGCGGATCGCGGCGAACTCCAGCTCCTTGAAAAAGCGGTACTGCTCGGCGCAGTTTTCGAAGACGGTGATATGCGAAGTGAACGAGTATTCGCGTTTGAGGCTAATTTGCTTAACCGCTTCGTAGCTGAGAGCGGCGAGGTCAATGGCGCGCCAGCTCGGAAGCTCGTAGAAGAGCCTCTCGAAATATTTAGACGGCGACCTGCCGCGCCCTTGCTTTTCCTGCGCGGCCAGCACCAAAAGATTCTGCGCGCGGGAGAAGGCTGTGTAGAACAGCCGCCGGAAGTCGAAGTTCTTGATGTGATCGAGTGGCTCAAAGCGTTCCTTCGAGAGGTAGCCACCATCTTCCAACAGCACGTCCAATGCGCCGTATTGTTTGCGAGGAACCGCCTCCAGCGAGCCACAGACGACGACCGGGTACTCGAGGCCCTTGGACTGGTGGATGGTGAGGAAGGAGACGCAGCCCTTGGGCGCGTATTCGGCCTCGTCCTCATACTCGCCGATGCCTCCGTCCACCAGGAAGCGCAGGAACTGGTTGAACAGATCGCGAATATTCTTCTCCAGCCATTCCGGGTTGAGCACGCTCACGAAATGCAGGTATTCGAACTTGGTGAGCAGCTTGGAAAAGGTGCCCAGGTTGCGCGCCGCGCGGCCTTTGTCTACCCCCTGCACGGCATCTTCAGCGAGGAAGCGCGCAAACAGGGGGAACTGCAGCAATTGGTAGAACAGGCCCGAGAACGAGTAGTCGGTGTTCTGGGTCAGCACGGCGTGGCGCTTGGCCAGCGGGCGCGCCCAATCCAGCAGGGCCTTGTTCTCTGGCTTGCGCAGTTCTGTAGTGAAGGCCGCGAAGCAAAGCTGGTCGTAGTAATCCCAGATTGGCAGCGTGACGCCTTCGGCCCACGCCCGTACTTTTGGGAACTGCGGGAACAGGAAGATCAGCGCGCCGATCGTCAGGCGGATTTCTTCGCGCTCGAAAAACATGTTCGAGCGCGGCGAGAAAACGGGCACACCTTCGGCTTCGAGAAAGCGCGCCAGAGATACCACCTTGTCGTTCTTGACCGAGCGAAACAAAAACGCGACCTGATTCCAGTCCGACAGCTTGCCAGACGCCCTTAGGCCGTTGAGGAAGGCCAACACCTCGACGCGCCAGTTGGTGGTCTCGTCCTTGTTGTCGGTCGCCGCCAGCCGCACCACCGTCGGCATCTCGGGAAAGACGTCATCGCGCGGGACAATGTCCTTGGCGAATCGGAAGACTCGCGTGCCATCGTCCCAGCTCTGTTCACGCATCCACTGGTTGTAGAAGCGAATGATGTCGGGGTGCGAGCGGTAGTTGACCGTGAGGGTGACGCGCTTGCACTGACCTTCGTCGAACAGGGCGGGGAACTCCAGGATGTTGCGGATGGTGGCCCCGCGAAAGCGGTACAAGCCTTGGTCGTCGTCACCCACGACGCACAGATTCCGCTTCTCGCCCGCTAACAGCAGCAGGATGCGCTCCTGAATGGTGTTGGTGTCCTGGTACTCGTCGACCATCAGGTAGGTCAGCTTTTCGCGCAGTTGCGTCAGCGCCTCCTGGCGCTTTTCCAGCAGTTGCAACGCCTCGTACTGGATGCCGGAAAAGTCGAGCGAATTGTTCTCGTGCAGTAGCTCCTGGTACTTGGCAAAGCACGAGGCAAGTGCCCGAATTTCCACTTCGGGGGCCTCCGTAAGCGTTGCTACGTCGAGGGCCTCCTCGCTGACCTTATTGAGCCACTTGAGCAGGTTCTCAGATTGCGCCCAGCGCCCTGAATGGTCGTCCCCCATGACGAGCTGGGCATCGGGTAGCTCGCGGAAGGACTTGATCCTCTGATATAGGAAGTATTGCTGGTCGAACTGGTCAAACAGAGTGAAGCTGCGTTTGAGCCGGGTGAACTCGCGGAAGTCCTCAAGGATACGCAAGCAGATCGAGTGGAACGTGCCGAGGTACATCTCGTTCAAGTTGAATTTGACGCCCACCTCGATCAGCCGGTTAGAGATGCGGGTGGTCAGCTCGCGCGCGGCCTTGTCGGTGAAGGTGACCACGAACAGCGATTCGGGAGCGACGGCTTTCTTCGTGATGAGATAGACGATGCGCTCGACCAGCGTAAAGGTCTTGCCAGAGCCAGGGCCCGCGATGATGAGCACCGGGCCTTCGGTGGCGACGATGGCTTCGAGCTGCTGCGCGTTGGCCTTAGATTGAAGGGCGGCGGCGGCGCTGGTCATTTCGCACCTCCCTCGTCGTGATCGACCGACGCCTTGCCGATGCGGCTGGCGATCCACTGGTCCAGATCGCAGCGCCGGAAACGCCACGTCCCGCCAAACTTGAATGCCGGAAGCTTTCTGCCCTTCGCAAGACGATAAACCGTGCACTTGCCTGCCTTTAGATAGGCGGCCACCTCCTCAATCTTGAGGATCGCATCCGGCTGGTCGCTCATCGGTTTTCCCCTGCAATTTGCGCGGAGCTTGGTTTGCCGCCATATCCTGTCATGATATTTCGCGTTTGGGCAGGCTTGTGCAAACTTGGCATCAGTGGGATGCCTAACCGAGATGGAGCTGTTGTGACATCCAACTACGCGGCTATTTGCGAGGAAAACCGGGAGAGCTACGGCACCAAAGGCGCTCAAAAGTCTGGAAGGCTGGCCGCTGGGCTGTACGACGATCGCACGCATTTTATCTTCGAACTGCTGCAAAACGCCGAGGACGCCCTCGGTAAGCGCGTCGACTGGCACGGATCGCGCAGGGTTGCGTTCGCGCTGAGCCCGACCCGCCTGACCCTCTCCCATTTCGGCAGGCCCTTCGACGAGGCCGACGTCCGAAGCGTCTGCGACATCGCCGAGAGCACCAAAAACGAGTCCTCCATTGGCCGCTTCGGCCTCGGCTTCAAATCCGTTTACACCATCACTGATTTTCCGGAAATTCACTCTGGCGACGAGGACTTCGCCATCGAGAATTTCGTCTTTCCCAAACAGTTGGAACGCTCGGCGCGCGTGGCAGACGAGACGCAGATCATGCTGCCCTTGAAACTGGGCGACGCGAGTGCAGCCCAGGACATCACGGATGGGTTCCGCCACTTGGGCCCGGGCGCGCTGCTCTTCTTGCGCCACATTGACGAAATCAACTGGGGCGTCGAAGCCGGTGCGTCCGGGTTCTACCTACGCAATATACCCGAAGCGCTCGGACCAAACGTCCAGCGCATCAAGGTGATCGGCAAAGAGGATGATCGGCCCGAAGTTGATCAGAACTGGCTCGTGTTTCATCGTGACGTGTTTTCTGTTGAGCAGCAGAAAGTCGGGCGGGTGGAAATCGCCTTCTCGCTAGTCGCCGCGGACGCCTCGGGTCGCTGGGCTGTGCAGCCGTTGGCTAAATCCCCGTTGGTGGTGTTCTTCCCGACCGTGGTCGAGAGCCACCTTGGCTTTCTCGTGCAGGGGCCATATCGCACCACGCCCGGCCGGGACAACATCCCGCCTGGTGAGCCGTGGAACCAGCATCTAGTCAAGGAAACGTCCAACTTGCTGGTGGAAGCGATGCGCTGGATGCGGGACAACGCCATGCTTGATCTCTCGGCGCTGCGCTGCCTCCCGCTGGACCGCGAGAAGTTCTCGAAAGATTCACGGTTCGCGCCGATGTTCGATGCTGTCCGGCAGGCATTTCAAGAGGAGGCGCTGCTCCCGACCTTCGACGGCAGGCATGTCACCGCCCGTCAGGCCAAGCTGGCGCGCACGCAAGAATTGCGCGAGCTCTTCAGCCCGGCGCAGGTTGCAGCGTTGTTCGGTTCGGAGGTCGCCGCTTGGTTGTCTGGCGATATCACTCAGGACAAGGCGCCCGAGATGCGGCAGTACTTGATGCGCGAACTTGACATCGACGAGATCACCCCGACAAAACTGGTGCCGAGCCTATCCAAGTCATTCCTTGAGACGCAATCCAACGAGTGGGTTTTGCAGCTGTACGAATTCCTGAGCGGCCAAGAGAAGGCGCTGCGTCGCTACCTCGACACTGTTCCGCTCATCCGCCTTGATGATGGCACCCACGTCGTTGCCCGCGAGAACGGGAAAGCCAACGCCTTCCTGCCCAGCGCCATTGCCACAAGTTTTCCAACCATGCACCGCGAGGTATGCGCAACACCCGAGGTGCGCTTATTCCTGAGTTCGCTGGGCATCACCGAACCCGACCCGGTGGATGATGTGATCTGGAACCTCCTGCCGAAGTACCAGCAGAAAGAAGTGGATGTGGGCGATGATGCCTACGCTGCCGACATCGAGCGCTTCCGTGCTGCGTTCAGCACCGACTCAACAGCACAAAAGGAAAAGCTCCGTTCTGCCCTGCGCGATACTAGCTTTGTGATGGTGGTCGACACCGGCGATGGCAAAGCCTACGTCGCCAAGCCAGGAGACATATACATCGCCACCGACCGCCTGCAGCAGCTTTTCGCCGGTGTGCCCGACGTCTTGATCGTCGATAATGACTACGACTGCCTGCGGGGTGAAGACATCCGTGACTTGCTGGTGTCGTGTGGCGCAAGCCGCTACCTCATGCCGCAAGCAACACCATCGGAGTTGGGGCATTCCGAGAAGGCGCAGATTCGCAGGGAAGCAGGACTTGAGCGTGCAAGCTGGGAAAGCCAGCCAGAAGACTTCACTATTCGCGGGCTCACGAAACTGCTGAAGTTCTTGCCCGCGCTGAAACCCGAGGAGGCAGCAGCTAGAGTAAAGATGCTGTGGGAGGCATTGGCTGACCTTGAGGTGCGTGGCACTGCCGCCTTCTACGGCTCCTACAAGTGGGGCTATTCACACGAGACAAGGACCGCCCGATTTGATGCCGCCTTCGTTCGGACGCTCAATAAGGTCGATTGGGTGCCGAACGCCCACGGCGAACTTGTGCTTCCGGGGCTCGTAGTGTTCGACACCCTTGGCTGGAAGCCCGACCCATTCCTGCTAAGCAAGATCGCCTTCAAGCCGCCGATCATCGATCAGCTGGCCAAAGAGGCTGGCATCGATCCGGCGGCGCTCGATTTGTTGCGCAAGCTCGGTATCACCAACGTGGCGGACCTGACTTCCCGGCTGGGTATCACCAACCCACCATCTGAACTAGAGCCATCGACGGCCCCTGAGCCGGAGCTCGACAAACCATCCGACGGCGACCCGTACGACGATGCGAAGGACCTGTACGGCGATGACATGCCGGATATCCCGCCCGGCACACCCGATCCCGATGCCGGCGACGGTGTAGGCAGTGGCGCGGGACGTGGTAGCCGAGGCCAAACTGACACCGGATCATCGCGTGGTGGTGGCCACGGCAACGGAGGCGGTCAACGGAACAGGTCGCCCGGTCGGACCAGCGCGCGCCCCTTCATTTCCTACGTGGGGACCCATCCCGACGCGAACGAGTCAGATCCGGACGGTCTTGATCAAGCTGCACGAATGCAAATCGAGGAGCAGGCCATCACATTGATCACTGGGATTGAACCGACGTTGTGCCGAACGCCGGAAGGCAATCATGGTTTCGACCTTTACGAGACCGACAGCGGCGGCAAGCAGATTCGATGGGTCGAAGTGAAGGCGATGACTGGCGGCCTGGAAAATCGCCCAGTTGGACTTTCGCGCACGCAGTTCGACTGTGCACGCGAAAAAGGCGACGCGTACTGGCTGTATGTGGTCGAACACGCGACTGACCCGGCAAAGGCCCGGGTGCTCCAAATTCAAGACCCCGTTGCTCACGCCCGGACTTTTACCTTTGATAAAGGCTGGCGTGAAATTGCGCGAACGGTTGTACCAAACGGGGGCAAGGGGGGAGATCGCTTCCCCCTCGTCGGGCATTGAACCCTCTTGCCGCGGCTGAGCAATCCAATTAGCCGGCTTCCTCCCTGAGCTGGAATTTTCGACGTTCCCTCGTCGGGAAACAAAGCTATGTGAGAGATCACTGAAAAATATAGCTTGCCAAACATCTAAGCACGAATACTACCCCCGAAAGTACCCCGTCATCTGGGCGGATAAGGTTCGAATAGGGGAGTCGGTGCAGAACCTTTCGCGTGGCGAATAAGCTATGAGTGGCCCCCGAGCTGGGGCGACGGTCGATAGAGAGCGAAATCATTCGAAAGATGCCTGGACATGTTAGGGGAGGCCGTTGCCTGCACAGCTGTTCCCGGCGGCTGGCGGATAACCATCCAGTATGATTAAGGAGCGAAGGGAGGCCCGCCCCTCGTCGCATAACTACGACCTCAAACGTTGGAACTCGTGATATGGCAACGTTAGCGCAAACGATTAAATTCAAAGTCATCGCCGAAGGAACGGCTATTCCCCCCAGAGCCAAGCCTTGGTCGGCGTATCTCAATAGAGACTCCTGGGATGACTGGGGAAAGTATTGCACGCTGTTTCACCTCACCATAGTCGATGGCGAAGGGAAACAGCAAAATGTAGGAAGCCTCAAGATTGGTCAGCGAGGATTGAAACCACATGCTCGCTCGCCAAGGCTTCCCGCCGGAAGCAGAAAGCCAAAAGTCCCGTTAGAGTTCGAACAGCTTGAAGAGGATTTTTTCTCGGTCGGGCAAGACGACAGTTATTACGCGAATCTCACCGCGCTCGGCAATGGGATTCGTAAACAAGTCCTTACGCGTCTCCGTGACGTCGCACGTGACAAGAAGCGCTGGAAGTGGGCTGCGAACGAAGAGGTTATGAAGGAGTCACTACTCCGCTCAGTGACCTCCAGCACAGTCGAGGGACAGTTTCGCAGAATGGCTCAGGGCCACGCGCGAGTCACCAGTTATGACTTCTCGTACCTTCCGCCAAAGCGACTCGGCGATGGCGCCCCTCCGTTCAGACTGGACTTCAGCGTCGACCCGGATTCGCCAATACCCACAAATGTGCACGTCCTCATAGGAAGAAACGGTGTTGGCAAGACCCGTCTGCTTTCATTGATGACAAAGGCTCTTGTCGCCCAAGAAGCGTCTGCCAAACAGTCTGGGCGGTTCAAGATTGATAGCGATGATTCGAGAAGCAGCACTTTCGCCAACGTTGTCGCGGTTTCTTTTAGCGCCTTCGATGAGAACGATCTTCTGCCGGATCGTGCTCCGGAACCTGGGTCGCTTGGCTTTTCCTACATTGGCCTACGCTCGTTTTCTGAGGGATCGTCCAGCGAAACGTCAGCCAGCAAATCTCCTAATATGCTGGCTAAGGAGTTCGTTGAAAGTTTGGCCATGTGCACGATTGGTGTTCGGCGGGCGAGATGGAAACTGGCGATTGACAACCTGGAATCGGATCCGGTTTTCAGGTCCGCGGAGCTTAGCGAACTAATAGACGCAGATCTTGGTACAAAAAAAGGGCGTCATGAAGCCGTTGCGGCGTTTCGATCATTAAGTTCCGGTCATAAGATTGTGCTTCTAATATTGACGAGGCTCGTTGAAAAAGTCGAAGAGCGCACACTTGTGCTAATTGATGAACCGGAAGCGCATCTTCATCCTCCACTTCTATCGTCAATGACTCGCGCAATATCCGAGTTGCTGGTCAGACGGAACGGAGTTGCCATCGTGGCAACGCATTCACCAATCATTCTTCAGGAGGTCCCGAAATCATGCGTTTGGATCATCGATCGAGGAGTGACCACCGCGAAGGCAGAACGCCCTTCAATAGAAACGTTCGCTGAGGCCGTCGGTGTACTTAGCCGTGAAGTGTTTCAGCTCGAACTCTCACAGTCTGGTTATCACCATATCTTGGCAGAAATGCGGCGAAGAGAAGCGACTTATCCGCGCGCCCTAAAGATATTGGGGAATCAGATAGGAGCGGAGGGCAAAGCCGTACTGAGGGCCATGTATCTCCAGAGTGACGAGTAGGGGACGATATGAAAAACCTACCGCGTCCGAAAGGCTCGCGCTTGCGGCTTCTTTCTGCCGGGAGCGTGTTTGAGACCTGCGTTTCGATGGTGCAAAACGCGGCGCTACGAACTCAATTGAGAGCGTTGCGCCGGGATGTGGCGAGGGAGTCTACCGACTACAATAGTAGGGGACGCCACAAGACACTCTATCGAATGACACCCCACGCTCAGGTCGGGAACATCGCGGGCGATGAGCTTGTCAAAGTATACCTAAGAATGGTTCGCAAGAAGGGAGCGGGACGCGCGATATACGATCGTATTCTCGCGGCACCGGTAAACGGCACATGTCCCATGTGCGGGATCGGCATAGTAAATACGCTGGATCACTATCTGCCGAAGACGCACTTCCCGGTCTTTTCGGTCACACCCAACAACCTGGTGCCTGCGTGCACGTGGTGTCAGGGCGCAAAACTGGAATATTTTCCGACGACTGCGGCAGGACAGCTGCTTCATCCCTACTATGATGACGTCAGCGCGGAAGTCTGGCTGCGCGCTGAGGTTGTCGTCGGCGTGCCAGCATCCTTTCACTATTTTGCGGACCCTCCTGCCCACTGGGCCAGGTCACTGAAGCAGCGAGTCGCAACACACCTAAAAGAACTCAATCTTGCTAAATTATTTTCCTCGAATGCCGGGAGCCGTCTTTCCGAAATTCGCCATCGGCTTGACATACTCTTTCAGGCAGGCGGTGCGCCTGCCGTACGCGATCACTTGCGCGAGGACCTTGCAAGCAGCGAGGCGGATCAAAGAAATTCCTGGTCCAGTGCTATGTATCGGGCGGCGGTAGCGAGCGATTGGTTCTGTGACGGCGGGTATGGACCGACCTGACCACGCGCAAACTTAAGTCATGCGTAAGCGAGATCGTTCCACCGCGTCTGCGGAGAACAAAGAGGGATGCCGCAGGATCACTGCCTCGAAAGCAAACTGGCTCAACCCAGCCTCACGCAATGCAGCAAATGCGGCAGTCTCTTCGTTTCGATTGACCGCTCTCTCGGTAGCGCCAATGATTCCATGCCGCGCAATCATTTGCCATGTTCGTGAAGCGGGGGTGCGCCTGCCGTTCTTGGCGCTAAGTATTTCTTCATATGCATAGACTGCTTCAATGCATTCTCGCTCCGCGTCCGTAGTCGCGCCGTATGCTACAGCGCGCAGCTTTACAGCTTGTTGTTTCGCCTCCGTGGCTAGATCTTTCCTTCCTAAACGCGACGCGTTGCGCGCGAAATTCTCGCAGTCTTGGGGAGTCTTGAGCTTGCGGACGCGCTCATCCATGCTGACCTCTCTGGCATCAGGTTCGAGCGTAGTAAACCGTCAAAGACTCCATCGTATCGCATCCGCCGTAAACAGCGGCGTTGGGGAAGTCTTTTCGAAGCCCTTCGAGTCGAACTTGGCCGCCGTAAAGGGCTCTAGAATGTGTTTAGAGGCGCTCGGAGTCAGGCCCTGATTCCCCCTACTGAATCTTCGCGCGCGCCCCGCCTGCACATTCCGGCACGGTTTCGAGCGTGACTTCAACCCGGGGGTAGCTTCCTAGTGCCCACGCCCTGATTCCAGGTAGCTCGTCTCGCAGTTTGGCTAGTAGCTGTTGTGCGTCGGCTTCGGGCAACTCTCTGCGCGACGGAGCATTGTCCCTGAGTGTTATCGCAATCAGGGCGCGGACGACCTCCAACGGCTGACCGGTCGCTTCACTTAAGACTTGAGCGAGAATCTCTGCGTTTGTCACTAAACTTCTCCTGTAGATTGTGACGCTGCGTTCGCAACGCTCGCTCCAGAAGTCTTAGCATCGGGCGGAGCCCGCCTTGCCAGCTGTTGCGACTTGCCACTACCTTACCCTCCGGGGTGCAGGGGCCAGTGCTTCGTTCCCATGGGCGCCATCGCTGGATGGCTTGAGCTTGCTGTTTACACCGCTCGGGGGTCCAACCGTTATTTTTCATGGGCCGGTCCAATAGTTCGTTTCGCGATATTCTTTTTTTTGCCGCGACGAACGCGCGTTGATTGGTTGTTGTTCACCTGCTGGTGTCCGTAAGCGATATTTGCCTGGCGGGCAAATACCAGTGACGGATTCTTGATCGTAGCGAGCGCCTCGATGGTCGCGCGGCATTGGCTCTGCGCTTTCAGCGCGAGCCGCAGGAATACCTCACCCGCGACGACCGAAACGCCGTCGCGAACCGCCCGTCTGGACAGGTCTGTAAAGATGGCGTCCAGAGTGCCGGCCTGTGCTATTAACACGGTTTCGAGGCGGCTCGCGTCGCCCGCATGAATCGCGGCCACACGCTCCTTGAGAACAGCGATGCTCTCGGCGTAGTCGGCATTCCCGAGATGTTGCACGTAGTCATCAGCGGCTACAGCGTTCCGCGCTACTGTATCGGCGACCGCCTTCGCCAATGTGCGTTTCTCCTGTCCGGGCTTGCTCGGGACGTCCAGCATCTTCCGGCCCGGCTTGTCGGGCGGCTGCTCGCCGCGCAACAACGCCCGTATCTCCGCTGGGCAAGGGAATTTTTCTTTGAGAGCCACGACCACCTCCGCCGAAGTCGTCGGTCTAAAAAAGCGGCGCTCGCTTGCGCGAAGGTAGCGAAGGTAGCGGTTCTTCGGGTTCGCTACGTTCGCTACCTTCGCTACCTTCGGGCCCGGGGAGACCCCACACCCAGCCGCTCTTCATACTGGACTTATTGGTAACGACTCCGAGCTTGCGCTTCGCTCGGTGCATCGCGTCCCACGAGTAGCCCGCCTCGGAAGCTTCTCGGCGCACGTCCCTCGCCGGCATAGGGCCTTCGGCGAGAAGAGTTCGAAGAAAATCCTTGGGGCCATTCCCCGACACACTGGGAGCGTCCTCTTCGGCTAGAAGCTCGTGCGCAGCACCGCTAACTGCTTCGCCCCAAGCGATGCGGGTTGCGGTGATGGTGGAATCCGGTAGCGTCAAAGTCTCGATCTGATAAGGGTACCCGCCACCGTCGAAGCCGATGTTCGATTTCATTCGGGCGAACATCATTTGCGGCCGGCCCTCATCTTCCTGCTCGAGCCGCACTGTCCCGTACACCATTCGAGCAAGTGCACCGAAGCCGAGGGAACCCGTGACGCGTTCAAGAGGCGCGCGACCTTGCGTTCCCTTGCTGAAGTGACTAATTCCAATCAACGCCACGTTAAGCTTGGATGCCAGTTTCACCAGCGGATCGAGACCGCGGCGAACCTCAGCATTCTTGTGCGAGTCGCCGACGATTGCCATCACGATCGGATCGATGACGATGAGGGCGACGTTTTCCTCGAGCGCCGCACGCGCAGCAAGGATCGGAACATCTTGTGCAGGATCGAATGAGTGCTCCTGTCCATCGGGGCCTTTCAGATCGCCAACGAATTTGACGTTCGCGCGGTTGGCGCCAGCCGCGATCAAGCGTGGTACGAGCGTGTCGCGAAAGTCGTCTTCGCCGCTCCAGATCAATACCGTGCCAGGCGTCGCACACTCGCCCGATGGGAACGGACGCCCGGCGCTCACGCAGGCCGCGAAACTCATCGCTATTGTGGTCTTGCCGGTTCCAGGCGCGCCGGCCAGAATGTGGAGCTTTCTGCGAGCGAGCCAGCCCGGCCATAGCCACTGAACTTCTTCAGGCTCGATCGTTGACGCGTCAATAAGGTTGAGCATCATCGCCTGCTCTTTCTTCCCGGCCTCTTCCTTGGCGAGCAATGCGCGGGCTGCCTCTCGCTGTTCTGGCGTCGGCTCTTTCAAAGCGAACGCTCCTTGCGGCCTGACCGCTCGCGCGTCGTGCACCAATCAATAACCTCGCTGGCTACCCAAGCGGATGTATTTGGCCCGAGCTTTACTGGCTTCGGGAATGCTGGGTCGGCGTAGATTGCGCTCCGCGACCGCTGCGTGTAGGCGAGAACCGCAGGCAGACGCCAGTAGCGCGCTGACGCGTCAGGTGCGTGGATTTTCTTGATACGAGGCATTTCCCTTCTCCGAACTCGTTAGCCCGCGGAGGACGTCCGCAGGTCGCGTAGGAAGCGAAGGGAAGGCTATCGGTAAAAGCCGCTGGCAAACTCCCGGATAATCGACGATTAACCGGGAGTTGTTCGGGTTAGCCGTACAGTTCGTCCTCGCGCTCCTCGATGTACGCCCGGAGCGCTGAAAGCAAGCCCCTATCAGGGAATCCTGCGCCTTGATCGGCTTGCAGCATGGCGAGGAACTCTGGCGAGAGGGTACGGGACGGAGAGTCGGTAACGGGCAGTTGGGCCGCTTTAGCACGCTTCGACCTTTTATCCTCGCGATCAAGTATGGGTCTGAAGCGGTAGTAGAGGTCCTCAACCCAGGACGCTTCAATCTGATCCCGATCGCAACTACAGGGATGTTTTTTCGCGCGCATGTTGTGCTGCCTAGCGACTTTGGTTGTCGCGCTTACAATCGATTCCTTGTCCCTTCGTCTTTGAGGCTGCGACCGAACCAATTTCCAAACATCCTTCGCGAGGCCAAAATCGTGATCAAATTGGTCGGGAAGTCCTTTACCTCTGGATCTCTTTAGCAGACCTTTGCCCCAAGGAGCCTCGTTTGACGCCAATCGGTGAAGGCACTCGGCGAGATAAGCCGAGTAGTGAACTGGCGGAACTTTAACGACTTCCAAGAAGAGTGCGCATCGTCGAAGGAATAGACGAGCGTCTTCGGTGATCCCGTACTCTACGCGAGCCACACTTTTCTCAAACTCTGCATCGCTGAGTTTTTTCAGAGTCGTGATCGTTTCGCGCTTAGGTTTAGGAGGTGTCGGGTTCATTCTTTTTCACTGAGATTCTCGCGCTGACGTGATCACCGCGGATTTACTGGCGTTCCTCAGCGCTTCCACTGAACGACAGCATGAAGCGGCGTCACTGTCGCGCCGGCGCGCAAGCGATCCAAATAGTCGGCCCAAGCCTGCATCATTTGCTTGCGCTCGTCCAAATACTGTGCGGCGCTGGTATAAGCATCCCGAACCTTGTCGCTCTCTGCATGCGCGAGTTGTCTTTCAATGGCGTCGGCTCGCCAGCCCATCTCGTTGAGACGGGTCGCTGCCATACTTCGAAACCCGTGGCCTGTCATTTGGTCCGCGGTGTAGCCGAGCCGACGAAGCGCCGCGTTTACGGTGTTCTCGCTCATGGGGCGCTTGGGCGTGCGCACTGAAGGAAATAAGAATGCGCCGTCGCCGGTCAAGCCGAATAGATCTCTGAGGACTGTTACGGCTTGCTTGGAAAGCGGGACTAAATGCGCTGCCTTCATCTTCATTCTCGCCGCGGGAATCCGCCACATCCCAGCGTCGAGATCGAATTCGGACCATTCGGCACAACGAAGCTCGCGCGGTCGTACGAATACCAGCGGCGCAAATTTCAAGGCATACGCCGTGGCTGTGTATCCGGCGAAGCCATCGATCGCACGCAGCAACTCTCCGATCGCCTTTGGGTCGGTGATCGCAGCGTGATGCTTCACGTCTGGCGATTTCAGAGCACCGCGAAGGCTTGAGGTCGGATCGAACTCTGTTCGTCCTTCAAGGATAGCGAACCGAAAGACCTGTCCTGCCTTGATCTTTGCACGACGGGCTGTTTCGAGCTTCCCTTTTTCCTCGATCTTCCGAAGGACTGCGAGTAGCTCGCGCGGTGCAATCTCATTGATCGGCCGCGAGCCGATCGCCGGCAGGAGGTGATTGAGTATCCATCGATCTTTCCTCGCCGTAACCTCGGCTACCTGCTGCCGAGAGAGCCACTCTTCCGCTACCGTTGCAAATGTATTCTCGCCGGCAGACTTTGCTGCCAATCGGCGCTCTCGCTTGCCTTGCGCAGGATCGTTTCCCGCCTGCAACTCCATGCGCGCTGCATCGCGTCGCCTACGAGCATCCGCAAGACTGACCTCGGGATAGACCCCCAAGGCGAGAGACTTTTCCTTACCGGCGAAGCGGTACTTTAGGCGCCAATATCGTCTCCCACTCGGCAACACTAAGAGCAACAATCCTCGGCCGTCGTAGTGCTTGCCGGGCGGCGCCGATTTGACGGATAACGAAGTAAGAATCCCCGAATCGCGGAACATGGAAATACCCCCGTAGGTATGATCTGCAGAGAATCTACCCCCGAATATACCCCGGTCGTGGGTCGGCTTCTACAAGACGCCGAAGAATCGGCTAGGACATGAAAACCAGTAAAAACAGCTGTTTACTGATTTTTCCTGGACGGGGTTGGAGGGGGTCGGACGGTCGTTTGGTGCCGGTGGAGGGAATCGAACCCACACTCTGTTGCCAGAACTGGATTTTGAGTCCAGCGCGTCTACCAATTCCGCCACACCGGCTTAGTGTCTTTGGATGCGCGCAGAGGCGGCGCATCGCGGGGCAGGGTGGGGATTATAGGGGATTTGGGTATCGGCCAATACTGTCCGGC
>Ga0157375_10000347_pt1 | contig 41857 bp, 40 predicted proteins | sample M35metaG_FD_115311 | JGI IMG/M metagenome (GOLD analysis project Ga0157375, IMG submission 115311) | Miscanthus rhizosphere microbial communities from Kellogg Biological Station, Michigan, USA - M3-5 metaG | ecosystem: Host-associated > Plants > Roots > Rhizosphere > Soil | place: USA: Michigan...
CGCGACGGTCGGGTTGATTCTTTTGAGAAGAGAAATCATCGAGGTTCTCTTCGAGGGCGGCGCCTTCGATCGTCAATCCGCGGAACTCACGGCCTGGGCCTTGATGTTCTTTGCGGTCGGGCTTTCCGCATTTTCGATGATCAAAATTGTCGTCCAGGCATTTTACGCGATTCACGATACGTGGACGCCTGTGGTTATCGGGTTCGTCTCGCTGCTTCTCAACATTGTCTGTAATTTTCTCTTCTTTCGTTGGCTGCGAAATGGCGGGCCTCCACTCGCGGCCTCACTCGCGGCATTCTTTGACACGTTCGTGCTGATGATCGTTTTTCGGTACCGTCACGGAACGCTCGGGCTGCGCGAAGTGGTACGTTCCTGCACGAAATTCGTGGTTGCCTCTCTGGTGATGGGCGCCGTGGTCTACATGTTCATCGATATTCCCGGGGTCTATGCCGGCGAATGGACTCACCGGGCGCTCAGCCTTACGGTGGCTATCATTCTCGCCACAGCTGTTTATTTTGGAAGCGTGAGGTTGCTGCGTGCTCGGGAGCTTCAGGAAATGTGGGGAATTTACGGACAGAAACCCGGTTATGACGACTAGGGAAGGGAGAGAAAGAATTTGAAAATGGACGAGTCCGGGGATCTTAAAACCGAAATTACAAAATCTCAAGTTGGACCGCCGTCTCCCAAGGTCAACCCCTCCAGTTTAAGATTTTGTAATTTCGGTTTTAAGATCCCCGGACTCGTCCATTTTCAAATTCCTGCACCGCTTGATGACGAATCCTGAGTGGCTCGAGCGCTTTCTTATCTATCTAAGAATCGAACGTGGCCTCTCAGCGAACACGCTTAGCGGGTACACGCGCGATATTGCGCTGTATCTCGAGCACCTTGGTCCCACAAGTGTTACCGATGCGCGTCCCTCCGATGTCTCGGATTTCCTTCGCTTCCAGTATTCACGTGGATTGAAGCCCAGGTCCGCCGCGCGGGCTCTTGCGGCGGTTCGTGGGTTCTATCGCTTTCTTCTCCTGGAGAAGGCAATGAATCAGAATCCCACGGCTGTAGTGGAGACGCCGCGCGCGTTCGCCAAGCTTCCTCACTTCCTGAGCACGGATGACGTGGATCGATTACTTGCGATGCCGGACCTCAGTGATCCCGCGGGCATTCGCGACCGGGCAATGATCGAAGTCCTCTATGCAACGGGGCTCCGGGTTTCGGAACTCGTGGGACTAAGGGTGGATGGCGTCAACCTCGAGAGCGGATTCGTCCGCTGCCTGGGGAAGGGAAGCAAGGAGCGTGTCGTACCGCTGGGAGGTTCGGCCTGCGCTGCGGTCCGGACCTATCTGAAGTCCGCTCGCGCGGCATTCCCATCAGATACCCTTTTTCTCACGTCTCGCGGATCGCCGCTCGACCGGATCGAGTTTTGGAGGATCCTGAAGGGCTACGCGGCCAAGGCCGGCATCCGCAAGAACATCTCGCCGCACGTACTAAGGCATTCGTTTGCAACACATCTGTTGGAGCGTGGTGCGGATCTTCGGGCCGTACAGATGATGCTGGGCCATGCCGAGATCTCCACGACCCAGATTTATACCCATGTGATCCGGGAGCGATTGAAGCAGATCTACAAAACTTTCCATCCGAGAGCCTGAGAGTTGCGCTATCATTCAGGGTCGCTTAGCAGCCTGTGGCCCTGTCCGACTTCTGCCACGGGTCGCCAGACATGCAGATAGACTCCGTGGAGGTACAGAGTGAATAAGGGCCGGCATTTGTTTACTTCGGAATCGGTGACAGAGGGACATCCCGATAAGGTCGCCGATCAGATTTCCGACGCTGTATTGGATTACGCGTTATCGCAGGATCCCATGAGCCGCGTCGCCTGCGAGACGATGGTGACGACGGGTGTGGCAGTAGTTGCGGGCGAAATCACGACCAAGACTCACATTGATTATCAGAAGATTGTTCGCAGCACCGTAGAGTCCATCGGTTATACCGATGCAACGTATGGGTTCGACTTCAAGACGTGCGCCGTGATGGCCACCGTCGACACCCAATCACCAGACATCGCAATGGGCGTGGATACAGGTGGCGCCGGAGACCAGGGCTTGATGTTCGGCTATGCCACGAACGAATCTCCGGAACTCATGCCCCTTCCCATCCTGCTTGCCCATCAACTGACGAAGAAACTTGCAGATGCGCGACGCGCGGGCAAACCGAATTTTCTTCGCCCGGATGGAAAGTCTCAGGTCAGCGTGGAATACGATGGCTCCAAGCCGATACGCATCGACACAGTCGTCATTTCGACACAGCATTCACCCGAAGCAACTCCGACTCAGATTCGCGACGAAGTCATCGAATTGATCGTCAAGCCGGTCCTTCCGACCGCGTTCCTCGATGCGAAAACGAAATATCACATCAACCCCACGGGCCGCTTTGTTGTGGGTGGACCGCAGGGTGATTGCGGCCTGACAGGGCGCAAGATCATCGTCGATACGTATGGCGGCATGGGAAGACACGGCGGCGGCGCCTTCTCGGGAAAGGATCCGACGAAGGTCGATCGTTCGGCTTGCTACATGGCGCGTTACATCGCAAAGAACGTGGTTGCCGCGGGTCTTGCCGATCGCTGCGAAGTCCAGCTCGCGTATGCCATCGGTGTCGCGGATCCTGTGTCGGTTGCTGTCGATACATTCGGCACGGCCAAGATCGATGAAGCCAAGATCTCCGATCTGGTGAGAGCAAACTTCCAGCTGACGCCGCGCGGGATTATCGAATCGTTGAATCTGCGCCGCCCGATCTACAGGAAGACCGCCAGCTACGGTCACTTCGGCCGCAACGAACCCGAGTTTTCGTGGGAAGCGACGGACAAAGCCGCTGCGATGAAGGCGGGAGCAGGACTATAAAATCTTAAAAACCGAAATTACAAAGGGTTAGATTGGACGGGTGACCTTGAAGTTTAGGAGTCCAATCTAACCCTTTTCAATTTCGGTTTTGAGATCCCTAGGTCTTCATTCGAAGCATCATCCAAAACCCACTGGCCCCGAAGATAATGTTCGGGAACCACGCGGCGATTAATGGCGAGAGCTGGCTGATGCCGCCAAGCTTTTCGAACAGCTGAAACGTGGACCAGTAGATGATCCCGACAGCGACGCAGAATCCGATGCCGTAGAAGGCTCCTTTTCTTCCGGTCTTGAAGGAAAAGGGCACACCGATCAGCGCCATGATAAAGGACACCATCGGGAACGACACCTTTCGGTACAGCGCTACGGTCAGGCGTGCCACATCGAAGCCACTGCGCTGCAGGTCTGCCACGTAGCGCCGCAGTTCGGAGTAGTTCATTTGATCCGCCTCTCGGACTTCTCTGGTGAAATAAGCCGGAGGATCCATCTCCACGGTTTTTTTGTCGAACGTTTCTGTATGAATCTTGTGGTCCTGTGAGAACTGTCGTTGCCAGCCTTCCTCAAGCATCCAGTTGTTGCCCTTCCATGTGGCATGCTTCGCAAAAAGACGCTCCAGCGGCTGGAATGTCGTGGGATCCAGTTTAAGAATCGTGAGGTTCCCAAACGTATTGAGGGCGGGATCGAAGAACGTGTAATAGTAAAGTTGGTTTCCGGAACCCATCATCAGTTTCCGAAAGGGGTCGCGGTAAGTCTGCGGCGCTTTTCCCTTGATCATGTCGTGATACTCGTCCTGCCTGCGGTTGGTCCACGGAAGGACGTAATCCTGCATCACATACACAACGCCTGAAAGTACCGCTGCCATAAGAAGAATCGGCAGGGACATACGATAAAGGCTGATTGCGCCTGCTTTCACGGCGAGGACTTCGTTCGTCTTTGTGAGCGTTCCCAGGTTAATCAGGATCGCCAGCAGTACGGCGAGAGGAGCGACCCAGTAGAAGATCTGCGGCATCAGAAAGATAAAATAAACGAACACAACCGCGGCGCTAATCTTGTTTTGCAGAATGTCTGGAAGGAGTTCGAACAGCGTTACCACAATGAACAGCGAACTAAAGACGCTGAGAACGATCGCGAAGAAGAACCAGAACCCGCGCAGCACATAAGAATCAAGCAGTCGGAACAGACGGAATCGATGGGATAAGGAATATGCCCACTGGCTCAGGTTGAGCCGGCGCGGCTTGAATGCAAACAGCTTCGCCTGGATCCATTGCATGCCATGGGCGATGGACGCGATGATGCGATTCTCATGCTGATGATCGGAGCGAACGAGGAGAAAGATGCCGAGTGCACTAAAGACGATATTGGGAAGCCATGCCCCGAGGCCGGGGGAAAGACCCGCCCGAAGGCCGCCGACGAAGGACATATAGTAAGCGAACATGAGCACCAGGCTCAGAACCAACCCCGTAGATCGGCCTCCACGATTCGTGGTGACACCGAGGGGCAGGCCGACAAGCGCAAAGGCGATGCAGGCGAATGGAAGCGCGAGTCGCTGGTGAAATTCCGCGACCTCGTCAACTGACCCTGTTCCCGCTCGCCAGCGTAACCAGAGTTCCCATGTCGAGATCTCCGACACTGTACCGACGCTATTCTTCGGCGGCGGGAGCGCTCTGGCGAAGGTCGAAGAGACGAAACTCATGTTGAGGTAGCCATTCGACGACGTACATCCCGGAGGCCGATCGGCATCAGGCTCTGTAGGACATAGCACGTGGGTGCTGCCGTTCAGCAACGTGAGCAGCAGAGTGCGATTGGAATTTGTCGGGCTGTATCGTCCAAACTGCGCAAACGTAAAGTCCGGGCGATCCGGATCTTTCGTATCGACAAGGATCATTCCTTCGCTCTGAATCCCATTACCTGTGCTGAAGCTATTGAACCAGAGCTTCCAGGGCAAGTCGGGCCTCTCATAAAAGACGCGCGGCCGCAATTCAATGGGTGGAGTCTTCAAGAGCATCGCTGTCAGGCGTTCCCGAAGATTTGCCGCTGTTTGGGGAGCAACCCAGACGGTAAGCGCCTGCGTTGCGATCCAGGCAAGCCCCGCAAAGAGGAGGACCGGGCGGACGATTCTCGTCATGGATATTCCAGCGGCTCGCATGGCAATGGCCTCGCTGTCCGATGACATCCGGCTGAAGCCGGTGAGAATCCCCATCAGAACGGCCATCGGCATCGTCACGACCAGCACCGCCGGCAGTGAAAAGGCAATGGCATCCCAGATTTCCGCCGCGGTCGGGGATTGCCGGACAATGATTTCCAGCAGCAACCCGCTGCGCTGTGAGAGCACGATGAAGGTCAGGGCGACGAGCGCAATCAGCCCCGGAACGAGGACTTCACGAAAGATGTAACGGTCGAGTCGTCGCATGAAAAATAACAACGAGCGCCTGTTCAGGCCGAACTTAGATTACCATAGGGTTTTGCGATAGATGCCGACACTGATTTCATTCCTTTGGCACATGCACCAGCCCTTCTATAAGGATGTTGTCGGCAATTTCTATGTCATGCCGTGGGCCTACCTTCACGGGACAAAAGATTACCTCGGCATGGTTGAACTCAGCGGGGAATTTCCCGACGTTCATCAAACATTCAATCTCGTTCCTTCGCTCGTTTTGCAACTCGAGGAATATGGCACTGGAGCTGCGCGCGATCCATTATTCGATCTAGCCTTTGCTCCGGCCGAGGAGTTGGACGACGTCGCGCGTGCATTGATAGTTAAAAAGTTCTTCCCGGTTCCCATTCGCACGATGGTGGAACCGTTTCCGCGATATGTAGAACTGCTCGCGCGCCGGAAGGAAATACTGACGTCACAGGAGCTACGAGACATTCAAGTCTGGTGGACGCTCGCCTGGATGGATCACGCTCGCCGCCCGGCTTGGCTTGTTGAAAAAGGAAGAGACTTCAGCCTTGCGGATCAAAAATTTCTGCGTGATCTCGTATTGTCTACGATCCGCGAGATTGTGCCTGCGTATCGCCGTCATCAGGAACAAGGGGCAATAGAGATTTCGACCACGCCGTTTTATCACCCGATTCTCCCGCTTCTGGTGAATAGTCGCGTCGATGATAGTAGTGTTCCCATCGACTTTCATTTCCCCGAGGATGCGTTGGAGCAGTTGCGCCGGGCGCGAACCTTCATGCAGGAACGTTTTGGACGTGCGCCACAGGGATTATGGCCGTCGGAGGGATCCGTATCCGAAGGAATGGCGGAGCTGGTTGCTCAGGCGGGGTTCAGCTGGATGGCCACGGATGAGGGCATCCTGGCAAAGTCGGGGGTCCATGTGTACGACGGGAGTCGCTATCGTCTCTACCAGCCTTATCGCCGCGGCAATCTAACCATTTTCTTCCGCGATCGGACTATCTCGGATCTTATCGGTTTTCATTACATGCATGGCGCTCCGCGCGACAGTGCACAAGATCTCGTGCGACGCGTGAAGGAGATTCCGCAGGGCTCGCATGTCTCGATTATTCTGGATGGTGAAAATCCCTGGGATTATTACTCGTCGAGTGGTCGCGATTTTTTGCGTTTTGTCTTCGAGGGAATCCGGCAGGATCCTGCTCTGGAAGCCGTGACGCTGTCTGAAGCGCGCGAGCGCATGAAGCCTGCAACGCTCGACTGGCTGGCTCCGGGCTCATGGGCCGGCGCGAACTTCGGCATCTGGATGGGGCACGCTGAGGATCATGAGGCGTGGGCCTGGATTGTCCGCGCACGCTCGGCCTTAATGGAGAGCAAGGGGAAGGTTGCGGAAGAGCGGTGGAGTCAGGCTTACGAAGAACTGCTGGTCGCCGAAGGTAGCGATTGGATGTGGTGGTTCGGTAATGATTTCACCAGCGACGACGATGCGATTTTCGACGCGCTGTTCCGACGGCACATCGGGAACATTTATCATTTGTTGGATCTGCCCGAACCAGAGGGACTCGAAGTGCCTATAAAGAAAAGCCTGGCGGGCCGTAGCGGTGTAATGTACCAGTCAAGCACCGATACTGCGTAACCTGTCGCCCTATAACAAATCGCCCAAAACCTTGAACAATTCCTCCTTCGACGCGTTCGTCGTCACCGAATACCCGGCACCGAGCTCAAACCAGTAAATCGTTCGACTCTTACCATTATCGAAGTACAGCCCGGGCCCGCCGCGGATGTCCATCTGGTCGGGCAAAGGCGAAGATCCGAAGCGCGGCGTGATGCCCCGAGGAGGTTTCTCAAACGCCGTCATATTCAGAAAATCCGCGCTCGTCATAGCTCGAGGAAACCTGAAGGTATACAACATGAAAGTGCTGCCAGATTTGAGTTTATAGATTTGGCGCATGACAGGATAGAACGTGGCTTCGTATTCCGCGCCATAGCTGCGAATCTTCTGCCGCTCCGGGGTCGGTGTGGCAAGTTCCACGGACGTCCGCTCCCCTTCGTCCCGTGAAAGGCTCATCAGTTCGACGCCTACCTTCTCAGATGCTTCGGCAAATGGAACCATCTTGAAGTCCTTCTGTTCGACCCACGTGACAATGGGATTCGGATGTTTCTTGGGATCATAAGGAACCCCGGCGGGAACCTGCGCAACCGCGCGAACGGCGCCAAGCACGAGAATCCACGCAACGAGGGATGTGAGTTTGGCCATAACGCCAATCTTCAGTGTCATCGCCGCCGACATTATAATCCTCGGAACATGATTCACACTGCTCTTAGCGTCGCGGGTTCAGACCCCAGCGGCGGCGCGGGTATTCAGGCGGACTTGAAAACCTTTGCAAGCCTGAATGTTTATGGAATGGGTGTTATCGCAGCCCTTACGGCGCAAAACACTCAGGGAGTCCGCGATGTGATGCACGTCCCGGCCGATTTTGTTGGCCTGCAACTGGATGCGGTGATGACCGACATAGTTCCTGCCGCAGTGAAAACGGGAATGCTGGGAACCGCTGCTGTTGTTGATGTCGTCGCCCACAAGATCCGCCGGCACGGCGTGACGAACCTCATTGTGGATCCTGTGATGGTATCCAGTTCCGGCACACATCTCCTCGAGCATACCGGTGAGGAGATGCTCAAACGAACCCTCCTTCCTCTAGCGCTGATCGTGACGCCGAATCTCGCCGAGGCTTCTGTTCTGACGGGAACAGATGTCCGCGACGCGCAGACGATGGAAGAGGCTGCGCGCCGTCTTCACCGGATGGGTGCGCGTCATGTGCTCGTCAAGGGAGGACATCTGGAGGGGAAAGCGACGGATATCTTCTTCGATGGATCCAGGATTGAAAGACTGTCCTCGCCACGGATCCCGACAACGAATCTTCACGGTACGGGATGTGTTTTGTCGGCTGCGATGACTGCTTTTGTTGCGCTGGGGCTTCCACTCTACGATGCAATCGTGCGAGCGAAAGATTTCGTCACGGAAGCGATACGAACTGGCCTTCGTTTAGGGAAGGGGGCCGGACCCGTGAATGCGGGGAAGATCACCTTGCACTAATTGCGCTTCACTGTGTCTGTTTTTGGATGAGGGCTTTGGCTTTTCGCAGGATTTCTCTCTCCTGCGCATAAGTAGCCTGCGTCAGAGCGTTGTCTAAAGGAAACCACTCCACTCGATCGACTTCGCGATCGTGTTTGCTCGGATCTCCACCGGTGGAGCGCAGCAAATAAAACGTTACGATCTTGAAGATTCGGACGGGCGGTTCCTCCCACCTCGCATTGTAGGAGTACTTGATGGTGTCGATACGTCCGACGATGTCGCCAAGAAGGCCCGTTTCTTCCTCGACTTCGCGCCGTGCGGCAACTTCGGGTGTCTCGCCTTGCTCGATGAGCCCCTTGGGAAGAGACCATGCCTGGCGGTCATGCGGCTGAATCAACGCAACTTCTGCAGTATTTCCGGATCTGCGATAGACCACGCAACCGGCCGATAGCTCTCGCCTGGTCATTGCCGCAAATATTAGGAAATAAATCGAGGCGAGGCCACCTAATTCCCAATTTACCCGCGAGACAATCCAAGGGCGCGCATCCTTTTGTGGAGCGTGGTCCGTTCGACATTCAGGATCCGGGCGGCAGCGGAGACATTCCAGTCGGTCTGCTCCAGGACCTGAAGGATGCGCTCGCGCTCCGCTCCTTCCCTTGTTTCCTGCAGAATCGACTTCGAATTCGAATCAGGCTTGAGGCGGATCTCCATCGGGATGGATTCCGGAGTCAGCACATCTCCGGATGCAAGGATCGCCATGCGTTCGACCGTATTGCGGAGTTCCCGGACATTGCCCGGCCATTCATATTCCGCGAGGATCGCAAACACTCCGTCGTCAAATCGCTTCGCCTTGAAGTTGTTTCTCCTGCAAAAGTCAGAAAGCGAATACTCGGCGAGGTCCCGGATATCCTCACGACGGTTGCGAAGCGCAGGGAGCCGTATTGGAACGACGCTTAGCCTGTAGTAGAGATCTTCGCGAAACTTTCCCTCTGCGGACATCGCCATAAGATCGCGATTCGTTGCTGAGATCACGCGGACGTTCGTGCGAACCGTGCGTTCGCCGCCCACGCGCTGGAATTCTCCTTCCTGCAATACGCGAAGCAGCTTCGCCTGAGCCGATTCCTGAAGATCACCAACCTCGTCGAGAAAGATTGTTCCTCCATCGGCGAGTTCAAACTTTCCGCGGCGCAGGGCCGTGGCTCCTGTAAAGGCGCCCTTCTCATGGCCGAAGAGTTCGCTTTCGAGAAGTTCTGTCGGGATAGCCGCACAGTTAACCTTCACAAACAGGCCGCCCGAGAACGGACTCTCGCTGTGAATGAAAGCGGCGAGTAATTCCTTACCCGTTCCCGACTCACCCAGAAGTAGAACGCGGGCGTCCGACTTTGCAACGCGTGAAGCCTGTTCGACGGCCTGACGAAAGGCGGGACTGGATCCAATCATCCGCGGAGCATCCCCCACAATTTCCCGGAATCGCTCGTTCTCGCGGCGCAAGCTGGCCTGTTCCAGCGCGTTTTTGAGAACGAGCAACACGCGGTCGCGCGCGAGAGGCTTCTCCAGAAAATCAAAGGCGCCGCTACGTGTCGCTTCGACAGCGTCGGCAATACTGCTGTGTCCGGAAATCATGATGACGGGAGCCGTATTGTCGTTAAGGCGGAGGAAGCGAAGCAGATCGATGCCGTTGCCATCGGGAAGTTTCACGTCGAGCAAATAGGCGTCGGCACGACGATGCGCGGAGTTGCCTCGGAACTCCTTCGCGGATGTACACGTAAACACGGCATAGCCTTCGCGTTCGAGGATCAGTTTCAGAGAGGGGCCGATATTCGGTTCGTCGTCAACGATGACGATGCGCTTCGACATGGGTGATTACGCTTTCGGCAGGGTGAGACGAAAACCGGCGCCGCCGAGTTTGCCTGGCACCAGACCGAGATCGCCGTTACACACTAACGCATCTTTTCGAGCTATGGAAAGTCCAAGCCCCATTCCGCGGGTTTTGAAACTGATCGAAGGCTCAAAGAGCGTCCTAAGCGCTTCGTCGCTGAGCCCGGCTCCGGAATCATGAATCTCGACGATGACGCGATCGCCGGACTCGCTGGATCTGCCTAATACGGTACCGCTGATACCCGCCGCATCGGCGGCGTTCTCGAGGAGATTAGTCAAAATTCCTTTGACGCGATCGGAGTCGCCCAGGGCTCTTGCAAGATTTGGCGCGGCCTCCGTGCGGTACTCAATGCCGGGGTGCGCCGTCTTCAGAAGTGAGATTCGTTCCTCGAGGATTGCATTGACGTCAAGTGCAGTCATCCGCAACGCGGGTTCCGCGGAAAAGTCCGAAAAAGCTCGCACGCGGCGTTCGAGCGCCTCGATCTCATCCACAACAATCTGTGCCGCCTGCGTCATGAATTGCCGCTCGGACTCTGGCTGCCTTGCGAGAATCTCTTCGACAGTGAGACGAATCGGCGTTAACGAATTCTTCAGTTCGTGCGCCATTTTTCGAGCCAATGCCTGCCAGCTTGCAATTTGTGTGAGATAGACCAGACGGTCTCGGCTCTGTTGAAGCTCAGCGGCCGTTCGATTGAACGCTGCGACAGCCCGTCCGATTTCGTCATCGCCCTCCGCGGGAATACGCGTTTCCAGTCGGCCTGTCGCAAGTTCCGCGAGACCGGCGGTGAGCTGTTGCATCGGTCGGCTCACGCGATTGGCCAGATAGATGAGCCAGACAAAAGAAACGATCCAGACTGTAGCGACCATTAGAATCAGCGTGATCGTGAAACCGCGTCGCAGGTTCCGCTCCTCGGCCAATTGAACCAGCTTGCGCGCGTCTCGGTACTCGCGAGAAAGATCGTCCAGGTGGATATCCCCCAGATCGCGCGAATAGGACCAGACACCGTCTGTACGCCGAACGAAATAGTCGAGACGATTGCCACCTGTCCCGGCAATAACGAAACGGTCCGGTTCTCCGCTTTGCCAGAAGTCCGCAATGTCGGCTGGCCATCCGCCTTCATCCGTTTTGGAGAAGTCTTTGTGGGGCAGCGTTCCAGAATCTGCGCCCGCGCGAAGGTTTTCGCGGGCCTGATTGTAGTAATGGCGGCCTGTCTCCTGGAGTGACTTCGAAAGACGGTCCAATTCCTTAGTCGTAGAGAAGCTGAGACTACGTTCAAGCAGCGACGTCATGATCCAAACCGTCGCGATCAGCGGCAGAACCGTGGCCAGCAGGAATGCGAGAATCAGGCGTGTGCGAATGCGGTTCACGGACTTGTTGTCCCTCGTACCGGCGTTGAGCGTGGCAAATCGGACAGGCGAAGAGGCCCGGCTTCAACAGTGCCACGGATCGGCTCCTTCGCTGAAGTTCTGCTGAAGATTTCGACGAGGCCTCCAAGGGAAACCCCGGATGTGTCGGAGTCCTTCGACTCTTGAGCTTCATACTCGAGCCGAAGCCAGAACGGCATTCCTGTGCTGATGGATTGGACAGGCAGTTCCATCGCCTCGATAAGCGTCGCTTCGGCAGCTGCGGCGGTTAGATGAGAAACGACGCGCGCTGTCGGACGTACCCTCGAGACTTGAAACTTCTCCTCGAAGATGTCGTAGCTGATAACAAAGCGATACTCGGTTTTCGCCATCGTGCTACCGAATCGGCTCGTAAGGGCCGACAACTGGAACATATAGCTTACAGGCACACCGTCATGAAGTTTCTTGAGAGCATCGCCGGAAAGGAATCGGGTACCTGAAACGGAGACACGCAGCCGATCCCCATCCGTCCGGGCAGTCAGGGCTTGTGCAACAACCGTCGCCTGGACTGCGGACATGAGCACTGCCATGAGGCAAGCTCGGCTGCGGATTCTCAAATTCCCATTCCCAGGATGAAAGAAGGACGAGCGTCCCCACCGTGGATGGGAAAACCAACGGTCATCGAGAAGCATTCTGGGTGGGGAAGGGCGAGGATGTTCCGGCAACGAGCCTTGCCCAATCGGAATCCTGCCGACTGGCGGACCTTGCCGGACTCATCGGAATTCCACACGGAGCCCACATCGTAAAAACCGGTAAGGATCTTGTACCTGTAGCCGCCAGAGCCATAAACCACGCGGTCTCCGCCGAGCGGGTTGATTTCATACTTGTTCCACCCGCGAAGAGTCCGGGCATTCCCAATAGAGAATCGCTCGTACATCGGGGCCCGGCCGCCAATCCTGCCTGCCAGGAAATTCGCTTCAATTCCGTGAGATCGCCGCGAATAGCTGAGTTCGGATTTCACTTCGTGCCGGGAATAGACGTAGTCGCTGTCGATTGCCGCCGCTCCGGCAGCCCCTTCGTACGACGAGCGCCATTCCAAACCCTCAATGTCCGTATGTCGCGTGTAGCTGGAGTAAACGGAGCCTTTGAGGACGTTCGACTTCTGAAAGCTCACGCTGGGTGATTGCATGTCCAACTCGGTGAACTCCACACGAGCCGATGCGCCGAGCAGCATAAACTGGTTTAGCGAACCCCTTACATCGACATATCCAGACAGCGTGTCACGAAGCCGGTAGAGCCCGGGACTCTGGGGAGAAAGACTGTCGGCCTCAAGAGTGTTCGTCTTCCATTGGGAGCGAAAACTGGAGTACTCGACCCCAAAGCGAAAACGAGGATGGCCAAATTGGAAACTGTACCCGGCTCGGTATCCGGCATAGCGTTCAATGAGTTCCTCTGTGGTATTCAACATGGAAAACGACAGTGTCCCAAACGGTACGTTGGTATAGCGCAATCCCCATATCTCGCCTCCGAATCCCTGCCTCGAATGATAAGTCCCATTGGCTACATTGAAAGTCAGGGTGTTCCGTGTCTTGCGTACCTCGTAGACGACGTTTACATGCTGGGGCGCTGAGCTTCGGCGGAGCTTCCAGCTGACCATGAGGGAAGGATTATCAGCCCTGATCCGTTCGGCGAATTTGCCCAGCTGGTCTGTGTTGACGTTCCCGCCCACCATGCTTTGCAAATCAGCGTTCAGCGCATCGCTGATTCGCGCCTTATCCCCTTCAAACTCGACCGCGTCGACGATGTAGCGCGAGTTGATGTTGTTCTTAAGCGCATCGTTGTCGGCAATCTTTGCAACGAGCAACACGAGGCGGACGCGATCGGGTTGCGAGCCAGGCTGTGTTGTCGCGGCCGCAACGTATTCCGGGAATTCGACCTGAATGTCCTGGGTCAGCGCTTCGATGGCCTGCGGGTTGTACGGTTGTCCAGCGAGTCTCTGGATGTCTGCACGCAACTCCGGACTCAGCTTGTTTTCGTCCATTCCCGAAAGATCGACGCGCTCTATCGTTGCATTGGGGGGAACAATGGGGACAGATTGTTGCCCAAAGACGGCAACGATTCGTATTGCGAACAACAGAAAACAAAGCGACTTTTTCATGCGGGTCCGTAATGCAGCTGGGTCGCCATTATATAAACGTCTGATTCTGTTGTGCTGCTAGTCAGGGAAGTGTGATCGGGATTCACAGGTGTGAATGGCGCCTCTAACCCGCACCCCGGAGGTGAGGAAACCCTCAAAACCCTCCAAATCGCGGATTCACAGTGCTGTTGAAGATCGACCCAAAGCTGTAATTGATCCCAAAGTTCAGGAAGTAGCTGTATCCGGTTGCGCGTTGTTGCAGATGCAGGAGGACTTCTTCGGTTGTCACGTCGGCTTTCCGAAGGGCAATCTGGTCGCCGATCTTGTCGTACTGGGCGAAGATGTCGAAGGAGAGCCCCTTGAAAAGGCGAATATCGGTGTTGCCGTTGAGGGAAATCCGATACCGGTCCATGTGGTTCAGATGTTGCGAAATGTTGGCCGATCCACCCAGAGAACCCCACGGCGCGCGTATTCCAAGCGATGTCTGAACGGAATGGTTCGGCACCGTCTCTTGCATCTTGTCGAAGATCGTGAGTTCCCGATAGTCATACGTCGTCAAACCCATCGAGTACTGCACTGTCAGGCTGCGGCGCGAGGACTCGCTGTAAGGAAAGAAATCGTATTCAATCGCAGGTGCACCGCTCATCGACCGGTTGATATTGGAAAAACTCGAATGATTGACGGAAGACCGGACGCCGTACGACCATTGAGGGCCCCAGCTTTTCACCACGAGCGAACTGAGGTTCCAGCTATTGGTGTTGCTGTCCACGACGAAATCGTCGGTCACTTTAAAGCTGGACCGGTTGGTATTGCTGAATAGCGAGATGTTGATCTTCCATTCGTCGGTTACGCGGCTGGCGGAGAAATTGACCCGATAGTTCCGGTTATTGCTCGACCGTTCACCATTCATGTTTCCACCGGCTCCAAAGCGGAACACCCAATAGTTCCAGCGATCCTTTGCAGGTTTCACTTCAGCCCCTTTCCCTTCGTAGGCTTTGACCGAAACGTCCAGATTGGGCGCGATGTCCGTGGCTACGGCATAGCTGACCAGTCCGAGCTTGAAGACTCGCGCAAACTCCTTTCGCTTGTCATCGCTGGTTGCGGTTTGCGGCGTGGCGAACGTAAGGGTGTGTTCCTCGTCCTTGAAAAACTCGAGGCCAATGAACTTCAAAGTCCATGAGGTACCGCCGCCGCCGGTGTTCTCCGTCGTCACGAGTACGTGGAGTTCGGAGCTCTGCCGGTCGCGAACATAGTCGATAAAGTCGATATTTTGTTTGAGGTACTCGGTATCGCACTCGTACATGCAATCCAGGTAGACCCTGAGCTTTCCTGACGGCGTCCGAACAGAAGGCGGAGCCTGGGCCAGAGCCAGAGCTCTCGGAAGCAGAGTCAGGCAGACAAGGAGCAGGAAGCTGCTCCTATAGGCGCGCATCCGTTTTGGCACACGATCCCCCGGGTTTTTGGCGTGGTACTGCCTGGACATTTAGACACCGATTAGCGGAAGGCGGTTGGTAACTATTTAAGTGAATTTTGCGGGTCTTGTGTCGACCAGCAAAGTAAACGCCCCGCCAAGAATTGCGAATCCTGCGGCGATGAGCAGTGGAATGGACCAGGAGTTCCACCAATCGAGGGCGTAGCCAACGACGAGAGGGCTGAGCGCTCCTCCGATGTTCCCGAAGGTGTTCATGATGGCGGTAACCGTCCCGGCAACGTCGCCTCCGATGTCGTGGCACATAGCCCAGCTCGGACTCAGGCAGAGGTCTCCGGCGCCTGCCGCTACAGTCATCGCCACTGCTGCCAGTACAGCACTGTGGGTCAGCGCGGCCACGCACAAAGCCACAGCGCTGACGGGCATCGCGACGGCGCCGATTGCGCGGCCAACGCGAAGGCCATAGCGGCGGGTGAGGTAATCCGTGAGCCGTCCACCCAGGATGCTCGCGCCCGCTGCCGCGAGCAGGATTACCGTGTGTACTGCATTGGTTCCGAACGTTGAAAATCCTCGTGCTTCTTTCAGATACGTGGGCAGCCAGGTGAGATAAAAATAGAGGCAATAGCCGTAGCAGAAGTACATCAGTCCAATCCAGAGCAGATTGGGAGTCAAAAGAGAGTCGAGCGCGATCTTCGGGCTTTGTGTTTGCGTTCCTGCCTGAATGATCTGCAGCTCGTCGGCATTGACGAGCGGATGCTTTGAAGGGTCGTCGCGAAACCATTTCCGCCAGAAGATGCACCAGACTATGCCGAATATCCCGAACGTCCAAAACGCTGCCCGCCACCCCGCACGCTCAATCACGGCTCCAACGAGTAGTGGTGTGATTGCCCCGCCCAGACGGGAGCCAGTGAAGATGACGCCATGGGCGGTGCCGCGTTCGTGCAAGGGGAACCATCGGGACAAACTTCTCGACATGTTCGGAAAGGCACCGGCTTCGCCGGCCCCGAAGAGAAAACGGGCGATTAGAAGCGAAACGTAGTTCCAGACGGCTCCAGTCGCCATCGTGAACGCGGACCACCACAGCACAATTCGCGTGAGAACCTTTCGAGGTCCGAGGGTGTCTCCCAGCCAGCCGCTCGGAATTTCGAACACGGCGTACGCAAGCGTAAAGGCGCTGAATACCCAGCCCATCTGGCGAGGCGTTAGCTGAAGGGCTTCACGGATATAAGGTGCTGCAGTGGAGACGCAGACTCGATCAATGTAGGTGATGATGGAGAGTGCAAACATCAGCTTCAGGAGCGTGAAGCGAGTCCGCGTGGCCTGCATGACGGCTACTTCTGCAGCTTCTTCTGTGCGTCTTTGTAGTGGGGAGAGCTCGTCGGAACTGTCGCGTAAACCTCGCGGGCTTTCGCGAGATCCTTCAGTTTCTTCTCGTACATCTCGCCGGCTCGCCACGCCGGATCTTTGTCGTTTTGGGGGAATCGCTCAGACAGCGTCTGCAGAGACTGAGCCGCAAGGTCAAACCGTTTCAAATCCTCGTACATCGCCGACATACGATCCAGCGCCACCTCCTGTCCATCGGACGCCGAATAGTCTTCCACGAGAGTTCGGTAAGAAACGAGTGCTGCCGGCACAGTCCCTCCGAGCTTCGCATCAGCAACGCGGAGTTTCATGCGTTCTTCGAGGCTAGCTTTTCTGAAGAGAGCCCGCGGAGCCCAGGGACTCTTTGGATGCTGACTCAGCACTTCGGTCAGCAGCCCGATCGCTTCGGATTCCCGATTCTCCCGCTTCGAGCGGAGAACCAGCTCCGCCAGCGTCACCGTCGCCTCAGCCGCCTCCGGAGCCGAAGAGAACTTGCTGCGAAGCTCCACGTACGAAGCCATGGCATCTTCGGGACGACGTTGCTGATCATAGGTGCGTGCCAACAGCAGATAAGCGCCGGGTGCGCTCGGGCTGGTTGGATAGCGCACCACAGCCGCCGTGAGATCCGAAACAGCCTGGTCATACAATTTGGCATCGAATTTTGCGCGAGCCACGCGCACTGTGTCTTTCAGTTCGTCTGTACCCGGAGTGTCTGCGGGGCTCGCCCCGGCCCCGGCCGTATTCCCGGGAGGCGCGGGTACGGCGGCGGCTACACTCGTGGAATTCACAACCGGATTACCGGTAGGAGCTGGAGAAGAAGCTGCGGTCACCGGTTCGACAGTTTGGGCTGCAGGATTCGAAGCTACGGGTTTCTTGTTGTATTGGGTATAAGCGAAGATCAGGCCGAAGGCGAGACACGCAACCCCTGCAGCCGCAACAACGATCGACCAGCGGCTCAACGCCGGGGCTTTCGCCTGGGCGACAGCAGGCTGAGATTCATACGCCCAACGGGAGCCGGACGCAGGGTTGACAGCGACCTGCGATGCGCTGCGAGAAATCGCCGCTCGCGAAACCCGGTCATTCCTGACGCGCTCAAGATCCGCGCGCAACGCTGCTGCCGACGCATAACGACGGTCGCGGTCCTTCTCGATCGCCATGCCGATGATGCGCTGGAGCTCAGGTGGAACATTCGCATTCAGCTCCACTGGAGGCGTAGGTTCACGATTCAGGATCGCATCGAAGATCACAGCCGTGGTGCTTCCCTGGAACGTGCGTTCCCCCGTGGCGATTTCATAGAGAACCAGCCCATACGAGAAGATGTCGGTGCGCGCGTCGAGTTCCTCGCCACGAGCCTGTTCGGGCGACATATAGGCGACGGTCCCCATCGCGGTTCCGGGCTGCGTGGTAAGGAGTTCGCTCAGCGCGTGCGTCGCCTGCGTCATCAACTCGGAGCCTTGCCGGCGTTCGGGCGAGAGAAGCTTTGCCAAACCGAAGTCGAGAACCTTGATTTGACCACGCGCAGTCACAAACAGATTCGCGGGTTTGATGTCCCGATGCAAAATGCCCTGAGAATGCGCTGCGTCCAACGCGTCGGCGATTTGAATGCTGAGGTCGAGCAGCGTGTTTATCGGCAGCGGCCGCCCACCGATCTCGTGTTCCAGCGTGTGCCCCTGGAGCAATTCCATGGCGATGAACGGCCTGTCTTCGTGTTCGCCAATTTCATAGATCGTGCATATGTTGGGATGGTTCAATGCGGACGCCGTGCGCGCCTCGCGCAGGAACCGGGTGGAGGCCAGATCGTCGGTAAGAGAAAGGAACTTCAGAGCAACCTGCCGGCCAAGAGTGAGGTCCTCGGCTTTGTAGATGATGCCCATCCCGCCCGAGCCGAGCTCTTCAATGATGCGGTAGTGTGAAACAGTCTGCCCAATCATATCAAACGGATCGACAGAGTTTAGAGGCAGCTTGCCAGGCGGTCAATAGACGATGGTGCACTGGACTATTGGTAGGGTTTTGAGGCGAAAGCGTTACGAAAACGTAACTAGGCGATACTGCCGTGGACCGACGGGATCAGGCAAAAAGGTTACTCATCCCAAACCTGCTCGACGGACCTGCGTCCAATGGATATATCATTACGAGTGCGGAGGATAGACGATGAAGCGTACTGCCTTGATTCTGCTGATGATTCTGGGACTCGCGACCTGGAGTTTTGCTGGGAAGATCTCTGGAGGTATTACCGAGGGCGGAAAGCCGCTCGCCAAAGGTGTGAAGGTGGATGTGACTTGCGGATCTACCACACGCTCTGCGGAGACTGACGCCTACGGCGCGTTCAGCGTGGTTGTGCCCGAGGAAGGGAAGTGTACCCTGAAGGTGACCTATCAGGGTCAGGCGCCGACCTTTGAAGTAACTTCTTATGAAGGCACAGTTCAATACGACCTGATCATGGAAAAGCAGGCGGATGGAAAGTACACGCTGAAGCGAAAGTAAGGTAAATGGCAGAAGAGAAGGAAGAGAAGCAGGGCAAGGATTTCTGGGACAAGCTTCAGATCATCGTACATCCCATAAATGGCATCCTGACCGCCGTCACCGTCGCCCTGCTTGGCTACTACACGTCGAACGTTCTTCGCTCCAATGAAGATCGGACCACGAAAGAGAGGGTTTACACCGAGCTCACCACGAGCCGCGAACAAGCCGATAGTGCTCTGCGCAAGGATATGTTTCTCTCCATCATCGATATATTCCAGCGCCAGGGCACGGATGTTGAAGCGAAACTGCTCAACCTCGAGTTGCTCACCTACAATTTTCACGATTCACTGAATCTCAAGCCGCTCTTCGCTCACATGTCGCGACTGATTGAAGACTCGTCCGGGCCAAAACAGCCGGAGTTTCGCAGGCGATTGAAGCAGATGGGCCGCGATATCGCCACGCGTCAGTTGGTGCTTCTCGAGCAGGTTGGCAAGAAGTTCAGCCGAAGTATCGATTTCGAGATGCTCGCCAAGGAAGGAATTCTCGAACTCATGCCGGAGAGATTGACTCTGGGTGGAAAACAGCGGGAGTTCTCGTTGTCGATTCTTGGTGTAGATGCAAAGACCCGCGAGATTCGGATTGAGATGGGTGTGCGGACCCCACAGGAATCGTCCGCCATGCAGTTGCGCAAATTTGTGGTTGGCGATTTCGACTTTCCAATGATCGATAACACGCGCCTGTCGAGTGACCAGCGCGCCGCCGTGGTGATTACGCAGTCGGGAGAGAGCAGCGCGGAGATCACGCTCGTCTACTTCCCAGGGTCTTATGCCAGCATGAAAGAGAAGATCTCCTCCGATGAAGTCATCGAACAGTTCCGTTCCCAGCAATAAGCTTTCTTGCACCTGCCGCGAAAACGGTGTTACAAGTCCCCGTAGATCCTGAAACAGGGAATCATCTGGGGGCATTTTCCATGAGAAGAAAATTGTTCATCAGTATGGTTGTAGCGCTGGTTCTTCCATCTCTGGTCTCGCCGGTTTTCGGCCATCATTCCTTCTCTGCGGAGTTCGACGCCACGAAGCCGGTTCAAATGGAGGGCGTGGTCACCAGAGTGGAGTGGATGAACCCCCACGTCTACTTCTATATGGACGTAGCGGACGCGACCGGCAAAGTCGTGAATTGGGCCTGTGAAATGGGGAGTCCGAATGCGCTTCAGCGACAAGGCTGGAATCGCAACACGCTGAAGACCGGAATGAAGGTGGCGTTCGAAGGCACTCTTGCAAAAGACGGAAGTTCCAAGACGAACGCGCGGAACGTGACGGTGGACGGCAAGCGGTTGGGCGCGGCTTCCAGTGAAGGTGTGACGCCCTAGCGCGAAGAATCCTATTTTTTGCGTGTGTCCTTCTCGTTCTCGAGGCAGATGAATTCCAGCAGGTCTCCACTGGTTGCAAGGGTTGCTTCTACAGTCACGGTCCAGGGTTTCGTGTACGCTTTGGGATCGTCGATCGTGATCTGAATGTCCATGTGGCCGAAATCCTTGCGCAGGAATCGCATGTTCACGTGCAAAGCTTCGGTTGATGGCTTTCCCAGCTGATCCAGCCATATTCTGCCGTTAAAGCCGCCGCTATCAACTACCAGCGTATCGCCCTCCCATTTACCCGTGGAGTAGCCCATCCAAGTCGGAGTCACATCATCGCTGGGAACGAACTCACGTCCATCCATGAAGACCTGCCACCAGAGATTGAACGCCTCGTGAACGAACACGGTGTAGCCGGGCGACTGAACGATCCGCCATGGCGCGGGCGCGACAAGAATTTTGGGAAGACCCTGGGGGAGGCAGTTGGCATCGGGCTCTTCCTTCCAGTGCAATCCTGCGGCGCGTTCGTCATAAACGGTCTTTGCCCACTGTTGGAACGGAACGTCTTCGGGTTTCAAATCCGATGCGAGGTTACGGAGATACTTCGTCGGCGCATTCCAAATACCGGACAAGTCGGGTTTGCCATCCGGAAGGCGAGGCGCAGGGGCAGAAAGATTCAGCCGTCCATCGGCGGCGCGAGGAACCGCCGGAGGCGGAACCTTGGTCCATTGCGAGAACATTGGGCGAGATCCGGCAAGCATCCCCACCAGGCCCAGCAGAACGTGCCTTCTTGTGGTCATGATGCACACTTCCTTCCCGTTTCGTGCTGCGCTGCGGCAAAACGTATACGGTGCGCTGGTGGATGTCAAGGCAGCCCGTACCCTGTGTCTGCAGTGCCTTATTATCAATCACTGTTGATGACTGCTGAAACGGAGAGGATGGCCATCGGGCGCCATTTCAGGGTGAATTCCGATCGCCCGGGTAGCCCAAATCCTTTCTTGACCAACGCGATAGTAGCGCATCGTACCAATCCCAACCAGTCTCACTTCTCTTAGTCGTGGCCGGCCGCTGAGTATGGCTCCCGAACTGCTTCCGTTATTCGAGGGACAGTATCAACTTTGCGTTGGAAATGAATGAATGAAAGGAGTCTTTATGGCCGGAAAAAACACAGCAGCTTTCGGTATTTTTTCCACGCGCGCAGATGTTGAACGAACCGTTGACGCGCTGCGAGCGGAAGGCTTTCGCAACACCGATATTTCCGTGCTCTATCCTCTGAACGTTGGCACAAAAGATTTGGCACACGAGGAAGCCAGCAAAGCGCCGGAGGGCGCGACAACCGGCGGCGCAACCGGAGCAGTTCTCGGAGGAGCGCTGGGCTGGTTGGCCGGCATTGGTTCACTCGCGATTCCCGGACTCGGACCTTTCATTGCAGCAGGCCCGATCCTTGCAGCTCTCGCGGGTGCTGGAGTCGGTGGAGCAGTAGGGGGTGTGACCGGCGCTCTCGTCGGCTACGGAATTCCTGAATACGAAGCCAAGAGATATGAAGGCCGCGTTAAAGACGGGGGCATTCTTCTCTCCGTTCACTGCGATGACTCCGATTGGACAAAGAAGGCCAAACAGATTCTCGAGAACATGGGAGCGAAGGATGTCTCGTCAACTGGAGAATCTTCTTCGGATTTCGATGCCTCGGATCGTCCTCGGACGAAAACGGGGACGTAGACACCCGCTCAGGCCATCGCCCATTGTGGCGATCGCCTGAGGATAGGCTGAATGCCAATATTGAATTCAAAGAGGTGAATCGTGAGATACCTGACATGGGTACTGCTAATGAGTCTGGTGTGTTTTGGAGCCGCCTGCAGTAATGACACAAACACGATAAAGAAGGACACAACAACAACTCCGAACACGACCCCGACGCCGCCTCCGGATGCTGACAACACAGCGAAAAATGCGGATACGCCGGGAGCAAGTGTAACGAATCAGAGTGAAAGTGAAGCAGATATTCAAATATCGGCTGCGGTGAGAAAAGCCGTCGTCGATGACAAAGCACTCTCAACGAATGCGCATAACGTCAAGATCATTACTTCGAACGGTATTGTGACATTGAGAGGGCCTGTGAAGAACGACCAGGAGAAATCGTCGATCGAGTCGAAAGCGAAACAGGTGGCGGGTGTATCGCGCGTCGAGAATCTCCTCGAGGTAGAAAAGAATCCCTAAAAGGACTGGTCTTTGAAGAGGCAAACGAACAGCGCGACCAGGAACACCCGGCGAAAGGAGCCTACGCCGGGGCCGGAACGCCGCGATCTGCAACCTGCAGATCGCGGCATCCGCGCCATCGCACAACTCGAACGCGAACATCAGGAGTCGCGGTCGTTCGTGGATCGTATCTCGACTTCAATTACGAGAAAGGCCGGGAGCGGAACTGCGCTGGTTATCCATGCCATATGGTTTTTTGTCTGGGTGATCGCAAATGTTGGTCTCTTCGGCGTTGAACCTTTCGATCCCTTCCCGTTCAGTCTGCTGACAACCATCGTTTCCCTTGAGGCAATCTTTCTCACGCTGTTCGTTCTTATCAGCCAGAATCGCATGTCTCATGAGGCCGATCGGCGGGCTGAACTCGATCTTCAGGTGAACCTCCTGGCTGAGCAGGAAGACACGATGACTCTCCGAATCCTGCACGATATCTCTCACCATCTCGGTGTGAAGGGAACCGCAAGCAAAGACCTCGCGGACTTGCTTAAGGAAACCAGGCTGGACGAGCTTTCCCAAAAGTTGGATAAGGAACTCCCTGCGGACAACCCATAACTTACGCGACAACGAACTGCTTTGTGGTGTACAACTCCTCCCAATCGTTAGAGTGGGAGGAGATTCGTATGTCTGATCGTCGCGCGTTCCTGCAGTTTCTTGCGGGGAGTCCCTTACTGGCAGGATTTCCGTCCAGGCTCCAAGCACTGGCACAAGTGGAGATCGACAAGGCAGCGGATGCCCTCGATGTTTTCGATTTCGAAGTGCTCGCGAAGAAGGTCTTGCCACCGGCTCACTGGGGCTATATGGCGACCGGCGTCGATGGTGAACAAACCCTGAAGGCCAACCGGGATGGCTTTTCGCGCTATCAGTTACGGACGCGCCGTTTCGTTGACGTGAGCCGCCTGGAGATGTCAATCGACCTGTTCGGCGCTCGATACACCTCTCCAATCGTTCTGTGCCCGGTCGGCAGCCAGAAAGCGTTCCATGCGGACGGCGAAGTTGCGGCCGCCCGGGCTGCGCAGGCTAAAGGAAACGTACAGATACTCTCAACGCAGACGTCGTATGCGGTGGAAGACGTCGTTAAGGCGCGTGGTGGTCCTATCTGGTACCAGCTTTACACCACCGACAACTTCGAAATCACGACGAAACTCGTCAAGCGAGCGGAAGCTGCGGGTTGTACGGTGACCGCGGTCACCGTGGATCTACCGGCCGGCCGAAACACGCCAACCATGCAGCGATTCCAGCGAACCGATACTCGTGCGTGTGGCAACTGCCACAGCGATGCGACCGGTAACCTTGCGAACCCTCGCGTTGGCGGTGGCACCAATGCATCGAAGCCGATGTTCAACGGAGTTAATACACAGGGGCTGGGATTGACTTCGCCATCGCTCACCTGGGACTTCATCAAACGCCTCAAAGACGTGACAAAGATGAAGGTTGTCATCAAAGGCCTCGAAACGCGCGAGGATGCGGCGTTGGCGGTAGAGCATGGCGCAGACGGCATCGTCGTTTCCAATCACGGGGGACGCGCCACCGAAACGGGGCGCGGAACGATCGAGTGTGTGGCGGAGGTGGTGCAGGCTGCTCGTGGGCGCATCCCTGTGATCGTGGATGGTGGATTTCGACGCGGTACAGATATCTACAAGGCGCTGGCCCTCGGCGCCACTGCCGTCGGTGTAGGGCGCCCGTATATCTGGGGCCTTTCCGCCTTCGGCCAACAAGGCGTTGAGCGCGTTATTGAGATTCTCAACAATGAACTTCGACTCGCGATGGTCGGATGCGGAGCACGTTCATTGAAAGAGATCACTGCGGCTTCCATCATCGACACGGGGAGGCGATGAGTTTTTTGCGAGTGCTCTGAGTTAGGAGTAGTGGATGAAGTCACCGGTGGTTGCGCCCGCTATGCTCGCTTAACCACCGGCTACTTGTCTAGCACCCCTTCCGGGGTGCACTCAGGACACAAAGCACGAGACTATCGGTCGATTTACAACGCCGCTCGCGTTTTCCGTAAACCATTCGTGACCGCGGGGAGTATAAGTAAGTACAGAACGGTACGAAGGAGTCGGTATGAAGCGCTCGCCCCGCGTTTTGTCCGTAATCGTCTTGTTAGCGCCCGCCCTGATCCTGGGCCAGACATCTCGGAGCTTTGACGTCAAGCTCACACCTGAAAAACAGATCCTCCATGTTCTGAACCGACTCACTTTTGGCGCGCGCCCCGGCGATGCCGCGGAGGTAAAACGTCTTGGCGTTGAGCGCTGGATTGATCTGCAGCTGAACCCGGAACGGATTTCTGAGAATCCGGCGCTCGCCGCAAAAATCGAACCGCTCGAAAGCCTGAAGCTGCTGACCTGGCAGATCAATGAAAAATACGCCCCGCCGCAACCCGTCAAGGTCCAGCGTTTTGAGCCGGCATCAGTCCTGGCTCCCACTCAGATAAGGACGATGTATAGCGGGACTGTCGACGAGCGCCGTGAACTATTGATGTCGATCCCTGCAAACATTCGCAGCGACTTGTTAGCCGCTGCGCCGCCCCAGTTCACCGAAGGAATTCCCGAGCTGCAGGAAGAAGTGGCAAAGGCGCGTCAGGCACAGCAGCAGGCGCAACAGGCAGAGCGGCGCCGGCTAATGCCGCCTTTAAATGAGTTGTTGGCACAGGATCAAATCCGGCAGCTAAGAATGGGCACGGATCAGGAAAAACTAGCAATCATCGATTCACTGGATCCGCAAAAGCGACAGCAGGTCCTGCGAAGCCTCGGTCCGCAAGCTCTGCAGGGTTTGCCACAGCTGCGACGTGAAGCGATGGCCTTGACTCAGCCCCAGCAACTCGTCAACGCGGAACTGATCGAAAACAAGCTCTACCGGGCCATCTATTCCAATCATCAGCTCGAGGAAGTCCTGGTCGATTTCTGGATGAATCACTTCAATGTGTACAACGGCAAAGGACCGGCACGTGTCCTATTGACCAGTTATGAGCGCGACGCGATCCGTCCTTATGTTTTTGGGCATTTCAAGGACATGTTGCTTGCCACGGCCCGGCACCCGGCGATGCTCATCTATCTCGATAACGCCAGCTCCCAGGCGCCACGCGACGATGTTCCGATGCCCCTTCTGCCAAATCAGCAACCGCCCAGAAGACCGGGGCTCAACGAGAATTATGGCCGGGAGTTGATGGAGTTGCACACGCTTGGCGTAGACGGAGGATACACGCAAGAGGATGTCGTCGCGGTGGCGCGCGCTTTCACCGGGTGGACCGTCGTCGAGCCAAACAAGTACGCCGAGTTTAATTTCAATGGCAACATGCACGACAGGAAAGAGAAGCAGGTTCTTGAACACGTGCTGCCGCAAGGACGAGGTGAACAGGACGGGCTGGATGTGATCGACATCCTCGTTCACCATCCCTCGACGGCGAAGTTTATCTCGAAGAAGCTGGCACAACGCTTCGTTGCCGACGATCCACCGCAGCCCCTGATCGATCGGATGGCCGCAACCTTCACCAGAACCGACGGCGATCTTCGCGCCGTTTTAAAGACGATGTTCTCCTCCCCGGAGTTCTCTTCCGAAGGGGCGTTTCAAGCCAAACTGAAGTCGCCGCTTGAAATCGTTGTGAGTTCCGTCCGAGCAGTGAACGCGGATGCCGTGGACACGACCGCATTAGCACAACGGATCGCCGATCTCGGGCAACCCCTCTATGGGAAAGTAGAGCCGACGGGGTATCCCAACACCGGCGAGAGTTGGGCGAGCACTGCGGGAATTCTGGGCCGCATTAATTTCGCAACGGATCTAACGGCGGGCCGAATACCAGGTGTAAGGACAGACATGAGCCGTTTCAATTTCAAGTTGCCCGCAGCCGTTGCGACCGAATTGCTGGGCACGCCACCGTCTGCGGCGACGATTGAGTCTATTGAGAAGGGGATTCAGGGGAAGGAAGTGACGCCCTCGATGCTGGCAACCGTTGTTTTGAGTTCCCCGGAATTCCAGCGGAGGTAACCCATGCTGACGCGACGTTACTTCATCAAATCATCCGCGGTTGTTATGGCCGGTTTCGGGATCGCCCCGGCATGGCTTGCGCGTGCTGCAGGTCCGGAGGACGGCAAACGAAAGATCCTGATCTCCATCTTTCAGCGTGGCGCAGCTGACGGCTTGAACATTGTTGTTCCGTTCTTTGAGAAGCGTTACTACGACATTCGCCCGAGCATTGCGATACCGGCGCCGGGTAAACCCAACGGCGCGATCGACCTCGATGGCCGTTTCGCTCTGCATCCGCAACTGCAGCCGCTCAAACCCCTGTGGGACAGCGGCCAGCTTGCCATTGTCCATGCCGCAGGCTCACCCGACGGGAATCGTTCTCACTTTGAGGCGCAAGACCAGATGGAATCCGGTACGCCGGGCAGGACCACTGAAGATGGATGGCTAAATCGTACGCTTCAGCCGGCGACTCCTTCGACATCGCCGATTCGTGCCGTTGCAATGGGTTCGAAAATGCCGCGAACACTGCGCGGGACTCGAAACGCCATTGCCGTTGGGGACCTTCAACAGTTTCAGGCGCGTGATCAGAGCGTTGCGTCGATCCTTGAAGGCATGTATGCCTCGACTCCAGACGCGCAGATGGGCGCGCAGGGCAAGGGAACCTTCGATGCAATGAAGATGATCGACTCCATCAATCGCACTGCTTATACTCCCGCCAATGGCGCGCAGTACGTGGGGGAGTTCGGCAACGCATTGCGCGGCATCGCTCGGCTGATCAAATCCGACGCGGGGCTCGAAGTAGCGTTCGCCGATATCGGAGGGTGGGATCATCACAGCAACGAGAATGGTCAACTGCCGGGGCTTCTCAACCAGTTCGGCACTTCACTGGCAGCTTTCGCCCGCGATATGGGCGATCGGATGTCTGACATCGTCCTGGTGACGATGTCAGAGTTCGGGCGCACCGCTGCTGAAGATGGCAACAACGGAACGGATCACGGTCATGGCAACGCGATGTTTGTATTGGGTGGCCCCGTGAATGGCGGAAAAGTGTATGGGACCTGGCCTGGTCTTCAGCCCGAACAGCTCTTTGAGAGGCGCGATCTGCAAGTGACCACAGATTTTCGCGCTGTTCTCAGCGAACTGGTCCGCGATCACCTGAGCCAGCCTGCGGAGCGGGCTTTCCCCGGTTACAAGCTCGGGGATCCGCTGGGCCTTCTCAAGACGTAAATCGGGGGCGGGAAATAAGGGGACGGACTACTCAACCCCCAAACTCCTCGAGAAATTGCGCGGACATCGAAATCTTCTCCGGGAGTTTGGGGGTTGAGTAGTCCGTCCCCTTATTTCCCGCCCCCGATTTCTTGAGTTTGGACGTGATTCCGCGCTAGTGTAGCGAAGATCTTTCAGGAGAATACACGATGAAACTCAGATTATTTGCCTCGGTCCTTGCCATTGGGATATTGGCTGCCGGCCAGGCCAGCGCGCATCATTCGTTTGCCGCAACATATTTCGAAGACAAGACGATGCAGGTCGAAGGAAAGCTCGTGCAGTTCCAGTTTCGAAATCCCCACTCGTTCATCCAATTAGAGGTTAAAGACGAGAGTGGGCAGGTGGTGCGATGGTCCATCGAATGGGGTGGCGCTTCCCAGTTGGGCAGCCAGGGCGTAACAAACGAAACCCTCAAATACGGGGATATTGTGACCATCATGGGGAATCCCGGCCGCGATCCGGACGATCACCGCATCCGCATGCTTTCGCTTCGACGCAAGTCCGACAATTTCGGCTGGGGACAGCGACCTGGTGAGGTTGTCAACTAAATGCCTCGCGGACTGTATGGGTTACTGTTCGCGTTCCTTATCGTCACACCTGCATACGGACAGATCAGCATCGTCGGCGAGTGGGCCGGCCGATATCACGAGGACTTTGACGATCGTGTTCCCGGCGATGTACAGGGCGACTTTACGGGCGTTCCGATCAACGAAGCGGCGCGGCGCTATGCCGAATCCTATGACGTCCGCCGCGTGAATCTGCTCGAGCATCAATGCCAGCCTTACAACCTTCCGCACATTTATCGCGGCCCGCTTCAATTTCGAATCTGGGAAGAGAAGGATCCGGCCACGCAGGAAGTCATCGCGTACAAGGAATACATCGGGACGTACATGCAATACCGGACGATCTGGATGGACGGCCGTCCGCATCCTCCCGACTACGCTCCCCACACGTTTATGGGCTTTTCCACGGGGAAATGGAACGGGGATGTTCTGACCGTCAGGACCACGCACATCAAGAAGGAGTTCTATCGGAGAAGCGGGCTTCCGAGCAGCGACCTGACCACCGTCACTGAGCATTACATCCGCCATGGGAATCTCTTGTCGCATGTGCTGATCATCAACGATCCCATCTACCTGACTGAACCCTTCGTCGACAGTCAGGAATTCGTGCTCATGGATCGCGGTAATCAGAATTGGCTGTACAACTGCGAGTATTTGATGGAAGTGCCGATGGACAAGAACAAGGTCCCGCACTACCTGCCAGGAACGCATCCCTTCATTAGTGACTTTTCGAAGAAGTTTGGCCTTCCGCTCGCCGCTGTCTGGGGTGGCGCCGAGTCCACCTATCCGGAATACATGGCAAAGTTGAATGCGGGCAATCCGGCGACGACATTGCGTAACGTTCCGCCACCGCCGGTTCGGACGAACGACGTTCGACCCGAGCTCGCAACCGTGCACGTTCAGGGTAACGTCTACATGCTTGTCGGCGCCGGGGCAAACATTGCCGTGCAGATCGGGGATGAAGGGGTTCTCGTTGTGGATAATGGCGCCGCCGCCTCCCGCGAGAAAGTTCTTGCCGCGATCCGAAAGCTTTCGACGAAGCCAATCCGATGGTTGATCAACACGAGCGCGGATGTGGATCATACCGGTGGCAACGAAACGGTTTCACAGGCGGGAATGACAGTGAACGGAAATCCTGCCGATATCATTGCGCATGAGGGAGTACTCGCGCGCATGACTGAAACGTCGAGGCCCATTACCGAGCGTCCTCTGAAAACTTACTTCGAGGATGGCCGCGACTTTTCCTTCAACGGCGAAGCAATCCTTCTGTACCACTTCAACGGTCACACCAACGGGGACTCGATCGTGTACTTTCGCAGTTCTGATGTGGTCGTGACCGGAGACCTGTTCCTGACGACAACGTTCCCTTCAATCGACCTTCAGGCCGGGGGAACCGTCGATGGCCTGATCGCCGGACTCAACAAGACACTCGATATCACTGTCCCCAAGTACCTTCAGGAAGGCGGCACGTACGTCATTCCCGGTCACGGGCGAATCAGCGATGAGGCTGATGTCGTGGAGTTTCGCGACATGGTCGTCATTATTCGAGACCGTATTCAGGATCTCGTGAAGAAGGGAATGACACTGGAACAGGTGAAGGCAGCCCGGCCCGCCCTTGACTATGAAGGGCGCTATGGAGCAGAAAGCGGCGCGAAGTTCATCGAGGCCGTGTACAAAATTCTGAGCGAGAAAAAATGAGAACCAGGGTCTTCGCAGTTGTCGCGACAATCCTTTCCGGCTGTTTAGCGTCGAGCCTTGCCGCTCAGGGCGGAAGAGGCGCCGTTGCCGGGCGAGGATCAGCTCCAGTCGATTTAACCGGTTATTGGGTGGCCGTTGTTAGCGAAGATTGGCGCCATCGTATGGAGACACCAAAGAAGGGCGATGTGGAGAGCGTCCCCGTGAATGCCGAAGGCAGACGGGTGGCAAACGCCTGGGATCTTGAAAAGGACGATTCGGCCGGCCTTCAATGCAAAGCATTCGGAGTCGGCGGGATTGTGAGACAGCCGGGAAGGTTGCACATTACCTGGCAGGACGACAACACGCTCAAGATGGAATTTGATGCCGGCACTCAAACGCGCCTGCTGACCTTCGATCGGACGAAACAGCCAACGGGTGAGAAGACCTGGCAGGGGTTTTCCACAGCGCAGTGGGAAGGTCCTGGAGGAGGGCGCGGGGCTGCTCCGGTTCGTGCGCAGATCGGAAACAGCACGGGACCGATTGCTCCGGGTGGTGGAGGCAGGGGACAGCGCGGAGGCCCGGCACTCGCAAGTTCCATCAATGAGGGCGGATCGTTGAAGATCGTGACCACGAACTTCCGAGAGGGCTATCTTCGAAAGAACGGTGTTCCTTACAGCGAAAACGCATCGATCACAGAGTATGTCCATCGCCTGCCGTCAGAGCCTGGCGAGGATACGTGGTTGCTGGTGATCACGGTCGTCGAAGATTCGAAATACCTGACGCAGCCCTTTTACACCAGCACGCAGTTCAAGCTCGAACCCAACGGCTCGAAGTGGGCCCCAAGTCCCTGCCGTACGCCCCCACCGCCGAAGTAGCTCGGATTGAAGAAGTAAGAAGTTGTGGTTTGACAGGCTTGTACTGTGTGACATACACTATGCGACGTAAGCTGTGTGTCGTCGGGGTATCAATCGCGAACCATGAACGTTAGTGCCTTCGAACATCTTCGGCTTGAATTGCGGCGGGGCTGCCTGGTGCTGGCAGTGTTGGCCAAGCTCCGTACTGAATATCACGGCTACGCGCTGGTGAAGGCACTGAGAGACGGCGGGCTCGAGATCGACGAGAACACGTTGTATCCGCTTTTGCGCCGGTTGGAAAACCAGAAGTTGCTGGCGAGCGCCTGGCGCGTGGAAGACAAGCGGAACAAGCGCTTCTATCGCCTGTCCGAAGACGGCAGAGCGGCGCTCGATTGGCTGCTGGACGAATGGCGGAACATCAATGGCGCCCTTGAGAAGCTATCGGAGGCACCGATAGCTGCGAGACGGAGGAAAGCATGAAACCCGAGCTGACCAATCAGGAGTTGTTGGACCGATACATTCACGCCGTCAAGTTGAGGCTGATGCTGCCGCCCGACAAGATGGAGGACATCGCGGCAGAAGTGCGGTCCAATCTGGAATCGCAGATGGAAGATCGCGCCACGGCTCTGGGTCGGGAGCTGCGCCCTGAAGAAGTGAGCGCGCTAATCAAACAGCACGGCCATCCGGCGACGGTGGCTCTCCAGTACGGCGAAGCGCCGGGACGTGCGTTGATCAGCCCGGCGTTGTTTCCGTTCTACTGGTTCACTCTTCGAGCCATCCTGACTCTGTGGCTGACAGTCCGATTGATCGTGGTTGTGTTTGCGTTTCAGGGCGCCTCGCCTGCCCGCACGCTCCTGTTGGCCCTGGGCCGCGATGTTTTGCTGGCGGCTCTCATCATTCCTGCCGGCGTCACCCTGCTGTTTGCCATCTGGGAATACCTGGAGTCCAAATACCGCTATTCGGAGAGATGGAAGCCGGAAGCTCTGAGTCCCGTGCCGCCGCCCGGACCGCAATCTCCGAAGCCTCGTCCCATGGTTCAGATCATCGGCGGGATCACATGGCTTATTTTTTTGGCGCTCGCGCTGTACTCGCCGTGGTTCTTCTGGGTTTGGGGCGGAAGAGGTGTTTTCAGCCCGTCTGAGGCTCTTTACGGCATGCGATTCGCGGTGTGGCTGCTGGCCTTCTTCGGGATTTCTCAGTCGTGGCTGGGGCACACGCGTTTCGCGGCGGGCAGGTGGCGGCGGATCCTGCGCTTCGCCGCGGTCATCGGAGGAGTCGCGCTGTCGATTTTCCTTCTGAGCGCGGGTGATTTATTGGTCGCGGGTCCGAAGTGGGATTCCTCGCAGGCGAAGTCGTTGATGACTCTGAATCAGATGATTGCAGGCGTATTGGTGTTGGGCTGCATCGTTGTGGGGCTGGCATTCCTGCGGAAGTTCATCCGTATCGTACGGCGCTGGAGCAGCGACACTCACACACCGGATTTGGCGTCCTAAGAAAATTCAGTCTCGGCTCGGTTCCGGGTATCGTGAGTCGGTCAACGCCAGGGAAACTCAATCCCCGTTTGAGATTTCGTGCGTGCCAGCGTAAAGTTAAAGACTCGCGAATGAGATTTGTTCCCTTCATATTGCGGAATGCCTTCCGTAACAAGCGACGGACGCTCCTCACGATCCTCAGCATCGGGATGTCCCTGTTTCTAATCTCGACGCTCAAGACGGTGCTCGACGAATTGGAGAGTCCGCCCTCGACTCCGGAATCCGCCAAAAGAGTCGTCACGCGGCACCTGACGGGGCTGGGAAGTACCATGCCCATCGCGCACCGCGACCGCATTCGGCAGGTACCCGGTGTTGAGGAAGTCATTGCGAGCCAGTGGTTCGGAGGAATCTACAAGGATCCGGCCAACTTCTTCCCCCAGTTTGCCGTGGATGCCGAGAAGTTCAAAGTAGTGTATCCGGAGATCCATCCTCAGACACCGGAGCAGATGGACGCCTTCGTCAAGCTAAGGACTGCAACGTTGGTGGGTGTCGATTTAGCGAAGAGGTTTAAATGGAACGTTGGTGACAAGATCACCCTGCAGGGCAACATCTTTCCCGCAGACCCGGAGCTCACCATCACCGGATTGGTCTCAGGCGGGGGAAGCGAGAACAACCTCTACTTTCATTGGGACTACCTCAACGAGCTCTTTCCCCAAAACATTTCAGGCACGTTCATCGTGAAAGCGAAAAATGCCGATGACATTTCCGCAATCAGCGAGAGCGTCGATGCGATGTTTTCCAACACGGCGGCTCCGACAAAAACGGAAACCGAATCCGCGTTCATTCTGGGCTTTGCGTCCATGTGGGGAAATGTACGGCTCTTGGTAGCAAGCATTGCCACCGTCGTCATCTTCACGGTAATTCTTGTAGCGGCGAATACTATGGCAATGTCGATAAGAGAAAGGACTGGCGAGATTGCCATTCTGAAAACGGTCGGCTTTAAGCCGGCCCAGATCTTCCGGATGCTTATCGCAGAGTCGGTGTTGATCGCGCTGGCGGGTGGTCTCTGGGGATCGCTAGGCGCTCGTTTTCTCTACGGCCTTATGAACCTGAACAGCGTTTCCCAGGGCTTCATTCAAACGATGACCGTGCGTTGGAGCACCGTCGCCATGTCCGCTGCAATTGCGATCGTCGTCGCGATTTTCAGCACGCTGGTTCCAGCCTATAGCGCGTCCCGCTTGCCAATCGCGGTTGCTGTGAGGCGCCGCGGGGAATAGCCATGATCCCGATTCGCTACAATCTGCGCAGCATCGTGGTGCGTCGTGTCGGGACATTGATGACCATCCTTGGTGTCGCACTCACGGTAACGGTATTCGTCTCGATCCTTGCCATGATTCAGGGCCTGCAAAATACTTTCGTTGACACCGGAGATCCATTGAACCTGATCCTGATGCGGAAGGGTTCCACATCCGAGGTCTACAGCTTTTTCAACCGCGATCTTAAGGGCATTGTTGAAACAATAGACGGCGTAGAGGCTGTCTCCGGCGAAATTCTCGTGCTCATCAACAGCCCTCGAATCTCTGGTGAGCCCACGAATATTATCGTCCGCGGCATTTCCGACAAATCGCTTGGGCTCAGGCCGCAGTTGAAGATTGCCCAGGGACGGATGTTGCGACCGGGATTTCGCGAAATCGTCGTCAGCCAATCCATCGCAAAGCGGTTCAAGAATGCGAATCTCGGTGACAGTATGAAAATCGGTCGCACGTCCTGGACTGTAGTCGGGTTGTTGGATGCGTCCCGAACGGCGTATGACTCAGAAGCGTGGGCGGACTACAACGAGATTGCCGATGAATTCGAACGGCCCGTGTATAGTTCTTTGATAGTTCGCGCACAGAGCCCGGCTGCGATCAAGACCATTCGGGAGCGCGTTGAAGACGATCGCCGCCTGAAACTTGGTGTATTCGGCGAGAAGGAGTATTTCGCCTCACAGACGAGCTCGGCATTGCCCATTCAAATTCTGGGCTACCTTGTGGGTGTCATCATGGCGATCGGATCTTGTTTTGCCGTGATGAACACGATGTATGCCGCCACGACTTATCGGACGCGAGAGATCGCGACGCTTCGCGTGTTGGGATTCAAGCGGCGGAACATTCTCTTGTCGTTCATGCTCGAATCGATCGTCTTGTCCCTGTGTGGCGGTATTGTGGGGTGCCTGCTCGCGCTGCCCGTTCATGGGATTTCGACGGGCACGGCAAACTTCAACAGTTTCGCCGAAGTCTCGTTTCAATTTCGAATCACGCCGGCGCTGATGGTAGAGGGCCTCGCGTTTGCCGTGATCATGGGCACCATTGGAGGTTTGCTGCCGGCACAGCTGGCCGCCCGTATTCCGATCGTGCGCGCGCTACGTACATAACAGCAAAGGTGTCATGGATCACATTTCGTCCGAACTGAACAAACTTCGAATCGATCGCAGCCAGAGAGGAGACACCCGCCGGTCAGGAGGCGGCAAGTGGATTGCCGTTGCTCTGATTCTCGCGTTGGTTGGAGCGGGCGCGGCTTATGCGTTCCTTGGACGCCCCAGGGCAATCGTCGTGAACACGGTAAAACCACGACTGGAGTCGTCGTCCGACGCCGCTGTCCTTGTCGCCACCGGCTACGTCATCGCTCATCACAAGATTCAGGTGGGTTCCAAAATCGCAGGCCGAGTGGCCTGGATTGGCGTGGATAAAGGAGATCGGGTCGCGAAGGACCAGATCGTTGTTCGGCTCGAGGATAGGGAGTTCAAGGCACAGTACGATCAGGCGATGGCCTCCATAGGATCTGCTCAGGCTCGCCTGATGGAGCTCGAGCGCGGCTCACGACCCGAAGAAGTGGATCGCGCGCGGGCTGATGTTGATCGAGCCGAGGCTCAATTGCGGACGGACGAAGCCAATTTCAAGCGGATCGAGAATCTTGTCCGGGAAGGCGTGATCGCCAACCAAAATCTGGACGAGGCGCGGGGCCGATTTGAGACTTCACGCGCTGCGCTGGATTCTGCACGCAAGACCTACGAGCTGACCCACAAAGGCCCAAGAGTCGAACAGATCGACAACGCCCGGTCGGAACTCGCGCGCGCTCGTGCTGCGGCCGACTACGCAAAGACCATTCTCGATGCAACGGAGATCCACGTTCCGACTTCCGGGACCATCCTCGAGCGCAACGTCGAACAGGGTGAAATGGTGACCACATCCTTCGTCGGAGATCGCGGAGCGAAGTCTTTCGTTGTCACGCTCGCGGACCTCAACGATATTCAGGTGGAGTTGGACATCAATCAGAACGACTTTAACCGCGTCTCACCGAACCAGCCCTGCATTGCGGTGACGGATGCGTATCCCGACAAGAAGTACGACTGTCGCGTCGATGAGATCGCTCCCGAAGCCAACCGCCAAAAGGCCACCGTGCAGGTAAAGGTGAAATTCCTGAAGCCTGACGAATTCGTCAAGCCCGAAATGAACGCGAGGGTTACGTTCCTCTCGAATGCTCCTCCCAAGAAAGAGGCTACCGAGGAGAAGTTCTACATGATTCCCAAGAACGCCATCCTCGAACGGGAAGGCGGGAAGGCCGTCCTTGTCGTGACCGAAGGTGTCGTACGGAGCAGGCCCATCACGATCGCCAGGGAGACGGGTAACGATGCGTTCGTGTCCGCAGGCTTGACAGGGAATGAGTCCATTATAATTGGCGATAATTTGCAGGAGCTGAAGGTGGGAGATCACGTCGAACTCAACCGGTAGCGAGGGTTAATGACCGCAGTAGTTATCAACAACGTCAACAAGACATTCAAAAAGGAAGCCTCGGAGATTGTTGCGCTCAACAACACATCGTTGAGCATCGAAGCCGGCTCTTTCGTTTGTCTGATGGGGCCTTCCGGCTCTGGGAAGTCCACGCTCCTCAACATGATCGCGGGGATCGATAGCCCTACATCAGGACAGATTCTCGTCGATGGGGAAGATATTACCCGCTTAAGCCAGGGCGATCTCGCAGTGTGGCGCAATCACACGATTGGATTCGTTTTTCAGACGTTCAATCTGATCCCCGTTCTGACGGCTTTTGAGAATGTCGAACTCCCACTGCTTCTGACAAGGCTCTCGAAAGCCGATCGTCGAGAGCACGTGACAACCGCTTTGTCGCTGGTTGGTTTGGGTGACCGCATGACACACTATCCCCGGCAGTTGTCTGGTGGACAGGAACAGCGCGTCGCCATCGCGCGGGCAATTGTGACGGATCCGGCGTTGATTCTGGCTGATGAACCGACGGGCGATCTCGATGCGCAGTCGGCGGAAGAAGTCCTGGCCATTCTTGAAAAGCTCAATAAGGAGTTCCAGAAGACGGTTGTCATGGTCACACACGATATCCGAGCGGCCCGTCATGCTACCGTTGTGCGCCATCTCGATAAGGGAGTCCTTCTTCCCGAGGGAGTGACAGTATGAAGGTCAAATTTCATCCATGGTGCCTTGCGGCAAGCGTTTTTCTCTTTGCCAGCGTTGCCTGCGCTCAAACCCCGTCCAAAGCGGTCGCGGTCGTCAATGGAGAATCCATAAGCGAAGCCGACGTTCAAAAGGCGGCTGCGCCCGAGCTGGAGAAGCTGGATCAGAAGCAGAAACAGTTCATGGCCACGCTGGAGCGGGACAAAAAGAGCGCAGTTGAAGATGCTCTGGAAGACATCGTCAACCAGAAGCTGCTCGAGGCCGAGGCGAAGAAACGGAGCATCTCTGTAGATGACCTCGTGCGACAGGAGGTGCAGGACAAAGTTATGCCTCCCTCCGAAGAGACGGTTCGCAAGTTCTACGATGACAACAAGGCGGTCATTAATGGATCGTTCATCGAGACAGCACTCGAGATTCGAAACTACCTCATGCAGCAGGACCGCCAGAGTGCTTTCTCTGCTTTGATGTTCAAGCTGAAGAAGGACTACGGCTACAAGTCCATGGTCGAGCCGGCTCGCGCGAAAGTTGAAGTTGCCGGACATCCTGCGAAGGGGCCGGCAACCGCACCCGTTACTATCGTGGAATTTTCGGACTTCGAATGCCCGTACTGCGGCGGCTTGTTTCCGACCCTCAAGAGGATCGAAGACACTTACAAGGACAAGATTCAAATCGTCTATCGACAGTTTCCATTGAACAACATTCATCCTCGCGCGCAGAAGGCGGCTGAGGCTTCGCTCTGCGCCAACGAGCAAAACAAGTTCTGGCAACTCCACGACGCCATGTTTATCGATCAGAAGAATCTGACGGTGGACGATCTGAAGGCAAAGGCCGCGACGATTTCCCTGAATGCAGCCACGTTCGCCACGTGCCTCGACTCCGGCAAGCATGCTGCCGAGATTCAAAGCAGCCTGGAGGAAGGAAGCCGGTTGGGTGTCGATGGAACGCCTGCTCTGTTCATCAATGGCCGCTATCTTGGCGGCAATCAGCCTTACGACGCGATCGCGAAGATCATCGAAGACGAACTATTGCGCTCCGGGAAGTAAGGCCTGGGAGCTTTTATGGCGGCAACGTTCGTTGCCTTTGTCATGCTTGTTCTCTCCACTCCGCTTCGCCAGCAGTCGGCGGCGGTTAAGACATATTCCGTGACTGGCCGCGTCATCGACGGCACCACGGGCGGTTCCATAAATGGGGCCGTGATTGTATTTTGGGATCGATCCGCAAGCCGGTTGTCCGGCCGCCGTACTCCCGTCTCCAATGGCACCTTTGTTATCACGAACGTCACACCCGGCCAATATACGATCGCTGCGGAGGTGCCGAACGCAGGGTACTCGTATCGCACCGAAACCGTGGACGTTGAAGTCCGGAACAGCGATCTGACCGGCCTTGGTTTAATCGTTACGCCGCTGGGCCCGCGCGCCAGTGCGATAACCGGCAAGCTGGTGATGGAAACTGGCGCACCACTTCCAGCGACGCTGACGCGAATCATGGCGGCGGGCGAGTCGAGTGCTATTCAGCGCGATGGCAGCTTTCAGTTGAGGTTGCGGTCAGAGGAGAAGTACCCGATCAAACTGGAGAGCCTTCCCGAAGGTATCTACGTCAAGGCTGTCTCTGCTGGATTCTGGAATGCCGAAACAGAAACGCTCCTGTTTTCATCCGCGCCGCCTGCAACGCTTCAGATCACTCTGGCTGTCGGCGACCGCACGATTCAAGGACGTGTGCTCGACAGCTCGGGGGCCGTTCCGCGTTCGGAGGTTGTTATAAGCGTGTCCAGGCCGCCGGCCACACATTCTATTCGAAGCGTCTCGGTTGGCGCTGATGGAGTGTTTGAGATTAATCAACTCCGAGCCGGCAACTATGAGTTGAGGGCAAAGATGGGATCGGGTCCCGCCACCCAGGTGGCCAGAATGCTACTCACTCTAGGCGCTCAGGGACTCACCGGAATTCAGGTGGTCCTCAAAGGTACAACCCTCCAGAAGGGGCGTATCGTGATTGAGGGCGCCGCCCGGCTGGAGGAACTTCTGCGATTCGAACCGACGATCGAAATATCCGATGTCCTCGGCGTGCATCGAGTGCCGATTCGCCTGGACGGCACTTTCGAGTTTCAAAGTTTTGAGGGCGACTATTCGGTGGCTATCAGGGACGTGCCCCTGGGTTACGAGAAATTCATCGCGGTGACAGGGTCCACGGTTGAGATAAAGCTGCGCGTCGTCCAGGGAGACGGGTTTTTCAGAGTCCTTCCACCAAAATGAAATTCGATTTGGCACAGGATTGACGGATCGCCTTCGCGCCAGTGTAATTCGAAGAGTTCCACCATTCTCTCGCCTTGTCGGCTGAGGGAAACTCGATCACGACAAAGCGTTTCGGAATCCATGCGCCTTCAAGGCCCTCGACTTTTCCGCCGCGCACGAGGTACTTCGCGCCGAACGGCGCCGCGCTGGGCGCCGAGAGTTTTTTGTACTCTTCAAATTTCACGGCGTCGTGAACGTCGATGTCAGCGATAACGTATGCGGGCATGATGTCTCCTTGCTTTTTGATTAGAGCGTCACTCCTGTCAGGGCCTCTGGATAAGTTCTATCCGGTTACCCGCGGGATCGACTGCGATGCCAATAACGATGCCCGTGTTGCCGTAAGGCCGTGGCTCACCATCCACAGAACCGCCGGCAGCCTTGATGGCTGCAACCGTGGTCTTCATGTCTTTCACGTTGAGAATCACGTGGGGAATCGGGTCTTTCAAATCGTCGGAGTCGCGATGCATGATTACGATCGCCTCGCTTTTGTTGGCCTTTGCGGCATCAACTGTCGCGCCGAAGTTGACGAAGATTTCAGGACCTCCCGCGGCGTTAATTCGGTTTGTTTCCTGCATCCCGAACGCGGACTGATAGAACTTCGCGAGCGCGACAGTGTCTTTGGCGCCCACGCGTACGGAGTTCAGTGTCACCTGAGCATAGGCAGCGCCGACGAATAGAGTGACGACGGCCACAGTAATTAAGGTGTTACGGAATTTCTTCATGGAGATCTCCAATCGAGTTGTCGGGTTCACCACGGGGACTATAAACGCTAGTACGAATTCCGGGCAAGGCCTTCGGCCGGGGAAGGCTATTGCGGGTCCTCGCGCGTTCGTTTCCAGGCATCGCACGGAGGTCGCTACCATAGCCATGCCGCGCCACGGACTCCACTGGAGTCTCCGTGTGCGGCACGCAGCAGACGTGTGTCCACACGGTCTGAGAAAACGAAACGACTCCATCGCGCCGGAACAGCGGAGTAGAGCATTTCCACGTTGGACACACCGCCACCCAGAACGATGGCGTCGGGATCGAGCACATTGACGACAGAGGCCAATGCGCGAGCCAGACGATCTGCGTATCGATTTAGAGCTGCTTGTGCCGTTGGATCGCCCCGCTCGGCGCGGCTGGCAATTTCAACGGCCGTGATCTCTTCGCCCCCTGCGGTTCTGTAATCTCGCGTGACGCCGGGTCCGGAAAGGAACGTTTCAATGCAACCCGAACGGCCACAGTAACAGGGAATGCCCGGCCATTCGTTGGCTTCCGGCCACGGTAGCGGATTGTGCCCCCATTCTCCTGCAATGCCGTTGCAGCCATTGATCACCTTGCCATGTACGGCGATGCCGCCACCGACGCCGGTTCCGAGAATCACACCGAAAACAACATTCAGTCCTTCGGCAGCGCCATCCACCGCCTCGGACAACGTGAAGCAATTAGCATCGTTCGCGAAGCGCACAGCCCGGCCCAGGCGCCGCGGCAGGTCCTCGCCGAAAGCGCGTCCATTGAGCCATGTCGAATTGGCATTCTTCACGCGTCCTGTCGCTGGAGAAATTGTGCCGGGCATACCCACGCCGACGGTACCCGTTCGGCCGAGACGGGTCTCAATGCTTTCCACCAACCCGTCGATCGCGCTGAGCGTAGCGCCGTAGTCACCACGTGGAGTGGCGATGCGTTCACGCAGGATGACATTTCCGTCTCCGTCGAGCGCAATGGCTTCGATCTTCGTGCCCCCCAAATCAATCCCGATCCGCATGGTTTGCCTGCCCCTTTTGCGCTCGCGGTGAATTCCGTAGCGCCCCCCGTTAGCCGGACTGCGCATGACCTTAATCGACGAACTGATTCCGCTAAATTAGGGAACAATCCTAAAGTTTTTCCGGCCCCGGATTCGGTACACACTGAAATCCTTATCAACGGTAAAAACCAGATCCGTGTTCAATTCCTCGGCCAGCGAAACGAGTGTCGCGTCTGCGAAATCCATCGGAAGATCAGCGTACTTTTCCATGAGATCACGGCATCGGCGGAGTGACAGATCGCTTGGGGGCACGACGATGATTCCACCGCGAAGAACAAAATCGATACAGGAAACACTCCCGCGCCGCACACTTGAAAGCAAATGGGTTGATTCCGTGAGAACAGCTTCGCTCGTAACGACTGGCCCATCCCACGATTTGAAGAATTCCGCGCAGGACTCATGGATCCGCTGACTGCGATCCAGTAGTCCAACAAGCGCTCCCGTGTCCAACAGCAATTCACCGGCCACGGCGCAGCTTCTTCAGAATATGCTCGCGATGACGTACCGCCAGATCCGGGATGCCGCTCTTCAATGATCCGATCAAGTCCTGAACTCGTTCTGCGGGCCGTTCGTTCGATGGGATGGATACCTGCAGAAATTCCAACAGGGCGATCCTTACCACGTCCGATGGTTTTCTTCGCATGTGTTCTGCTTTTTCCTTGAGCGCTTTCGACATCTCACGCGGCAGGCGAACTGTTATTTGGTCTTCCATTCGACAGTCTCCAGGTGCGATTCATTGTACTGCATTGCAATGCGAGGCGGGCATTATTATCTACTGCAATTAGCTCTTTGCCCCTGCCGCCCGCAATATTTCGGCAACCTGCCGATGTCCGCGTCTTGTCGCCCATGCCAGCGGCGTAGCCCAGGTCTTGTCGTCCGGCAAGGTCGTCTCGGCGCCGCGGGCCAACAGAAACTCGATCATATCCGGACGATTGTTCCGAGCAGCCCACGC